>Ga0070697_100000602_pt1 | contig 27303 bp, 19 predicted proteins | sample KBSK1501metaG_FD_65475 | JGI IMG/M metagenome (GOLD analysis project Ga0070697, IMG submission 65475) | Corn, switchgrass and miscanthus rhizosphere microbial communities from Kellogg Biological Station, Michigan, USA - KBS K1-50-1 metaG | ecosystem: Host-associated > Plants > Roots >...
CCACTGGGTATGGTCAGTCAATACCGTTGGGGGCTCCGCAGCCCCAAGCACCAAAGAGGCGGGTGTTTTCCAATGGGAGACCAGCGCGAGATACAGCGCCTCCGGAGTCTCAGTGCGCAGGAGGTCGACAAGTTTGTGTAGCTTTTCGCCAGGATTCCGCTGCTTTATTTTCTCCGGCAGCAGGGGATCCAGCCTTTGATATATGGCTTCCCACGACGTGGGCGAAAGCATCGTCAGGCCCGTAGCGGCAAAGCCCCTCAATCTCAGAGGCACCCTCCTGATTGTTTGCCATATCCTCCGCCCCCAAAAGTAACGAGTGTAGCCGGCAAACAATTCGTCTCCACCATCCCCTGACAAACTGACGGTTACGTCTCGTCGAGCGAGTTGTGAGATCAGAAAAGTGGGAATTTGTGAAGGGTCTGAAAATGGCTCATCATACAAAGTAGGTAATCGCGGGATTACTGCCATCGCCTCTACCGGGCTTACATACAGCTCGGTGTGTGCGGTTCCCAAATGCCGCGCCACCTTTTTGGCACTGTTGGCCTCGTTGTATGCCGCCTCGTAAAAACCGATGGTAAAGGTTTGCACTGGTCTCTGGCTTTGCGCCTGCATCAGCGCCACAATCGTCGAGGAATCCAAACCGCCGGAGAGAAAGGCACCCAGAGGCACGTCTGCTTGCATCCGCAGTTTCACCGCGTCTCTCAGCAATTCGTCCAAGCGAGCGACGGCCTCTGTCGCAGAGCCGGTAAAGGGCTCAGCCACACCTCGTTCGACGGCTGCCCGGGCTGACCAATATGCTGTGAGCTGAGATGGATTGCTGGAATCGGGCGGGTTGATCGTCACGATCGTTCCAGGCTGCACTTTAGAGATGTCCTTATAGATTGAATAGGGAGCGGGGACGTATTGATGACGCAGAAATAATGCCAGGGCGTCGCGATTTATCTCTGGTCCAAACTCAGGATGCGCGCGTAAGGCCTTGAGTTCGGACCCGAACAGAAAGATCTTACCGGCCCAGCCGTAGTACAGAGGCTTTTCCCCAAGTCGATCACGAACCAGGTGCAGTCGCCTTTCTCTGCGATCCCACAACGCGAAAGCGAACATGCCATTGAAGCGTTTCACTGCCGCGAGCAGCCCCCATTGCGAAATACAGGCCAGCATCACCCCAGTGTCCGAGCGGCCGCGAAATGTATGACCCATGCCTTTCAGTTCGCGACGCAACGCTTCGAAGTTGTAAATTTCACCGTTAAAACTGATCACATACCGTCCGCATGCAGAGCGCATGGGTTGGTGGCCTTCTGGTGAAAGATCGATGATAGCCAACCGTCGATGCCCTAACGCGATGCCGGCTGCAGCATCCGTCCAGGCGCCGCTATCATCGGGTCCCCGGTGGTGAAGAGTATTCACCATTCCCAGAACAGTAGCCTCAAGTTCGTGATTTCCGAACTGATGAGATGTATCAAGAAATCCGCTAATCCCGCACATGAACATAACCTCTCAATAAAGAGCCCGGCATTGGGCTCCCTTGCCCAACAGAAAAAGCCTTAGAAGCCTTTCACCTGCGCCGGCGAAGAAACGGCACCGCTGAACACTTCCTGCGGATTCCTGGTGATCAGGATCCGGTCGGGGGTGTCTGCCTTGCGGGCCAAGATCACGAGCCCGGCCAGCCGACGAAACAGTTGGCAACCGATCGGTCGGATGAGAGGCAATTGAAAGATGCGGGATAGCCGCGTCCGTCCATGGCGATTCAATCTATAGGTGATGTAATCACTCTCAATCAAGGAGATCGCAAAGTATCTTCGAAAACTGGTGAAGATGGTTTGACTGTCTCGATAGCACGTAAATCTATCCAGCCATTCCAAAAAGTTGCTCGCCCATTGTGATGCGGATTTGTCTCCTTTGAAGTGCCCGAACCCCATTTTTCTCAACGCGACGGCATAATAAAACCTGAGCCTCGACCGTTTCGGAAACCAGTGAATGAATGGAAGGCCGCAATGTCCTTCCAGGATCACGTCTTTTGACGGAAACATGCACAGAAGCGTGCCCCCGGGTTTTAAAATGCGAAGGATTTCAGAAAGCACTCCGTCGAGGTCTTGAATATGCTCAAACACCATGTTGCTCACTACCAGATCGAAAAAACGATCATCAAATGGAATCACGCCGTGTTCAATTTCTCTTACGATATTTCCTAGCCATCCCTTTTTCTCGATATCAGGCCGGGTTGTACCTCCTTCATAAAAGGTATCGGCACCATAAATCTGGACCCCCGCCTTTCTCCCTTCCTCGATAATTTGGCCGCTGCCACAACCATAGTCCAAGACCACCTGGCTACGATGCGGAGGGTCCCCCGTTGCCTTGCTTAAGAGGTAGAGATAGTTAACATGCAGTGACATGCAGGGACCCATTATACCCGCGCGCTACCTGCGAGTTCCTGAAAGACGTTCTGGTAACGCGCCACGATGTCCGGCAAGTTAAAATGCTTTTCAATGCGACGGCGAGCGGCCGCCCCCAATTGACTGCGCCCCTCCCGGCCAAGTTCGACCAACTCATGGAAGGCGATCGATAACGCTTTCGAGTTCTGATGCGGCACTATCCGGCCGGTCTGCCCCACAATCAGCGCGGAATCTCCCACGTCCGTGACTACGCACGGCACGCCACATGCCATGGCTTCCCCTATCACGTTGGGAAAGCCTTCTCCAAAAGATGACGAAGAAGCCGCGATATCAAGAGTGGCACTTAGGCGCGCCATGTCATGACGCCTGCCGACCAGTCGACACTGGTTCCTTATGCCTGCTTCCTCAATCCACCCTCTCAATTCCACATTCTCCCAGGTGATTTCATCGCCGCAGAGTAAGAAGTGGACGTCTGGCCGCGAGCGATGGAGTAATGCCGCAGCGCTCACAAAATTACGATGGTCCTTTTGCGGATCAAAGCGGCCGACCAACCCTATAACAGGTGCGCCAGCCGGGATCTGCAGTTCTGCCCGAACCGATGCCCGTGCAGCCGAATCGGGCTTGAAAGCATCGAGATCGAAGCCATTAGGGATGACAATCATCTTTTCAGTCGCATAGCCCAGCGCTGTGTGCACCCTCTGAGAGGCCTCCGAGCAGCAGACGATTCGCGCGGGGAGCCACCTGGACAGTTGGGCACATATCCTCATAGTGTGGATCGTTAGTCGTCGGCTGCCCTGATCACTGAGATTGCTTTGGCGAATACCCCAAGCTAGCGGAATGCCTCCAGCCAACTTGGCCGCTAAACCGCCGATGAGGTCGGCATGGTACATCCACGTTTGAATCACATCGGGCCGGTCTTCCCGCAGCCATCGGGCCAGCCGCAGCACAGACACCGGATTTGGCCTCCCCGGGCGCATTCCTAAGGACCGCAGTGGTACCCCCAATGTTTGGATCTTCTCGCTAAGGGGGCCGAGATCACGCAGTGAAATCACCTTAGGCAGAAATCTTGTTCGGTCGATGCCCGAGAGGAGTTTATACAACATCATCTCAGCGCCGCCGACCTCGAGGCAGGTAGTCAGGCAAACAATGGAAATGGGCCTCCTCGCTCTGCCATTCACCGGTAAAGGAGCGGCGGCGACAGGAGTCATTTCAGCACTTAGGTGTTCGTCAATGCTTGCTTGCAAGGGCATCTTGTACCTTCCGGGAAACAATCTCGTTATGTGTGCCGATTCATCGCCAGTCTAGTGGACTTGTGGTTTCAACGACTGAAAAGGAAGATCCATCCTTTTTGTACGCAGGCCAACGTCATGCGTTGAGGAGTCCTTGCCGATAATGTCATGTGATGAAAGACATTCTGTGAAAATTGCGACTGACATGGCTTGACATATCACGGGCCCGATCTGTAATAAACATTCCCGGCGAAAGGTGACTTATGGTTAAAATCCATCGATATGTGATCCTAAAAAGTTTCCTTGTTCCGCTCATTGCAAGTGCCATTTTGTCTACTGTCACTCCTTTGGCGCTGTTAGGAATACCCTCAAACGCTGTTGCTGCGCCCGTCGTGTCAACCGTGAGGATGAATGGGAGCAGCGCTCCGGTCACCGTCGCACCGGGCGCCACCATCACGATCAACGTTCTGAATCCCACGGGCAATGCCCGCGATTGGATCGGGATTTATCTCGTTGGCCAGTCAGCAGCCTACCCCGCCAAGAGTGTGGTGGAGCATTATGTCGCCGGGACAGTCTACCGTATTCCCACCATGACACCAGCCGGCACCTATGAGGCACGGCTGTTTGCCAATGACTCACTCACGCTGCTGGCGACGAGTGCAGCGATCACAGTGTCCACGGGGACACCCCTGTCGCCTGTCGCATCGCCCCCGCCGGCCCCGATGGGGACGCCACCACCACCGACGCCGTCCACGAAACCGTCTCTCACGCTGAACGGAGTGCCCGCGCCGGTCACCGTCGCACCGGGCGCCACCATTACGATCAACGTTCTGAATTCCACGGGCACTGCCCGCGATTGGATCGGGATTTATCTCGTTGGCCAGTCAGCAGCCTACCCCACCAAGAGTGTGGTCGAGCATTATGTCGCCGGGATAGCCTACAGTATTCCCACCATGACACCAGCCGGCACGTATGAGGCACGGCTGTTTGCCAATGACTCATTCACGCTGCTGGCGAGCAGTGCACCGATCACAGTGTCTACCGGGACACCCCCGCCGCCTGTCGCATCGCCTCCGCCGCCCGTCGCATCGCCCCCGCCGCCCGTTGCATCGCCTCCGCCGCCCGTTGCATCGCCCCCGCCGCCACCTCCGCCGCCCGTCGTCGGGGGCTGCCCGAGTTCGGCGTTCTATGTCTCGACCAGCGGCAACGACGGCAATCCTGGCACTGTCACTGCCCCATGGCGCACGATCCAGAAAGCGGCCAGCAGCTTGCAGCCAGGACAGACGGCGTGCCTCCGCGATGGCGTCTACGAGGAGCCGGGCATCTCCTTCCGCACCCAGGGGGCGACGGCCGCGAATCCAATTGTCCTCATGGGCGAGCACCAGTGGGCGGGCCCGCTAAGTGGCACGACCCCCACCGCCGTCATCAGTTCCATCTCGGGGTGTAACCCTGGAATCGGCATACTGGCCAGCTATGTGACGCTCCAAGACATCCGCTTGTCGGTCTCGCCGAACAATGTCGCGTGTACTATCTTCTCATCGGCGAATACCGGGATTCGGGCCTGGGAGGCGTCGGACCCGACGCCAGGCAGTCCGTCAAGCGGGTACGTGGGCGCGGTGATCCGCCGCGTGATGATCGACGCGAGCAGCGCGCGGGACGAGGGACTGAAAACCCAACAGGACTTCAGTGTGGTTGATAGCTCGCTCGTGCACGGCGGCAGCACGGAGATGCGCTCCATCGGGACGATCTACAGAAACAGCGTGTTCTACGACGACGCCCGCAACGGCTACGGCTTTGGCATCGACGCCAAGGGCGGTTCTCGGAATTTTCAAGCCTACAACAACGTGGTGCATGTCACGTCGTCCGGAGGCCAAGGCATCCAGCTCGGCGGGACCTCTTGCGGGCCGTGTCTGTTCGATCAATCTGCCGGGTGGGAGTGCTACAACTGCGTGGCCTATAACAACGTGATTCTTGCGGACCAGGGCCTTCCTCAGGCCGGATTGATGGGGTTCCGATCCTGTAAGGACTGCACGCTCTCCAACAATGTCGGCATTGGCGGGCAGCTGTCGATGTCGGCGGCGGCCGTGAACAACAGCAATCCGACCTTCATAAACAACATTCTCGTGGCCAACGGGCAAACGGCGGCGGCCACGAGCGGTTGGAACGGCTGGGATGGCTTCTGGAGCGGCACGCTCACCGTGGATCACAACAACTTCTTCGGGTACTCGTCGGTGCCTACACAGACCAATGCCATCAGCGGCGATCCCTTGTTTGTGGATCCATCGTCGGATTGGCATCTGCAGCCTGGCAGTCCCGCGCTCGGCTCCGGCGTCGAAGCCTTCGTGTTTGGGTGCAATGGCGAAGCCCTCGACGTCCGGCGGAATTGGGACGGCGTCGCCCGCACCCTTCCCTGGAATTTGGGGATATACTGATATATCCGAGCGGAAAGGTGCAGGATTAGGGAACCACAGTTCCAGCATCTGCACGCTGCTCCATTCAGAAAGGACTGAAACGATTTTAGAGTGGGTCATTGAAAAGGCTTAAGCTCTGACTAATACCTGCGCTGTCCCACCCTCCTTCATGTCCGTGACCACCGTCCTTTTGATTTCACGGTGACCAGTCGCCGCGGCCGTGGCGGCCATCAAGGAGAAAAGGATGAGGCTGTAGCTGGTATTAAGGATTGAATGCGTGAAGAGGCTCTGTGTCAAAGTGGCGCAGGCAAAGATGATGGCCACACGTCTCCCCTCTCCGCATGCGCCCCATGTCACTGCCAATATGAGCAGTGGCACAATCATTACTCCAATGAGACCATGGTCCAGCATGAACGATAGATATTGGTTATGCGGTGGAAATGGAATAATGGCCGCGTCATAAGACGACCCGGTTCCGTTCCCGAGGAACGGGCGTTCAGCGATCTTCTCCCAGGCTTGTCGCGCTACATACTTTCGTGCCCAGCTAGAATAATCGGATACGCCGGATGGATCCATAAACCACTCCAGTCGTTCCTGCACGTTCTCATTGAGCACGCCCGTCCTCTGCCAAGTCGTAAGGAGATCATCCCACCGAGGCACTACGATCAAGACCGCCAGAACGAAACCGAGGAAGCATGATCGGAGAAGATCCTTAAGAGAGATACCGCGTATTAGTATGAGGCCCGCGACACCGATCACCCACGTCAGAATACCTGCGCGAGAAAACGTCGAGAGAATCCCTAGCCCGGACAGTAGAACGAACGGACCGCGATACCGCGGCGGTAAGACCGTGACGCTGACAATCATACCCAAAGCCAAAGCCTCTCCCGCCATACCTGGATTCTCATAAAGACCGGCTGAACGGCCGAGCACTAGGCTAAAGGACATGGGATAAAAGAGGTCATAAAAGTTCAGCGCCACTCCTATGAGCACTGCAATAACCAATGTTTTTCTAACCACTTTTGTCGCCTGCGGCTCCCAGAATATCATCAGAAACACGAGAATCTCTAGAATCGTTAAGAAACGCCATCGCACTTCTTGCCACGCTGTCTCTGATTGTGAGGATAGAAAAAACCATAACACTGTCAATCCCGCATACCCCAAGCACCAGATCGTGACAGGGGACTTGAGCGCATTCCATGCGGCCATCCGTGTGACCAACACTGGCAACGTTAACAGACAAAACAATAGCACCCAGTGTTTGGGTTCGAGTGTCGTCCATCCATGATTGTTGGACAGATAGCCGGGCAGGTTTGAGTAAAAAATGCCAACGGCGGCCACGATTAGGGCCTTGTGATAGTAGTTTGATTTCATTGCGGCACACTGTTTGGCCGAGATAGATCGTCTCTCATGGCGGAAGAACGAATGTCAAGGCGATGACGACTACGCGAGAGCTCTGTAGCTGCGACAGTTATCACGGAAGAATCTTTGAAGGCGGAGGCGAAGCGCTTGTGCCAGCTTTCACTGAGCGCCTCTCAGAGCGATCTCCGCTCGAGAGAAGAGCGGCAACCATTCGCGACGACGCGACCGCGTCAGCTGCTTCTTCATGCCCCAGCCCATTCCAATGCCCATCAATAGCAAATTCAAATCGCGACCCATCTTGACGGTTGCGAAAGACAAATCGGGGCTGCATATCGATAGCTTCGTATCCATTCCTCTTGGCCTGTTCGAGAAAATATTTCCGCATTAGATCAAAATAACTACCCTTCGCGCGACTGAGGTCTACGTCGGAATAGATCTGGGGACGCATCGCATCGATGACAAACAAGATCTGAGATTTCTCCAGACCGACCCGTTCCGGTAATTCTGAGAAAAAGCGATCCACCACCCTTCGTGAATCCACGAGGCGGTCTTCAGTGGCATAGGCGGCGGTATTTCCCACGTACTGAACTCCGTGTTCGGCCCGTGGGGGAAGGAGACTCGGGATATTACCGATCCCGACAGTCCCCCAGAGATAGCGCACGAGCGCGGAGTTCCTAAGCAGTCGTTTGGCAAGACCGGGCCGATAATCTATCCGTACCAACTTGAGGTCGTGGTTGGCAGGGTCTTCCTGAAAATGATGAAACCCTGGCTCTGTCCGGTATTTGGTCAGACTGTCATCAAAGTCGTTTCCAACAATAACAACGACCATCCCTTGAGGGTGAAATTCAGTCCACGCATACTGCGCGAATGCCAGGTACTGAGCCAATTGAGCCCCCGAGATGCCGATACTGTAGACTGTGCGTTTGTTTTCTAGAAGCTTCGCTAATCGTCCTTGAACCGTCTGTTGGTACGGCACCATCAGCGCTTCAACATAACTGTCGCCGATAATGATGAGCGGTCCTCGGTGATCATGCCTCGTATAATCTTGCTCGTTGACAAAACCATAGTTGTTAATTCGACCGGAATTCAGGATGGCAAATTGCCAGCCTTTTGAGAAGGTAAACAGTTGGTTTGGGGTAAACCGTATAATCGGATTGTTCTGATCAACCACCATGGTTCCTGTCACGCTCGACACAGGGAGGAACCGAAGTGCAATTTCTAGGATTAGCAAGGACAGCGCAACGCCGCATAGGACGGCGATCACTGAAAACGCGACTGTTTGGCGCCTGCTCGGCACGGGCCTGTGGGGGTGGTCGAACGGTACGTACATTTCTACAACGGTGAAGGCTCAACGATCACACTGGTGAGGCTGATGCATCGGTGTGAGACAGCGCTAAACACGAGGAATGATGAATCCCATGCTCGTTTTGATCCGATCTGGATGCTTGGGCCACTGAAACGAAGCCTAGCGGTGTCCCAGTGAGAGTTCTCACTACTCACTGAGACACCGTGATGGTGGCACTCGTCTCCAGCACCGTGAGTGAATTATTGCTAAACAGCCGGGCCTCATACGCGCCGGCTGGGGTTGTGGAGGGAATCGTATACGTGGTCCAGTTGACATAATGCTCGACGACACTGTGGGTGGTGGCCGCATTTGCCCCCACGGGATAAATCCCAATCCAATCTTGGGAGTTGCCTGTGGGATGCACAACAGTGATCGTGATGGTGGCTCCGGGAGCGACCGTGATCGGCGCCACACCCCCGTTGAGCGTAAGATAGGGTGCTGTGGCGGCCAGGGTTTTTGCGGTCGCAGTATTTGAGTACGCCGAGTCGCCGCCACTGTTCGACGCCCGCACGCGGTACGAGTAGGTCGTATTGGCGGTCAGCCCACTGTCCGCGTAGGTCGTGACCCCCGCGCCGACCGTCGCCACTTGGCTAAACGCGCCAGCCCCCAGCGCGCGCTCGATCTTGAAGCTCGTCTCATTGGTGGAGTTTCTCACCCACGTCAGGTTAATCGCCGTACTGGACGCCGCGGTGGCCACCAGCCCAGAGGGGGCCGCCGGCGCGGTCACCGTCGGTGTCGTGGCCGTCGCTGTGTTGGAATAGGCCGAATCCCCGGCACTGTTTGATGCCCGCACGCGGTACGAGTAGGTCGTGCCGGCCGTCAGTCCACTGTCCGCGTAGCTCGTGACCCCCGCCCCGACCGTCCCCACTTGACTAAACGCGCCGGCCCCCAACGCGCGCTCGATCTTAAAGCTCGTCTCATTGGTGGAATTGCTCACCCAGGTCAGGTTAATCGCCGTACTGGACGCCGCGGTGGCCACAAGGCCCGTAGGCGCTGCCGGCGCGGTCACCGTGGTCGTGGCGGTGGCCGTGTTGGAATAGGCCGAATCCCCGCCACTGTTTGACGCCCGCACGCGGTACGAGTAGGTCGTGCCGGCTGTCAGCCCACTGTCCGCGTAGGTCGTGACCCCCGCCCCGACCGTCCCCACTTGACTAAACGCCCCGGCCCCTAGCGCGCGCTCAATCTTGAAGCTCGTCTCATTGGTGGAATTGCTCACCCAGCTCAGGTTAATCGCGCTGCTGGACGCTGCGGTGGCTACCAGCCCAGAGGGCGCAGCAGGAACTGCAGGCAACGTCGTGGCGGTGGCCGTATTGGAATAGGCCGAGTCGCCAGCGCCATTGGATGCTCGGACCCGATACGAGTAGGTCGTGTTAGCGCTGAGGCCAGTGTCCGTGTAGGTTATGACCCCCGCCCCGACCGTCGCCACTTGACTAAACGCGCCCGCCCCGAGCGCGCGCTCGATCTTGAAACTGGTCTCGTTGGTCGAGTTGTCCGTCCATGTCAGCGTCATGCTGGTACTAAAGGACGTCGTTGCGCTCAGTCCACTTGGGGCCAGCGGCGGCCCGGCTGCCTGGGTCGTGGCGGTGGCCGTGTTGGAATACGCCGAGTCCCCGCCACTGTTCGTGGCCCGCACCCGATACGAATAGCTCGTATTGGCTGTCAAACCAGTGTCCGTATAGGTCGTCGCGCCCGCTCCCGCTGTCGCCACTTGGCTAAAGGCGCCCGTCCCCAGCGCGCGCTCGATCTTAAAGCCCGTTTCGTTCGTGGAATTCCTCACCCAGGTCAGGTTGATGCTCGTACTCGTGGCCGCCGTGGCGGTTAGCCCACTTGGTGCCGCCGGTGCCGTCGGTAGGGTCGTGGCGGTCGTCGTGTTGGAGTACGCCGAATCCCCGCCGGCGTTCGTGGCCCGCACCCGATACGAATAGCTCGTATTGGCTGTCAAACCAGTGTCCGTATAGATCGTCGCGCCTGCCCCCGCTGTCGCCACTTGGCTAAACGCGCCCGTCCCCAGCGCCCGCTCGATCTTAAAGCCGGTCTCATTCGTGGAATTGTCGACCCAGGTCAGGTTGATGCTCGTACTCGTGACCGCCGTGACAGCCAGCCCACTCGGTGCCGCCGGAGGCGAGGTGCCCGTCGACACCGTGATCGCAGCACTCGTCGCCAGCAGCGTGAGTGAATTATTGCTAAACAGTCGGGCCTCATACGTGCCGACCGGAGTCGTGGATGGAATCGTATACGTGGTCCAGTTGACATAATGCTCGACCACACTATGGGTGGTGGCCGCATTTGCCCCCACGGGATAAATCCCGATCCAATCTTGGGAATTGCCCGTGGGATTCACCACGGTGATCGTGATGGTGGCCCCCGGGGCGACGGTGATCGGCGCGGTGCCCCCGTTGAGCGTGAGAGACGGTCCTCCGGAAGCCTGTGTGGTCGCAGTCGCCGTATTGGAATAGCTGGAATCTCCCCCACTGTTTGAAGCTCGCACGCGATACGAATAGCTCGTCCCGGCGGCGAGGCCAGTGTCGGTGTAGGTCGTGACGTTGGCGCCGACCGCCGCCACCTGACTAAAGGCACCGGTGCCCAGCGCCCGCTCTATCTTAAAAATGTCCTCATTGTTTGATTGATCAGCCCACGTCAACGTGATGCTCGTACTCGAGGCCGCCGTGGCCACAAGGTTGGTAGGGGCGGCGGGCGGAGGCGGCGGCGGCGCCGTGCCGCCCAGCATAATGATCTTGGCCACGGAAGGTACACCACTCCCGTTCAGAAGAAACAACATATAATGACCGGGCGGCGCGAGGTTGGGATCCGAGGGAGCCGTCAGATTCAGGCCGCCGGTGGCCTGGGTAAAACTGACCGTCACAGTCCGCTGATTCTGATCAAAGGCGTGAGTATTGGCAGCCAGACGCATCAGCCGAACATTGGCAATACTGGTCGCATCCGGAGTGCCGACGAAGAACGGCGAGCCGTAGGACGCGCTTGTGGGAGCGGAGCTGATACTGGGCCGGGCTCCCTTGAACAGGTATGGCGGCGAATAGATCTCCGTCTGATACATATCCGTGCCACCGCCGCTCAGGACCCGCCCATCCGGCAGCAGCACTGCGACCGAATGGTAGAACCGCCCCACGGTCTGACTCGCCATCGTGGTCCAGGCTTTGGTGGAAGGGTTCCACATTTCGGATGCATACACCGGAGATGTCTGATCGTTGAACCCAGGGCCGCTCGTGCCCCCCACCGCGAGCACGTTGTCGTCCGGCAGTAACACGAGGTTATATTGTCGCCTGGGGAAAGCCATCGAGTTGGTGTACGTCCAGGTCCCGGTATTCAGATCAAAGATTTCGGCCGTATTTGTGGGAGGATCGCTACCGCCTGCGATCAGGATTTTCGACGAGCTGTAGAGAACGGACGATCCGTAATCGCGGGTGTTGGCAAAGTTAAACGAGGTGGGGGTCGTCCAGGCGCCAGTCCCCGAGATATCAAGATAGCGCGTGGGAGGTTCCGGCCCGACAACGATGGCCTTCCCAGATGGCGTCCAATACACCCAAGGATAGGTCCAGATCGCCAGCAGCGCGTTGGTCAGGCTGCGCCAGGTTCCCGATGAGGCTTGCCAGACTTGCGGCAGTGGATTTTCGGTTTGATTGGCATCAGTCCTCCCCGTCAGCACCAGCACATCCCCCGTGGCCGTGGTGGTGCTCGAGGGATACCAGCGGCCGGCTTGCATGTCCTGCGTCCGCGTCCACACGTTGGTGACCGGGTTGTAGATGCTGGCGTTCGTAAGGCCCACGTTCGTACTATTCGTGACCGTTCCTCCACTAATAAGGATGGTGCCGTCCGTCAGGAAAGAATGACCGGAACAAAAAAGATCGTACCCGGCCTTTGCCAGGCTGGTGAGCGTATTGGTGGCCGGGTCCCACATGCGCGCATCATCTCCATAGATGGTGTATCCCGGATAAAACATGACTTTCCCGCTCGGCAGCACCAGCATGTTAATCGGTGTAATATCCCAGACCGGTCCCAGCGACCACTGCCCGACTGTCGCGGGCGTTTGGGCCTGCACCGTCCCGGAGAATAAACTCCAACTCGCCAGCAGCACGAGCAACGATGCGCAAATGGATTGCCGTTTCATTTTCATGTCCCTTCTTGGGAGCGGGCTCAGGAAATTGCGTTAGTTGTCGTTGGGGCTTTGTGCCAGCCTGTCGGCACGCGCAAGGGAGCGATGGTGCGGTGCGATTACGGACCAGCCAGCGTTAGGAGAAAGACTCGATTGAAACCCTCATGATGACTGTGCGCATCCATCTCATTTCTTGTTAAAACCAGGATCTGGCCCTTGGAATTTATGCCGACTGCGTGCGACATGATCATGCCCGGAGGGACAGTCACAAGCACATTGAGGTCCTGCGCCTTTCCCTGAGCGTTCCAGAGAACCGCGCGTGGCCCATCGAAGCTTAGCGAGTCGCCGACGACGGCTCCTCCATCATTGATGCCCACAGCCCGGCTGAGGCTGAGATTCCCGGGCAGTGGGTCAAGGACCTGCATCCCGCTCTGGGGTGTCCAAACAAACGCGCGCTCGCCGGCTGCACCCTTCGAATATCCGACGACAGTGCCTTGATTATTGACAGCCAGTGCTTCGCTGGTCGTGTCTCCGGGGAGCGTACCAAGATCCTGCATATTACCGACACTCCAGAGAACGGCGTGGGTTCCCATCGGGCTTCCGGAGCTACCTACAACCATCCCGTTATCGCTAACTCCGAATGCTTTGCTGGACTCTCCGACAAGCAGCGCGCCAAGACTCTGCATCCCATCTTTAGCGGTCCACAGAAATGCATGGGTGCCCTGAGAACCGCCGGAATAGCCGACCACCGCGCCAAGATTGTTGATGCCGAATGCCACTCCGGCATTGTCTCCCGGCAATGTACCGAGATCCTGCAGCCCCCCGGTGTTTGTCCAAATCACCGGACGCACTGCGGTCTTGCCATTGGCAGAACCCACTATTGTACCCGAATCATTGACCGCATTGGCCGTGACGTGATCAAGGTTCGGAAGCAGCCCGAGACTGTCGGTCGTCGGTACTGGTAAAGCGCCAGGCGATATGCGTGAGGAACGGACACTCCCCAATCCTTCCCGAACAGCAGCCTGACCCGAGAGATTAGGACCTGAGGCCTTCTCGGCGTCGTCGACGCCCAGGTCCTGTATCGTATAAGACGCAGCGGCCTGCGATTGGTCAGCGAGAATGTGCAGGACGAAAAGAGCTAGTACCAAAGCGGTCCAACGATTAGCTTTCATGTTCGATTCCTCCTGGCGGCGTGCCTGCCCTGCGCAGACAGTCCTACTACCCTGCCCGCACCCTGCAGATACCAGTACACCTTCCTGCTAACCTGAAACAGTGATGAATCGCGCGGGACATAGGAGCGAAAAATGTGCTCCGAGCGCGCCATAACAAGATGACGAAAATAATTGATGCTCCCGGTCCGGCGTCTGTATTCGGAAAAATATTCATCCAGCTCCTGTTTGGACTTCGCACCGGCATTATCCGCATATTTGGCCACATAGGGAGTAAAGTCACGATGCAAGCCGGTCGTCGGCCATTTTCCATGAAGAGTGGTTTTCATGAAGTTTCCAATCAACAGGTCGTCAAATACCTTGTACTGGATCGCGGTCACGAAAGAATGGCGAGGAGCTTCGAAAGTGATGCCGCGATTAAACCTCTTCTTGAATTCAATGATGTTGTCCTTCCCCCCGACCCGGACATTGATAAAATCCAGACATTGCTCGAGGTGGGAGATCGAACGGAAATAATCCGTCACCTTGGGCACATCGTCCTGCTCAAGGGGATCACTCCAATTGTCACCGAAATATTGAGGGTCAAACTGATCGGATGCCGTTTCAGCGGGGCCAATTTCGGAATAGCGATCGTCATCACAACGATAGCGAACATAGGCGGGAAGAAGTTCTGAGGTATCTGACTGAAATCCGATCGCGTAATCTGCCAGCGACGGAGTGTATTGATTTACCCAGACACTATCCGTTCTTTGATATTTATGAAGTGAGCTAAAAGGGAGTACAACGGACGTGCCGAAGGTCTTTGACGCCAGAGCCATTGAGGCTCCGAGTGGAACTTTCGTAGCCATTTGCGGCAGAATCCTCACGCCCTGTTCAGTGAAAATATTGATCATGTTGGCACAGCCATAGTTACATAGAGCCAAAAGGAAAGATTTCCGGTATCCCTTGATGACGCGCTTGACGTAACTGGACCAGCCGTGATCTGACGCGTCATTGAGATTCACCAGCAGCCGGCCGTTGATATCGATCAGCAAGATGGCATCTTGGTTATAGTCCGCGATGCACAGTACCTTAATGCGAGGCGACAGGGTGACCCATTGTTTATCGGGCAGGATACTGACCTTGAAGCCGTTGTTCTTCAGTTCCATCGCAATACGCGCGCCGTAATGATCAGGTAAGAGAATTTGATGGTTCCTGAAGAGGCCTACGGATTCTGGATTCAGATGGTCGGGATGTCCGTGAGAAAACCAAATGAACCGACTCCCCATGATGGCAGTCATTTGTTCTTCTGGAATGACGTGGGAATGGGTCCAACTTCCGAAATAGGCGCTGCCTTGCACCCATGGGTCGGTGGCCAACACCGGTCCTTGATCGTAACAAATGACGGTGGCGTTGCCGATGGTGTCGAAGCCGATATCCATCCTTGGATTACACCAGACAGTATTATTACTTACGGTTTATATCGCCGCGACCAGAACGTTTTTACCGGTCGGAGACTGTTCAGGGAATCAGTCACCAATGCATTCAGCGTGCGTTCTGTATTGGCAATCAGGTTGCTGACCGATAACCGATCGACGATTCCTTGTCGAATCTGAGCCGGCCCGTGCGCTTTCTGGTCCAGCAACCTTTCAATGGCGTTCTTCAGGGCTACCGGGTCTTTGGGACGAACCACCTCACCGGTATCCCCCACCACCCATGCCGAATCACCAACGTTTGTCACGACGCAGGGCACTCCGCAAGCCATCGCCTCACCAATGACATTAGAAAGCCCCTCGCTATAAGAACTGCTCACGGCAATATCCAGGGCATTATAGACGGCTGACATGTCTTCGCGAGCTTCGTTCCAGATCAGACATCCTCCTAACCCCAGCTCTTCAGCCAACACGTGAAGCGTTCGACGATACTCTGCAGAGCCGTCCCCGACACAGATGAATCGTACATCCTTCCGCTCTTTTGCCAGTAAGGCAGCGGCTCTCAGGAAGTTGGGATGATCCTTTATTGGGCTGAGCCTCCCCACGACACCAACGACGGACTCCTGTTCAGTCACGCCCCATTCCTGGCGGACCGTGCGACGTGCGTCGGGATCAGCACGAAATCGTTCTGTATCCACACCATTGGGGACCACAACCATTTTCTCACCGGGATAGCCCTGTGCCATATAGTGATCACGACCGACGTGAGAATTCGCAATGATGGCATCCGGAAATTTCGACAGCCAACAATTCAGCTTAATACTCACGCGGTCTAGCCACGTCTCGTCGTTGAGGTCCCGAGCCGATGATCGAATGCCCCAGACGATCTTTATATTAGGGAAGAACGGCTTTATGGCTACTGTTAAGAGGTTCGAATCCCAGAGGTATCCATGCAGGACATCCGGGCGCTCCTGCCGCACGGCTCGGATCAGTCGGAAAAGGAACCCGAACATATCCCAACGACCCCACTTGTTCAATGCTCGGATCCGGACTTTAGTGTCCGTTAAGTCGTTTTCCAACGGTCCTCCGGCGTAAAACATTGCGATCACGACATCATGTCCGCGTTCGCGAAGGCCTTTTGAAAGGACAACCAGCTGCCGCTCAGCTCCACCGTAAGTGAGTGCACGAACAAGAAAAAAGATTTTCACCGGCTCGACCCTATCTCCCCTTCTCGAACACGAATTCGTTGCACCCACGTCCCCCATCGGTTCTGAGAGTCACCAGGCTGAATCCTCTAACTCGAAAAAACTCAAACACCTCTTCGGGCTTGGCAACCTCAAACGGATATCCCCCGATCCAGTCCATCCAGTCATACCACTTGTGCATGCCACGATAATCCGTGCGACGGAGCCGTGATGCCAACGGGTTGCGTCCCATAAGGAGGTCCATGCTCGCGTACCGCGCCTCGTAAAACAGGATAATTGGAATAGAAATGAAGGGCCGCAGGAGGTGGGGCAATGTGTTGTACACTCTTTTAATCGTTCGCCATCTTCGACTGGCGCCGTGCTGATCGTTGTAGATAGCGAGAAATAATGCTCCTCCTGGTTTCACAAGAGGAGCTACATACTCAAACGATCGCCACATCGCTCCCGTGTGATGAAGGACACCCCAAGAATAGACAACATCAAATTGGCCTAGGGACTTCATGTACTCTTCATCTAAGGCGGATCTTTCATCAATTGTCCAACCTTTATCATTACTACAGTACCGCAGTTTGAGTTCGCGCGTGCAAGCCACCGATCGCTTATCATAATCAAAAGAATGCACGCGAGCGCCCAACCGGCGGGCGGCGAGGCTGAACAAGCCGCTGCCAGAGCCGATGTCCAAGAATGTCCGATCACGTAACGTCGTGACTTTGAGCATCTGCTTTAGCGATTCTTCAGCTTTTTGAATGCGATTGTCGTTGAGGACTTCCAGAAAACGGCTCCAGTTTGCTCCCCATTCAAAGCGCCGATCTTCAACACCACCGATGATCACGTTACTCATAATGTTTCTCCTTGTTTCACAAGAGGACCTACATACTCAAACGATGCTACATCGCTTCCGGGGTGATGAAGTCCACGCCGATAAAGCGACCACGTCCGGTTTGCCCAGGAACCGCAGGACGTTCAAACCGCCGAGCTTCAACGCCCCCGATGACTGGTTACGCATGTGTTCAGATCCAGGCATGTATCTGCTAACAGGTCATCCCACATGTTCATTATTTTATGAATACTGAATCGATCGAGGACCTCTATAGCACGTGACGCGATACGTTGGCGTTCTGCTGGATCCGCCATCAATCGATCCATGGTGGATGCCAAGGCATCGAGATCATGGGGGGGGACGAGCACCCCATCCACGCCATCACGGATAATTTCCCGGGGACCGCTGTCGCAGTCAGTGCTGATCACGGCAAGCTTGCATGCCATTGCTTCCATCAGTGCCATTGGAAACGCCTCAAAGCGAGACGAGAGAACGAAGAGGTCCGCTTTTCTTAGGACAGTGGTAGGCTCCCGTACGGATCCCGGCAAGCTGACACGATCCGTGATTCCTAATTCGTGCGTTAACGCCTCTAACCGGCTCCGCTCGTCGCCTTCTCCCAGAATGACCAGCGACCAATTTTGATACTTTCTCGCGCACCGTGCGAAGGCCTGGAGGAGAAGGTCAAAGCTCTTTTCCGGGGACAGGCGCCCCATCGCCGCAATCATGCCCCCGAGATCTTTCCGCCTCGGCACCCCATTGTGCTCTGTGCCCGCGATGACGACAGGATTAGGAATGACATGAACTGCACTGCTCCTCACAAAGCGTTCATACCACCCACGCGCACTTTCGGTCAGCACCACGAGGGCAGTGGCCCGCGGGTAAACCAAATATTGTAACGCACCCCATACGCGACCGATGGAAACCCAACGCGGTTCATAATGTTCCCAAATAATAACGGGTATCCGTAGTCCCAAGCTTGCCACCAACGTTAAGATATTCATTGAATTCATAGAACTCAGGATGACGTCCGGCCGGGATGCCCTAATTTCCTGACGCAATCGCTTCAGTCTTCGCAGATTGTTTCCTACGGCCGCCGCGAAGTTCCGGGAGCCTCCCATGAGGTCCAAGCCTACGCGACGGACTTTCGTGTGAACCGCATACAAATCGTCCTGTACTGAATCGAGTGTGATAAGCGTCACTTCGCGGCCATGCTCCACCCAGTAATTCGTTATGTGGGACATGGCACGCGCGGCGCCACCCGAAGCCATTGATTCAATGATGAGCGTAATGCGCAACGGTTTTGGCTCTTCCCTTGATCTCTCAGACGCTTCATATGCGGCGGAAGCGTTCATGGCATTCCTCGTTCCGCTGGACCCCATAGTCGGTCCAATCCCTTAGCTTGTTGCTGGCCACCTGTTTCTTGTAATGAGAGTCACGTCCTGGTCATGCCAATAATTCGCCATGGCTGATATGACCCGTTCGACTCCGTCTCCGACCAGCCTTCAGATAACCAGGGTATACGCATGGCCTTCTCGCGACATAATTGATGTACGGAGATGTCAGATGATTTGGTTTTAATATTGGCGCAATTTTTCGAGAATCCAGAATCCGTTGGCTCTCATTCACAAACGCAACCGCACGCCTACAGATGGAGACCTTTCTTTCCTAATTCTCGATATTGATTACATTCCAATTCACAATGAGGAAACAACGGCACGATAGGACATGAAGATTGGGTTCGTGATTGGCTACCCGCCCGATCATCCAGAGGGACATGAATCTCAAAATCTCCTCGGCAGACAACATGCGTGTGACCTTTCGCGCGCGGATCGACCGCGTGGGGTAATTGCCTAGCCTCACAATTTTTGGTCCCAGCACGACTTGCCCACTTTATCGGTACTATCCATTCCTCTGCCTTTTCATCAATTGGAATGCCATAAAGAGCAAAAAGCTGGTTGACACGAGATACATCAGACTCGTTGACAGCGCGATGCCTGCAACATCCAGCCCTTTCATCAAGAGATAGTTAAAAACAATGTTTACGGGAAGGCTAATTGCAGCGCCCCACAGCAAGATTCGGTTGGCCTGTAGAGCCGAGATGAGCCTGACGACCAGTATGCCCAAGACAAACACCGGGATCTGCAACAAATAAAGATCTTGTACCCAGGCCACAACTTGGGTATCCGCCTCCGTGAACGCACCCCTTTGAAAAAGTACGCGCACCAATGGCTCGGAGAAATAGATAAGGATCAAGGTTAGGGGCAGAGTAATCAGTACAATGAGTCGCGCGTAGACGATGAGAGTATGCCGTACACCCGTCCAGTCCCCGAGGGCCACCATTCGTGAGAAATGTGGGAGGACTGCAGTGCTGACGGAAAGGGCTCCTATCCCCAAGATGAGCGTCGTTATCTTACTTCCATAAGCTAACGCGGAAACGCTACCAGGCCCGAGCATGGTGGCCATGGACTGGCCAATGAGGCTTGTGCTGCCCATCAATAGGGCACCGGCCAGCATTGGAGTGTATTGCTTCCACACTTGCTTAATGGCTGGAGTTGCGAGATGACGTTGAGGGACCAGGGAAATCCCCCGTCGTCTCAGCCACCATCCTAACAGTCCTGCCTCCAGCAGCGATCCACCGACGGTTCCGGCCGCGAGGGCGTATACCCCCCAGTGTTTTGCTAAGACCAACAGCACGAGCAGCGTGAGGACTGAGGTGACCATAGGGGCCGCAGCGGCTAGGGCGAAGCGATCCTGTGCGTTGAGAATGGCGCTCCATGTAGTGGCCATACCACTGAGGACCAGGCAAGGAAGCAACACGTAATAAAGAGATGTGGTCAGTGACAGCTTTTCAGGACTAAACCCAGAAGCTAAAATCGGCAGGGTGTAAGAAGCGGCAAGGGCCAAGACCACAGACAGGGCGATGAGCAAGCCGGTGCTCCACACCATGACACTCGAAAACAGACGTTGTGCTGCCTCATGTCCCTCATGCTCTCGAACATGAATATAGGTTGGGATGAAAGCCGCATTTAATGATCCGCTTACCAAACCAATTGCAAATCCAGGCAAAAGAAATGCAATAAGGAAGGCATCCAAGGCATCACTCGTGCCGAACTGATAGGCAACAACCAGTTCTTTGACACCGGCGACGAGCTTCACCAATACGGTCAATCCACCGACTGTGACCATTGCGGCAAAAATCTGGGTATTGACCGAACTTTCCCGCCATGTTTTCCACCATTGTTGGCCAACCTGAATGGTGTTGATCATATTGCGCGAGAACCGGCTTGTGGAGTCACACCCAGGGCATAGTTCAGGACGGTGGGTGAGTGTAGTGATCGCCGGATGAAAGGCAGTAGCCGGTTAGTTCGTGATAATCTCGGTGACATAGTCAGTTCTTATAGTATCTGGCATAGGATGGGAAATCATCCATGCGAGCCTTTTGCAAAACGATTCCCAGAAGAGTTCCTCCCGCTGCCGTCAGTCGTTGAATAGCCGACCGACACGACTCTCGGGTGGTCTCGCCCGCACTCACGACCAAAAGCACGCCATCCACCTGCGGCGCCAGGATCGCTGGATCGGCAAACGCTAAGGTCGGCGGCGCATCCACTATTATGTGGAACCCTTCTTCGCGAAACGACTTCAGCAACCTCGTCATGTGTTTGGAGTGGAGCAATTCGGAGGGATTGCGAGGACATTGCCCTCCGGATACCACCGACAGATTGGGGATCTCGGTCTGATGAACAATCTCCCGGACTTCCGCACCAGCTGCCAAGAAATCTGCGAGGCCCTTAGGTTTACCATTGCCGGTTCGAATTGCATAGATGGGATGAGGATCGGGTTGCCGAAGATCGGCATTAATCAGAATGACCCGGGTATCCTCTAATTGAGCCATGGCCTTTGCGAGATTCACCGCAAGGGTCGTTTTTCCTTCACTGCCACCCGGGCTTGTTATCAGGACACACGACGGCAGCTGACCCGGACTAGAAAACAGCAAGCTGGTTCGGATAGTGCGAAAACTTTCAGCAACGGGGCCGATGGAATTTGCCGGAAGCATGAATGCCCCTTTCGCAGTATCGCTTTTAGTCAGCAGAGGCACCATGCCGAGCAACGACATACTGGGAAGATACCGTTCCACATCATCAGGCCCCTTGAGGCTTCGATCGCGAGATTCTCGGATAAAGGCCAGGCCAACCCCCGTCATGAGCCCCATCAGAAAGCCCAGCATGGTGTTTAAACTCTTTCTGGGCCTGACCGGGATCGACGTTGGCACGGCGGGATCCGCCAGATAGACATTATTGGTTCTCATTCCCGATGAGAGATCGGCTTCTTTTGACACTTTCAGGAACATATCGTACAAATGCTGACTGCTTTCTGCTTCCCGTTCTAACATGCCATGCTCAATCTGATACTGTTCAAGCTGGATTTTCTCCTGACCGTGGCGGCTGACTGCATTCTTAATCGCGCGTTCACGCGCCAGCGACACATCATACTCACCTTTGACGGAGTCGCGAATTTTATGAACCTCCTGTTGGATCCGACCGCGCAAAGCTTCTAACTCCGCCTTCGCACGGGCCAACTTGGGATGAAGGGGACCATACTTGTCCGACAGCTCAGCTACCTCCCCTGAAGCCTTGATCTCCTGGTTCCGTAGAGTCTGAATCAGCGGTGAACTGAGCACTTCGGTCGAGGCATCCAATTTGGACAAGTCGATCGCTCCCTTTTCAGTCCGGCTGCGAAGAACTGATTCAATTTGCTGGTACCGTGATTCGGCCTCGGTTTTTTTCATTTCCGCTTTGAGGAGCTCTGAATTCACCTCGACAAACTTATGAGCGGCCATTGCTTTCTGCTCCGGTCCTTCGAGAAGCCCATGTTTCGCGCGGAAAAGATAAAGCGCCTGCTGAGAGGTTGCAACTTTATTGCGCAATTCCTCCAGATGGGCGGTAAACCATTGCGCGGCCTTCTCTTTTGAATTAGAGGTTAACTCCTGGGCACGCTCGATGTACACAAGGGCCAATGTGTTGGCGGCTTCCGCAGCGAATTTCGGATCTTTCGAATTCACCGTGATGTGAGCTAGTCTCGCTCCTCGGATCGGCATAATATCGATATGCTCGCTGAAATTCTTTAGCAGGCGATCTTCCTTCTCTACGGAAGTCCCGGCTGGGTTTTCCTTCGGCTTCAAAGATTCGCGGGTGACTTCTGGCAGGATGGCAAGAACTGTCTCCTTTATGGCAGAGGGATGAGGTTGGTATTCCGGTCGCTCCGAAAGACGGAGAAGCTGTGCTGCTTTCTGCAGAATATGATGACTTTTCATCAATTCAAAATGAGTCTGGAAGTAATCTGGAGCTGTGTCCGCAGGACGGTACCTATCCTTTTCCAGAGCGCCCGGGGCTTCCTGCTCAATGACGACTGTCGCTTTTGCTGCGTAGACGGGTGTCTGCATGTATGACCACACCGCTGCGACAATGCCGGACCCCACCGTCAAAATGACAATCAGCCACACCTGCCGTCGGCAGATATCGACGTATTCGGCAAAGGTGTTTTCAGACCTATCGGCTTGGACTGGATGCACTGCAATGATGTCCGGTTTCTGGTTCATGTTCGCTCCAATGTTGGGATGGGGGCCCACTCCTAATTGACGTTCAGTGAGACGGCCCAGGAAAGTTTATCGCCCTGCCCTTGCTTCTGATCTGACGTTTCGAGATTATGCCCGGCGTGGACTGTGGATGTCCTGCAAAACCGAGGCAGGCTTCAATAGATGGACGACGTTATCGAGGGCCTCGAATCGACAGTGAAAGAGCAGTGCTCACTTCAGAACACTATTTGCGCAGACACCATGACGGTGTTTGCATTGTATTTGAACTGATCGAGAGTAGAAGTTCTGTCCTCAAACATGTATTGGACAGCCACCCCCACCCATTTGACGGCCCGATAGTTCAATCCAACAGCAACATTCTTTAAGGTGTCGGTCCTGTTGGCTCCGCCTGTCCCGGAAGAACTCGTAAATTTATCTTCCTCTATACCTAGGTTAAGAGTTAACGCCGTGCTGTTGGTCAACTCGTGGCGGGCAGAGAGATTCGCCCCGGTCGCAACAAAAAACAGAGAGCCTACGAAAGCAGTCGGTTGGAAGGTGCGGTACGGCTGTAGATTAATCGTCAGCAAGGATGTCGCCTTCCAATTCAGATTTCCCATGACGAAGAGATTCGAATAGGAATCCTTGTCCCTCTGAAATTGACTTAGAACCGGACCAGGCTGATTTACCTGAGCGTGAGTAAATTTCAGATGCTGATATCCGACCAGAATCTGTGCGGAAGTCAGCCCCGTCACGTTCCACGTTGCTCCCCCGCTGATCAAGTAAATGGTACTATCGAGATTCTTGTTTTGGTCATAAATCTCTTGGTCCACACCGACGTTGACAAGTGCCGACGTTTTGCCTGTGAGATCGGCAAAGAATGTCAACCCGGCATAGTTACTCAACCGGTCCCGAAAAATGCCCTGGTCGTTATTCATGAAGTCCCAGCGAGTCGTTTGCAGGTTCATGCTGAGGCCGGCCTGTGCCCCACGGTATTCGGCCTGTCCAAGAAAGCTGTTGGTCGTCCATTTATTCACGTCGAGAGCTTGGGTGTCCACCGCGGATCCTCGTGGATCATGCCCGAGCTTATGCTCTCCTTCCAGGTCAAGTTTGAGGCCGCCTGGAAAATCGAACCTGAATCTTCCGGACGCGGTTTGATCCTGAACATCGTTCGACGGAGTGCGCTCGTAGTACTGAATATTCGTACGGTAATCGACAACAAAATCATGCCTCCCGGCAAAAGGCAAGCGAGCCTGTATGCCCGGCCCAAGGGTGGTCGAAAAGTCGCTCTTTCTATTGGCGTTGGTTCTCAGCACATTATCGGTGTACATTTCGGCCACTCCCATGAACGGGTGTAGCCGCAGGGGCCCCACCAAAAGCCCGTCATCTGGAATGATTTGAGAGAAACTTCCTGGGTAGAGGGGGTAATAACCTGTGAGGGGCCAATCCGGGGTCAAGTAAAGAGCACCCACTAGAGCTGGACTTGCGAACTGTGACAACAAAGTAAACCCCGCTCCCCCCGATAGGGACAATGGGCTTTGAGGCACCACGCTTGGTGCGACTTGGGCCCAGCCTTCGCCTGCGGTGGTCAGTAGCAGGGAAAAAATAATGAGACATAACACCCGGCGAGGATAAGATTTTATATTTTTCGCCATAGTTAGACGGGTGAAGCACGTAAGTTATGCCGGCGAATGATACTTGTACGGCGTGCAGAGAGCAAGAGAATTTATAGGGTTCGGAAGCGACCTTCACCGGCATTTCACCAAGTTGGCGGTAGCACCCACGCTCGTGTTGTCGTTGTCCCATGGATATGACCGTCATGAATCACGTCACTTGGAATGCTGAAGTCACCGGTGCCCCCGTGATCATCACCGCAGAGTCAATCGGCGAAATATCATTGATGTCTATTTTTACGGTAGCACCCTGCTGAATCAACTGAACCGCAATAAGGACATAATGGTGGCGCTCCTTACGGATCAGGCGACCTCTAACACCCGCCAATGGACCTCTGATTATTTCAACAGCCGTCCCTTCAGACAGAGACGCATAAGGCTCGTAGGCTAAGCCACTTTGGGTTAGTCGTTTCACTGCGTCGATCTCTTCATACGGGATTGGTTCTGGATCCGGACCTCCGCTCACGATCTGAAGAACTCCTGGCGCTTCCAGGACGCTTAACCTCTCTTGAGCTGAAAATCGCGCAAAGCAATACCCAGGAAATAGAGGCACCTCAATTAGCTTTTTCCGATCTGTCCACTGACTGACCCGAACGAGCGTGGGCAGAAGGTGTTCCAACCCTTGCTGGGTCAGGCGATTACAAACTATTTTTTCATGCCTGAAGCGCGTTCGAAGGGCAAACCAATGTTGTTCGTAAATATTATTCATAAATCCCCAGTTCCGTTTGGTTGAAGATCTTATCCCTCGACAGTTACAAAAGACGCCTGCACCCGGCACAAGCACCTACTTATCTCCGCCCGAGTAAATGTATCCCCCGATGCTTGAAACGCAGCTTCGCCCATTGAGTCCCAGTAGGGGCTTGAACTTATAGCCTAGATCCGAAATTCCTGCATCGTAGAGGTGTGCCTCATTTCTAGAACAACTCTCCCCCTTCGTAGGAGCGAATAGTAGGATCGAACCCCCCAATAGACCTACTTAGTGGGCAGTATTGTGCCGGGCCGGCCGGTTATATCTCGTTTTGTATGGCACATTTGTGCCACATGGACATCCTTACACTATCAACCCTAGAAAAACCTACCGCGGTCAAAGGAGGGTTATGATGAGAGGTCTACCACGTAACAAGGAACGATAGAAATCCAAGTATTGGTGTCCCCAAACGGGGTTTACTATGAGTGGGACGTCGATCCGTTCGCGCTTACTGAGGAGATTCTAGTATCGGCCGTGAACAGCCGAATTATAGCCTTCCGCCTAGTTAATGGAGGGACCTAGGCTAGGCCGTCTGCTGGAGTCAGTATAACGAATCGCAGATGTCGCGCTGGATTTGTCATCTTCTTAGACCGCTGGCCCAACCTGTTCGACGCCTGAAGGTTGGGCTGTTGTGTATCGAGAGTTAGAAATGTGTTTGCGGGGATCCCCCGGAAAGGAAATTGCGGGCCTCAATCTCTCGGGCATATTGCATCGCAATTCTTTTATAGAAGTCTCGCTCGATGACCAATTCGGCGACTTCTTGGGTCAAGCGCCGAATCTGGGCGTCGGCGTCGGTTTGCTGCATTTCCTCTAGGAGCCGGTGCTCGGTCTTGCTCATGCCGTCCCCCTGGCCGTTCGCCCGCATCAGATCCGCTCTGTTCGTCATGTAATCGGCCCTCCGTAGCTATGACGGTGAGTATATCTATGGCAGTGAGTATATCCATCCTAGGGGGAGAGTCAAGTTTTCGCGCAAGCGCGAGGACACGACGATTCCGTGGCCACATCCGACAAATGGGACTTCACGAAGATTCCCGGCCTGCGAAGAGTTCCATGCATGGCCTTGGGCGCATTTTCATTCCAGTCATGTCGGCTTCTTACGATTAATTCCATCCGTTCTGTCACGCTAGTGTCACGCTCGCGTCTGAGAACAGGCTGCGATCACCGAAACAGTCTACTCCTCAATCCGGACTTGTCACCGAGGTGGCCGTCCAGTCTGGGCCAGTCATCTTCTGCGAGTCAGTGACCGTTCGTGGTTTGTGTCGGTTCGAAACAGCTCCCTCTCTTGCACTTTGGACTTCGGTAATCTACTCAGTAATCTCTACAACAGCCATCGTACTACTCGCCGCGCCGCGGTCGTCTCGTACAGTTAAACTGACTTCGAACCTCCCCGTGGTTTCAAAAACATGGACGACACTTTCGCCTAGCTCGATCTGGCCGTTCCCGAAATGCCAACGATACTGGACAATCCGACCGTCCGCGTCGAAGGATTCTTCCGCGCTAAATTGAAGCGAGGTGTGTCGGCGGGCACTGAGCGGGACGCGAATTTTGGCGATTGGGAACACGTCCCCACCCAGTCGCGCCAAAACATTACGGGTAATCTGTTGCGCCGCGTCGTTGAGTCTGGAAGCACGAAGCCCTGGTACATTGAAATCGTCCAGAGCCCAACTCCACTGGATCGAGCCGATGGCGAACACCTCCACCCCTTGAGCGGTGGAATAGCTGGTCATATTCGCCACATGCTGCGTCCCTCCAAGAATAAAAGGAGATTCGGCGAGGATTTCAGTCCCGGTTGGGGCAGAACCAAACATACGATCTGCTTCGTAGCCAAGCAGCCCGGGCAAGTGGGCACCCACGCGAAG
>Ga0070697_100000604_pt1 | contig 27248 bp, 22 predicted proteins | sample KBSK1501metaG_FD_65475 | JGI IMG/M metagenome (GOLD analysis project Ga0070697, IMG submission 65475) | Corn, switchgrass and miscanthus rhizosphere microbial communities from Kellogg Biological Station, Michigan, USA - KBS K1-50-1 metaG | ecosystem: Host-associated > Plants > Roots >...
GACACCGGCTGGCCGACCTTCATCGTGACGACGCCGGCAGGCGCCGACCAGATGCGGTTCGACGAGGCGATCCGGGGGGCGATTGTGGAGGCGACCCGCCGCGGCAAGCTGCGACCCAACTCGGTCGACTCGCTGACCGGGAAGAACAGCGGCGACAACCTCGGCCCCGGCACGCCGACGGTCCACTTCCACCAGTGGCGGAACGACGACGAGATCGAGGTGCGTCTGCTGCTGAAGGGCGGCGGGTGCGAGAACAAGAACATCCAGTACTCCCTTCCCTCCGAGATCCCGAATCTGGGCCGCGCCGATCGCGATCTCGACGGGATCCGCAAGTGTCTGCTGCACGCCGTCTGGCAGGCGCAGGGGCAGGGGTGCAGCGTCGGGGCGATCGGCGTGTGCGTCGGCGGCGACCGCACCACCGGCTACGAGCACGCCAAGCTGCAGCTGTTCCGTCCGCTCGACGACGTGAACCCGGAGCCACGGCTGCGCGAGCTGGAGGATTACATCCTGAGGACGTCGAACGCCCTCGGCATCGGCACGATGGGGTTCGGCGGCGGTGTGACGCTGATCGGCTGCAAGGTCGGGGCGATCAACCGTCTGCCGGCCTCGTTTTTCGTGTCGGTCGCGTACGACTGCTGGGCGTTCCGGCGTCTCGGCGTCGTCCTCGACGCGCGGACCGGGGCGATCCGGCGCTGGCTCTATAAAGACGATGCGCCGGTGGAGGCGATGGCCGGAACGGAGGGGTTCGCCCCGACGGGCAAGGAGATCCCGCTCGGCGCGCCCCTGCGCGAGTCGGACGTACGCAGCCTGCGCGTCGGCGACGTGGTCCTCATCAGCGGGCTTCTGTTCACCGGACGGGACGCCGTGCATCATCACCTGATGAGCCACGCGCCGCCGGTCGATCTGAGCGGCCAGATCCTGTACCACTGCGGCCCCGTCGTGCTCAAGGAAGGCGACCGCTGGCGGATCACGGCGGCCGGACCGACGACCAGCATCCGCGAGGAGCCGTACGAGGCCGACATCATCGCGCGCTGCGGTCTGCGGGCGGTGATGGGGAAGGGCGGGATGGGGCCGAAGACGCTCGCGGCGCTGCAACTGCACGGCGCCGTCTATCTGAACGCCATCGGGGGCGCGGCCCAGTACTACGCCCGCTGCATCGAGGGCGTCGAAGGGGTCGACCTGCTCGAGTTCGGGCTTCCCGAGGCGATGTGGCGTCTGCGCGTGAAGGATTTTCCTGCGATCGTCACCATGGACGCCGGCGGCCACTCGCTGCACGCCGACGTCCAGGGCACGTCGGCCGAGGTCCTCAAGACCCTGGCCCCGGCGGTGTTCGCGGGGTCCTAGCTCCCGCCTTCTTCCAGGCGCCGGAGATCGTCCCGCTCCCTCGCCCAATAGCCGGCCTCGGCCGCGTTCGGCCGGATCCGGGCGCACGCCTCCAGCTCCCGCCGCGCGCCGGCGGCATTCCTGAGCCGCAGCTCGACGCGGGCAAGGCTCAGGTGCGACAGGAAGTCGTAAGGGGCGGCGGTCACGGCGTTCATGAGCACCTGCCTGGCGCGGACGAGGTCGCCCGTGCGTGTCAGCGCGCGGCCGAGGTTCAGCAGGATCGGAGCGCTGCCGGGCTCGTGGGCCGAAGCGCTCTCGAGCAACGGGATCGCCTCCTCCGTTCGATCCGCCTCGAAGTAGAGGGCCCCCAGATTGTTTTCCACCCGGGCCGGGTACCTGGCGCCGTTCATCGCGGCGCGCAGGAAGTCCACCTTCGCCTCGTAGTCCGGCTGGATGTACAGCTCGTCCCCGGCGATGTAGGGGAGGCGCGGTGTCCAATCCTTCCACAGCGAGAGCTCGCTGGCGAAGACGCCGACCCGCGCGAAGCTGAGGGCCGCGCAGACGGTGATCGCGCCGGCGGAAAGTGCGAAAACCAGGCGCGAGAGTCCCGGCGAGAGGGCCCGCCCGCTCGCCAGAAAGGCGACGCACGCGCACGGTCCGAGGAGCGCGAGATACATGTAGCGATCGTTCATGAGGCTGCGGAAGGGGACGATGTTCAGCATCGGGGCCAGGGTGAGCCCGAACCAGAGAATCCAGAACCCGACGCGCCGCCGCGAGCGGCGGCACCAAGCGACCAGCGCGCCGAGAAGGAGCAGCCCGACGACGGATCCCAGCACCGGCGGGTCGAGCAGGGAATCGCGTAACGGAACGTCGTAGAAGACACAGAGACGGACGGGCAGGAAGGCGTTGCCCAGGTACCGGAAGACGACCACCGCGCTGCTCAGCCAGGTGACGATGGCGCTCCCGCCGTGGTACGTGGATCCGTGAATCGGGTTCCCCGACAGATTGAACCAGGCGACCAGGAGCCCGATCCCGAAGAGCGGCAGGGACGCGAGACAATCGCGGCGGCGCAGCCGGAAGCGGAAGGCCCACTCGCAGGCGAGACAGACCGCCGGCAGGACCATCGTGTTCATCTTGCTCAGCACGGCGAGGACGAAGAGCGCGAGGATCGCGACATAGGTCCGGGCCCGCGGGCTTTCCGAATACGAGAGATAGAGCCGGAAGGCGGCGAAGAAGAAAAGGCCCGAGAGGACGTTCTTGCGCTCGCTGATCCACGCGACCGATTCGACCTGAAGCGGATGAACCGCCCAGGCAAGCGCGGCGAGGCAGGCCGGAACGGGAGGCAGCTCGAGTTTCATCAGGACGGACCAGACGGTCAACGCGCAGAGGATGTGGAGGATCAGGTTGGTGACGTGAAAGCCGGTCGGGGCGGGACCCCAGAGACGGGCGTCGATGGCGAGCGACATTACCTTGACGGGGATGTAATTCGCGTCGTCGAAGCTGGTGAAGATGCCCCGGACGTGCGCCCAGTCCAGCGATCGAAGGAGCTCGTTGTCGCGGACGTTCTGCACGTCGTCCGATATGAACTCGCCGAAGAGGCTGCGGGCGTAAGCGGCGATGGTGACGAGGACGATGGCGGCGGCCGGAAGGGCACAAGAGCGCGTGAGCCGCATCGACGTCCTCATGGCGGAAGGACCCGCCTTACAGGATGGGCGTTTGCGTTCGGGGTGATCGAGGCATCAGGACCCGGCAGGACGGCGGGACGCCACCAGGCTGTCGAGCTCGCTTCTCAGGCGCGCGAGAACCTCGTCGTAGCCGTAGGTCCCGATCGTCTCCGATTTGCGCTTCAGATTGACGTGCGTCGGAGCGCACCACAAGCCGAGGTCCGCGTCATCGGTCTCGCCGGGACCGTTCACGCGGCAGCCCATCACCGCGATGGTGATGGCGTGGTCGCGCGCGTAGGCCGTGACCTCGCGCACCTTCTCGGCCAGCTCGACGAAGGCCTCGTTCTCCACCCGCGAGCAGGAGGGACAGGAGATGATGTTCAGCCGGCGCCGCAGATTCTCGGGGACCGACCGGAAGCGCCGGTGGGCGATATCGTCGAGAATCCGCCGGCCGGCCGCGATCTCCTCCCCCTTGCGATCGTTGGGGAGCGTCAGCGACACGCGAATCGTGTCGCCGATGCCGCGCGAAATGAGCTGCTCGAACGCGATCCGCGTCTTGATGACGCCGTCCGGCGGCAGACCCGCCTCGGTGACCCCCAGGTGGAGCGGCACGTCGGGGCGCGCGCCGGCGAACCGCCGGTTGGCCTCGATCACCTTCGCGGGGTCGGAGTCCTTCAACGAGACGCAGTAGCGGACGAACCCGAGATCGTCGAGCAGGGCGCAGTGATCCTGGGCCGAGACGACCATCCCGGCCACCGAGTCGCCGGCGAATCGGCCCGCCACGTCGGGGTCGATCGACCCGCAATTGACCCCCACACGGAGGGCGCAGTCGTGCGCCGAGGCCGCCTCGGCCAAGAACGCCACCTTGTCCCTGACGGACCGGCTCTTCTCGTGATGGTGGAGGTGACCGGGGTTGTAACGGATCTTGTCGACGAACGGCGCGACCCGCGACGCCAGACGGTAGTTCTCCTGCAGGTCGACGGACAGGCTGGTCGTGGTGCGGTCCCGGATGGCGGGGAGGGCCGCCACGTCGTCGGCACCGTCGACCGCGATGCGCACGAGGTCGGCTCCGGCGCGCTCCAGGTCGAGGATCTGACGGACCGTCGCCTCGACGTCCGAGGTCCTGGTGGCGCACATGCTCTGGACGGCGATCGGATGACCGGCGCCGATCGCGATCCGGCCGATGCGCACGGGCCGGGTCGGGTTCCTGGGAAGAGCGTTCTCCTCGGGCAGCACGCGTGGATCATAGCAGGACGCGGCGACGCCCCACAAGATTGGGCCGGTCAGGGTCGGACGGGTCCGAAACGGCGACCGGCGCCGGCCCGAACCCGTCCGGCGCGCAGGGCCTCGAGCGGATAGAAGGTCTCACGCCAGCGGACCCCGCCGCGGAACAGCGTGCGCAGGGCCGAGTTCCAGGCGGCGGCGACGAGAAGCACCCCGGCCACCGGATAGAGCAGCGACAGCACCACCGGATTCCCTCCATAGCGCAGCGTCACCTGCCGGAAGGCGGTCCAGACGATGAACGCCTCGGCGGCGAGCGGCAGCCAGGCGGCGAGCCCCGCAGCCGGCCGGCCGCCCGCCGCGAACGTCCCGGCGGCCGCGACCAGCGCCGGGCCGAGCAGCAGGGCGAGCGCCGCGAGAGAAAACGCCGCCAGCTCGGCGAGCGAGTAGTCGAAGCCCGCGAACAGATTCTTCTCGAGCCCGCGCGCCACGTTCAGGACGCCCTGGTGCCAGCGACAGCGGACCCTGCCGATGCCGTCGTAGAAGCGCTGTCGCGCGCCGCTCTCCTTGAGGAGCCGGCCGAGCTTGAAATCGTCGGCCGGGTCCATCCGGAGCAGGTCGTGGCCGCCGATGCGCTCGTAGGCGGCGCGCCGCATCAGGTTGAACGCTCCGATTCCGCCGCCGCCCCGCCGCCGGTCGCGGTGCATCTCGTAGACGCGCGCCCCGAGAAGGTACATCTGGGCGAACGCCGACAGGAGCGCCGTCTGCAGGACCGACACCGGCCTCTGGTCGGGGATGATCGCCAGGTGATCGAGGGCCCGCTCGGTGGCGAGAGCTACGACGCGCGCCAGGAGGTCGCTCCCGACCAGGTCCACATCGCCGTCCATGAACAGGATCCAGTCCCCGCGGGCCCGCCTCGAGCCGACCCGGCAGGCGTGGCATTTCCCGAGCCAGCCGAAGGGGAGCTCGCGCAGGTGGATGACCGACAGGACCGGCGGCCCGCCCGCGCGCCCCGGTGGCGCCGCCGCGTGCTCGGATTGCAGGCGGTCCAGGATCCCGGCCGTGCCGTCGGTCGAGCGATCGTCCACGACGATCACCTGGAGATCCGCATAGCGCTGCGCCAGCAGGAGACGCACCGTGCTCTCGATGGTGGCGGCCTCGTCACGGGCCGTCACCACCACCGACAGACCGGGGAGGACCGGCGGGACGGCGGCGGGGAGCACCTCCGCCAGCGTGGGGAGATTCCGTCCCGTCAGCGCGAGCGCCACGCCGAGCAGAATCCATGCGGCAAAAAGAAGCAGCCCGAAGATTGCGATGAGCGAAACACCGGCGGCCATGCGGCTCCCCCTCCGGGAGGATACTTGACTCCGGGCGCCGCGGGGAGTTAACGTCCCGGCATCGGATGAGTGCACGCTCCGATCGTCGCCACGAGTTCCAAACCGTCCGAAGGAGGCGCCATGAAGAGCCTGCTCGTCGCCGTTGCCGTCGTCGTCTTCTCGACCGCCCTGGTGCTCGCGGGGACTCCCGCCGCCGCGGGGGCCGCCCAGCCGGCCGCCGCGCCGGGCTGGGCCATGAACGCCACGATCATCGAGGCCTGCTCCTGTCCGATGTTCTGCCAGTGCTACTTCAACGCGCACCCGGCCGGCGAGCACGGCGAAGCGGGCGGACACTATTGCCGGTTCAACAACGCCTTCCGGGTCAACAAGGGAAGCTACGGCACCGTCAAGCTCGATGGCGCCAAGTTCTGGGTGGCCGGTGATCTCGGCGGTGACTTCTCCAAGGGGATGATGGACTGGGCGGTGGTCACCTTCGACCGCGCCATGAGCAAGGAGCAGCGCGACGCGGTCGGCGCGATCCTGGGAACCGTCTATCCCGTCAAGTGGAACTCGTTCTCGACCGCAGAGGGGGACATCACCTGGACGCCGGGGAAGGACGAGGCCCGCGCCCTGCTGGACGGCGGCAAGACCGCCGAAGTGGCCCTGAAGCGCTTTCCCGGGATGACCGACGATCCGATCGTGATCAAGAACCTCAAGTACTGGGGTGCGGCCCGCAACGACGGTTTCGTGATGATGCCGAACGTGGTCGAGGCCTACCGGGCGGGCGGCAAGCCGTTCGAGTACCGCGGCACGAACGGTTTCATGATCACCATCGACCAGAAGTCGAGCGACACCGCGCAGGCCGGAGGGAAGGCCTCGGGCAAGTGACCGCGCCGGCGGCGCCGGTGGAACGTCAGGCGGCCGGCGGCGCCGCCATGACCGCCGAACGTGCGATATCCTCCTGGCGGATCCGGGCGACGTCGAACGACTCGAGACCGGCGATCAGCTTCCCGATCGCCTGATCGAAGCCGGGCAGGGTCTTGCGGGCGCGGCTCAGCGGATTGCACCGTGCCAGGACGAAGTTCTTGACGAACGGGTGCTTGATCCCCTTTCGCTTGAGCTTGTCGACGATCTCCTTGAGCCGCGCATCGGCCTCCTCGACACGCCCGGCACGGCCCTGCCGGGTCGTGTAAGCCGATTTCAGCGGGGACTCGAGGAAGCGATCGACGCGCCGCAGGATCGGCGAGAACGCGCCGCCGGCGAATCGGGGGTGCTTCTCGTAGAGCAACCCCAGAGTGCAGAAATAGGCCTCCTCGAACTGGAACGAGAACTCCTCCTCGTCGCGTCTGTCTCCCTGCTCGATGAGACCCCGGTACATCCGGATCACCTCCAGCGCCTTCTCCTTGAGGTTGTGGGCCTTCTCCGTGTTGAGCGCCAGGATCTGGAAGGCGACCTCGGCTTCGGGGATGACGATGGCGGGCACCAGCTCCGCCTTGAGCTTCTCGAGAACGTGCCTGCGGTGATTGCCGTTCGGCGTCCAGTAGACACCGCCCGAGCGCACCGCCACGACCGGATCGACGAACCGGTCGATTTTCCTGATGACCTTGAGGAGACGCTCGGAGTGCGCCTTGGAGAGGTCGCGCTGGTAGGGAGTCGGCTGGACCTTGTCGCGGGGAAGGAGGGCGAAGATCTGCCAATGACCGCCGACCGGCTCGCGATAGACGGCCAAGGCGCTGCCGCCGTCCGTCTGGATCTGGCCCGCCAGACGAAGCACGTCCGCGGGCGGCTCCTCGTCCTCGGGATGCACGGCGAATCCCAGTCGCATGTCGCCGACCTCCACCCCGATCGCCCGGGTAGCGCCTCTATTGCTGCGCCCCCTGCGGCCACTGGTAGAACGAGCTGTTGCTGTAGATGATGTCGCAGTTGAAGTCGGCCGTCGGACCGCCCGAGTTGGTTCCCGCGACCCCATCGGCGCCGTAGCTGGTGATGGTGTAGACCGTTCCCGACGAATTCGTGTCGATGTGCCAGGGGTTGGTCCAGCCGTCGCCCGGTGGCACGGTCTTCAGGTAGCGCGTGAGAAACTGGCTGACGACCTGGGCGTTGGCGTTGCCCAGTCCCTTCGGGTACAGGTTGTTGTCCACGGCGTAAGTCTCGAGAGCCGAGCCGATCGCCTTCATGTCGGCGACGGTGCGAGCCTGGCGGGCCTTGTTGAGGGCGCTCATCAGATTGGGGATCGCGATGGCGGCGATCAGCCCGATGATCGCGATGACGATCAGCAGCTCGATGAGCGTAAAGCCGGTGGTTCTGCGACGTGCGTCCGCGTGCCGGTCCGCAAGCCGCCCGCCCTGTGTTCCCATGCCGCGCATACCTCCCGTCGAAGCGCGTTAGTCTAGCACGCTGTCCGCCCCCTCCGGACCGCCGCGCATGGCCTCAATACGGACGTCGGGGCGCGGGTGTCTAGCGAGGAGCCAGCAGGGCGGCCGGGTCGGCGTTCCCCCCGCTCAACACCACCGCGGTCGGAGCGTCATAGGTCTTGACCGCGCCGGTCAGCAGACCCGCCACCCCGACCGCGCCGCTCCATTCCACCAGCAGGTGCTCCGAAGCGAGGAGGAACACGGCCGCTTCCCGGATCGCATCGTCGGTCACCGTGACGACCTCGGTCACGAGGGCGCGGGTGATGGCGAAGGTGAGGTCTCCCGGGCGGGACGGAAGCAGGCCGTCCGCGATGGATCCGACCGACGGCAGGGTGACCGGCCCCCCCGCTCCGATCGACGCCGACATCTTGGCCGCCCCCTCCGGCTCGAGACCGATGACGCGGATGCCGGCGCGGTGATAGGCGCAGGCGAGGGCGATGCCGGAAATCAGTCCTCCACCGCCGACCGGCACGAGGACGGTCCCGACGTCCGGCATCTGCTCGAGGATCTCCACGCCGCACGTCGACTGCCCGGCGATGATCCAGGGGTGATCGAAGGGCGGCACCATCGTCAGTCCGCGCTCCTTCTGCAGCGCCTCCGCGCGTTCCTTTCTCTCGAGCGACGTGCTGCCGGCGAGGTGCACCTCGGCTCCCAGCGCGCGCACCCTGTCGATCTTCACCGGCGGCGCCGTCCGGGGCATGACGACGACCGCCCGCGCTCCGGCCCGGCGCGCGGCATAAGCGACGGCGATGCCGTGGTTGCCGGAGGAATACGTGAGAACGCCGCGCTCCCGCTCGGCCGCCTCGAGCCGCGCGATGTAGTTGGTCGCTCCACGCATCTTGAAGGCGCCGCCGACCTGGAGGTTCTCGCATTTCAGGGCGACGGGGTGACCGCCACGCGCGGAGAGAGCCTCCGACTCCAGGAGCGGGGTCGCGCGCGCGTTGCGCGCCACGCGCGGGCGCGCCTCGCGCAGATCTCCGGGGCCGAGCCCTTCCTTTTCGAACGAGCCGCCGTCGGTCATGCAGCCTCCCGTGCGCGGGTCGTATCTTCCCCCAGGGACAGCCCCTGCGGCAATCCCGGGCAACTTTGGCGCCGGCGCGGGCGGCGCCGACCTTATAATGGAACAGACGCAGGCCCGGGGCGCCGTCGGGCGCATGGAGGGGTGACCGGATGTTCGCGAAGGAGGGACTCGAGGGAGTCGTCGCGGCGCGCACGGGGCTGAGCCTGATCGACGGCGAGAAGGGCCGCCTCAGCTATCGCGGCTACTCGATCCAGGACCTGGCCGAGCACTCCTCGTTCGAGGAGGTCGTGCACCTCCTGTGGTACGGCGAGCTTCCGACCCGGCTGCAGCTCGATCAGACCCGCAAGGACCTGTCCTCGCAGAGGAGCCTGCACCCCGATGCGGTGGAGATCCTGCGGCGGTTCGCGCGGGACGCGTCGCCGATGGACATGATGCGAACGGTCGTGTCGGCGCTGGCCATCCACGACCCCGACGTGCACGAGTCGACCCGCGAGGCCAATCTGCGAAAAGGGATCCGTCTCACCGCGCAGCTGCCGACGATCGTGACCGCCCACGAGAGGCTGCGCAAGGGGAAGGACCCGGTCCCGCCCGACCCGGGGCTGGATCACTCCGCGAACTACCTGTACATGCTCCACGGCAGGAAACCCGACGCCCTGAGCACGCGATCGTTGGACGTGGCGATGATCCTGCAGATGGACCACGGTCTGAACGCCTCGACCTTCGCGGCGCGGGTCACCGCCGGTACCCTGGCCGACCTGCACGCCGCGCTCACCTCGGCCATCGGAACCCTGAAGGGCCCCCTGCATGGCGGCGCCAACCATGACGTCATGGTGATACTGCGGACGATCGGCGAGGTGGAGAAGGCGGCCGAGTTCATCCGCATGGAGCTTCTGCAGAAGAAGAAGATCCCGGGGTTCGGGCACCGTGTCTACCGGACCATGGACCCGCGCGCCCCGATCTTGCGCGCCCTGGCCGAGAGACTCGGCAAGCAGCTGGGGCAGGAGAAGTGGTTCCAGATCTCGGTGGTGATCGAGAAGACCTGCAAGGAGCTGAAGAACCTCAACCCGAACGTCGACTTCTACGCCGCGACGGTCTATTACCTGCTCGGCTTCGAGATGGACCTGTTCACCCCGATCTTCGCCTGCAGCCGCGCCCCGGGCTGGATCGCCCATGTCATCGAGCAGCACACCGACAACCGGCTCATCCGTCCTCTCGAGGAGTACATCGGCCCGCCGGAACGGGCCTACGTGCCGATCGAGAAACGGGCCTGAGATCGGGGGCGTCGCCGGACCGTATGGCGCAACCGGGACTTGATGCACCCGGCACGTTGTGAGAGGATCGATCGCTTCTGCGGAGGACGACGGTGGCGGCGCCGGCCGATTACAAGAACAAGTTCCTGAAGAAGCCTCCCAAGCGTCTGGCGGTGGTCGACCAGAACAACTGCTCCGGGTGCGCCAATTCGCCCGCGTGCGTCACGTTCTGCGAGACCGTCACCGTCAAGGACGCGGTGGTCGACGCGATCCGTTACATCGCGTCGCCCGACGCGCCGAACAACCTGGCGATCATCGAGTTCGACAAGTGCATCGGTTGCGCCCTGTGCGCCGAGGTCTGCCCGTGGGACGCGATCGCGATGCACAATTTCGACGAGGCCTGGGACGTGGCGCCCCAGGTCACGATTGTGCCGTACAGCCCTGAGCTGGACGTGAACCCGAGCCCGAAGGAGAACGAAGCAGTCGCATCGGCCCCTGCCAGGTAGCGTCATCCGCCGTTTCGGAGAAACGACCCGATGGACGTGGTCGCACTGCTCCTCGCCGCGGGCGAGTCGGAGCGCATGGGAACTCCCAAGGCGCTCCTCGAATGGCGCGGCCAGCCTCTCCTCTCCCACCAGCTCCAGCAGCTCCAGAAGAGCCGCGCCAGCGAGTGCGTCGTCGTGCTCGGGAAGGACGCCTCGCGTCTGGAGACTCTGGTTCGCGCCCCGATGCGCCCGGGCTGGAAGGCCCGTCCCGTTTACAACCCGAGGCACCGGGAGGGGAAGTGCAGCTCGGTCCAGGCGGGACTGGCGGCGATCGCCGAGCCGCCGCAGGGGATCCTGGTCGCCTCGGTCGATCAACCGCTCGACTACCGATTGATCAACGCCCTCCTGGCCGTGGCCGAATCCGAATGGGAGCGTTGCGATGCCGCCGGCCGCCGGCCGATCGTCGTGCCGGCCTTCCATGGCCGGCCGGGTCACCCGCCGCTGTTCTGCGCCTCCCTGTTCGCGGAGCTCATGGGTGTGTGCGAGGAGACGAACGGTCTGAAGGCCGTCGTGCGGCGGAATCCGAATCGCGTCCTGCACATGCCGTGGGATGACGCCGGTATCCTGCTCAACCTGAACACACCGGTCGACCTGCCGACGATCGACGCATGGCGGGAGATGCACTAGGGAGAGGCACCATGGCGCGTCCGGCGAGAAAGTCGGGCGGCAGGAAACGCAGGGCAAGCCCGGGCGCGCTCACCCGCCGGGCCTTCCTCAAGGGCGTCGGGATCGGCGGTGGCGCCATCGGCGCGGGTCTTCTGGCGGCCGAGGCACCGCGGCCGGCCGCGCCCGCGAACGGCGGCAGCCGGACGCACGGACCCGGACCCGTGGATGTCACCCTCACGATCAACGACCGGACGCAGAAGGTGCGGGTCGAGCCCCGGGTCACGCTCCTCGACGTTCTCAGGGATCGGCTCGACCTCACGGGAACCAAGAAGATCTGCGACCGCGGCGAGTGCGGCGGCTGCGCGGTGCTCCTGGACGGCCGGCCGGTCTACGCCTGCATGATGCTCGCGCTCGATGCGCGCGGCCGATCGATCACCACGATCGAGGGGATCGCTCCCAAGGACGGTCTGCATCCGCTGCAACAGGCGTTCATCGACCGGGACGCCCTGCAATGCGGCTACTGCACGCCCGGCTTCGTGGTCGCCGCGAAGGCCCTCCTGGATCGCGACCCGAGACCGGATCTCGATCGGGTGCGCGAGACGCTGGCGGGACACATCTGCCGCTGCGGCACCTACCCCCGGATCTTCGAGGCGGTCCTTTCGGTCGGCCGCCGCGGCCGCCCTGCCGTCCCCTAGGAACCGGTCATGGCGAGTCGGCGCACGATCACGATCGGGCTGGACGGAGGGACGCAGAAGGTCGAGATCCAGGTGCCGGACGGCGAGCCGCCGATCTGGGACGCCGAGACGCGGCTGAACGTCGTCGGACAGTCGGTGCGGCGGCTGGACGGCGCGGACAAGGTCACCGGACGGGCGCGCTACACCTCCGACATCCATCTGCCCGGGATGCTGTACGGAAAGATACTCCGCAGCCCCCACCCGCACGCCCTCATCCAGTCGATCGACGCGAAGAAAGCCGCGAACCTACCGGGCGTGAAGGCGGTGCTGACGTTCGAGGCGGCGGATTCCTTCGCGCGGCTGGATCAGAGCGAGGATTCGGGGCATCCCTCTCCGACGCCCTCCAGCCCGTCCGGGACGCAGGCGCGCGCCGGGCGCCGCATCCTGTTCGCCGGCGAGGAAGTCGCCGCCGTGGCGGCCACGACGCCGGAGATCGCGGAGGACGCCCTCGATCTGATCGAGGTGCGCTACGACATCCTGCCGCACGTGGTCGATCTCGAGGAAGCCCGCAAGCCCGAAGCGCCGAAGGTCTATGCCAAGGGGAACCTGCCATCGCCCAGTGTCGGCGGTCACGGGGACGTCGAGGCCGGCTTCAAGGCGGCCGACGCGGTCGTGGAGGGGACCTACACTACTCCGGTCGCACTCCACAATGCGCTCGAGACGCACGGTGCGGTCGCCCGCTGGGAAGCGGGCCGTCTCGACGTCTGGGCCTCGACGCAGGGCGTGTTCGGCTTCCGCGACGACCTGGTGAAGTTCTTCAAGATCCCGGCCGCCAGCGTGCGGGTGCAGAGCGAGTACCTGGGCGGCGGGTTCGGCGCGAAGTTCGGCGCCGGCGTGACCGGCGTGATCGTCGCGCTTCTCGCGAAGAAAGCGCTGGCGCCCGTGAAGCTGATGCTGGATCGACACGAAGAGAACCTCGCGACCGGCAACCGTCCGAGCTCGGTGCAGTGGATCAAGGTGGGCGCCAAACGGGACGGGACGCTGACCGCCATCCATCTCCGATCGCACGGCACGGCCGGGATCGCCGAGGGCGCCGGCGTGTCGGGGCCCGTGCGCATGTTCTACTCCTGCCCGAACATCAAGACCGAGGAGCAGGACGTGTTCACCAACGCCGGGTTCGCCATGCCGTTCCGGGCTCCCGGGTTTCCGCAGGGCTCGTTCGCCCTCGAGTCGGCGCTCGACGAGCTGGCCGACCGGCTCGGGCTCGATCCGCTGGAGCTGCGCAAGAAGAACTACCTCGAGACGAAGGCCAAGGTCCTGATGCAGCAGTACGACCTGGCGGCGAGGGCGATCGGCTGGTCGCGCCGCCGGCCCCCGGCCGCGGTTCCGAAGAACGGCGAGATTCGCCGCGGTCTGGGGATGGGGACGGCCGCCTGGGGGATGTACGGCGAGCCGCCCGCCGATGCGACGGTGCGGATCGGCTCCGACGGCCGGGTCGAGTGCGTCTGCGGCACCCAGGACATCGGCACCGGAACACGCACCGCGATGGCGATCGTGACGGCGGAGGTTCTCGGGCTCGGACCGGACCAGGTGCAGGTGATCCTGGGGGACACCGGCACGGGGATGTACTCTCCCGCCTCGGGCGGCAGCGTCACGCTGACATCGATCCTGCCGGCCGTGCGCTCCGCCGCGGAGGGGGCGCGCTCGAAGCTGCTCGAAGCCGCCGCGCCGGGACTGGGCGCCCCGCCGGATCGGCTGGATCTGAAGGCCGGTCGCGTGGCGACGAAGGACGGCGCCCGATCGATGACGTTCGCCCAGGCGGCCGGCCGCCTCAAGTCGTCGGTGATCTCCGCCCAGGCGTCCCGCTCCAAGAACTACGAGGGGATGGGTGATTCCTCGTGGGGCGCTCAATTCGCCGAAGTCGAGGTCGACACGTCGACCGGCCAGGTGCGCGTCCTGAAGATCTCCGCGGCGCACGACGCGGGCCGGACGATCAACCGTCTGGCCTCCGAGAGCCAGATCAACGGGGGCGTGATCATGGCGCTGTCGTACGCCCTGCTCGAGCAGCGCGTCATGGACGCGCCCACCGGCATCGTCATGAATGCCAACCTCGAGGACTACAAGATCGCGGGGCCGATGGAGATGCCGGAGATCGTGCCGATCATGATCGACGCTTACGACGTGGCCAACAATATCGGGGTGAAGGGTCTGGGGGAGCCGCCCGTGGTCCCGACCGCGGCGGCGATCGCCAACGCGGTCAGCAACGCCATCGGGGTCCGGGTGCGCGACCTGCCGATCACTCCCGACCGGATCCTGGCGCTCCTGGGCAAGGTCAAGGAGGCCTGACTCCATGCGACGCTTCGCATTCGTCGAGGCGGCATCGGTGGGGGCCGCCACGGAGATCCTGGCGGGCGAGGGGAAGCGGGCCGTGCCGCTCGCCGGCGGGATCGACCTGCTGGGAGAGCTCAAGGACGGCATCGCCCGGCCCGACACCCTGGTCGATCTCAAGTCGATCCGCGAGCTGGACTTCGTGCGCTTCGACCCGGACGGCACGCTGCGTCTGGGCGCCCTCGCCACCCTGACGTCTGTCGCCGAGAACGAGCGCGTTCGGCGCGAGTTCCCCGCCGTCGCCCAGGCGGCCTGGAGCGTCGGCTCGCCGGAGATCCGCAACGTCGGCACGGTCGGCGGGAACCTCTGCCAGAGACCGCGCTGCTGGTACTACCGATCCCCCCTGCACGCCTGTCTCAAGAAGGGCGGCGACGTCTGCTTCACGACCCTGGGGAACAGCCGCTACCACGCGATCCTCGGCGGTGGCCCGTCGTTCATCGTGCACCCGTCCGACCTGGCGCCGGCGCTCATCGCCTGCGACGCGCGCGTCACCGTCGCCGGCCCCTCCGGCAGGAAGGAGATGCCCCTGGAAGAGTTCTACGTCCTCCCCAGGGTGCGCCTCGACCACGAGACGGTCCTGAAGACCGGCGAGATCGTCACCGAAGTCGTCGTGCCCCCGGCCGCCTCGGCGACCGCCGGCATGAGGAGCCTGTTCGTCAAGTTCAGGGAGAAGGAATCGTTCGATTTCGCGTTGGCGAGCGTCGCCGCGGCCCTGAAAATGGACGACGGGATCTGCCAGACGGCGCGCGTCGTGCTGGGCGGCGTCGCCCCGGTGCCCTGGCGATCCGAGGAGGCGGAAAAAGCCGTGACCGGCCGTTCGATCGATCGACCGACCGCCGCGCAGGCGGCGCACGCGGCCCTCAAGGACGCGTCCCCCCTGGCGCACAACGGTTACAAGGTGCCTCTGACCGCGGCGCTGGTCCAGCGGGTCCTCCTCGACCTGTCGGGACGCGGCCGCGAGCCGGGACCTGCCTGATGCCGGCCGGCCCGGATCGGTGAACCGATGAGCGACGACGGCGTTCCGGCCGACGGGCTTCCGGGGTTCTGCGTCCACCTGAGGACCAAGCGTTACTATTACGGCTCGATCGACCAGGTCCTCGAGGTCGCCGATCTCTCCACCACCGCCCAGTTCTGGTGCCTGAGGACGATGCAGGTCGTCGGTCCGGACGAAGAGTTCGTTTCTCCCCGCACCTGTCGCGCCGGCCGATCCTGCTGCGTCCCACCGGAGACGTGACCGGAGCGGTCTTCGGCGATCACGAATTCGTCGCTCTCCGCCGATTCCCCTGGACCCGCGGCGTCCACGCGGTATATTTCGGGACTCTATCCTTATGTCTACGCCGCGCCGCGAGCCCGTCCGACGGACCCCGATCGTCATCGTATCGTGCCTGGCGATCGGCATCGTCTCGAGCGCGCCCCGCCCGGGCTCCGCTGTCCCCGAGAGCCGTCTGGCGGTGCGCTCCGGCGACCCGGCGCCCGGGGCGGCCCGCTTCACGGGGGATTTCGGGAGCGTGGCGGCCGCTCCTGACGGGCTGCTGTTCATCGATCGTGCCGGGACCGCCTTGTTCCGGAAAAGCGGCGATGCGATCGACGTCCTGGCGTACGCCGGGCAGACGACGGCGGGGGACTGGACGATCGGATCCCTGGTCAGCGTCGTGGCGGGCGGCGACGGCACGATCGCCGTCGTGGCCGTGCTCGCCGATCGCGGTCAGGGGATCCTCCGGATCACGCCCGGCGGCGGCCCGCCGGAGGAAGTCGTCCTGTCCGGCGAGACCCTCGAGCTTCGGGACGGACCCGCGACGGTCGGCTATCTCTACGATCCGGTGGTGGAATCGGACGGGACGGTGCTGCTGGCGGTCGGATTCCTCGAGGTGCCCGCGGCCGTCGTCCGTTTTCCGCGCGGCTCCGGACCTCGAGTGGTGATCCAGTCGGGGGACCCGCTCGGTCCCGGCTCGTTCGTCGCTCCGATCGCCGGGCCCGCCGTCAATGGCCAGGGCCGCATCGCGCTGAGCGCCGGTCTCGACACCGGCGACACGGTCGTCGCCACCATCGATCCGGGCCAGACACCGGTGATCCTCACGCTGCTTCCTCCCGCCGTTCTGCCCACCGATCCGACGCTGGCGAACGTGTCGCCCGGGATCAACGACAGCGGGCAGGTCGCCTTCCTCCTGGTGGACAGGGGCGCCCTGAAGGTGAGGGAGATCAGCGATGGCTTCGGATTCACGGTCGTCGCCCGCGGCGCGGCCGCGCCCGGCGGCGGCGCTTTCAGCGACATCTCCGACTTCCCGCCGGTGATCGACGCGGCCGGCCGGGTCCTGTTCGCCGCCACGCGGTCGAACGGCGTGCATGGCTTCTACCTCACCTCGAGCCCGATCACCCGGCTCGCCGAGGAAGGCATGACCGCGGGGGACGCCGGGACGCTGAGCGGCCTGCCGATCGGGCCGGGAGCCATCCCGGTGGCCAGCCTCGCCCGGAACGGCGTCCTGCATTTCGCGGCCAGTGCGACGTCGGCGACCGGCATCTTCTCGAGCACCGGGGCCGCTGCCGCCGCGGAGGTGCGCTCCGGTGATCCGATCCCCGGGCCCCGGTTCGCGTCGTTTCTCGATCCGCGGGTGCCGTTCCAGGGTGGCGGCCCGTCGCTCGCACCGGGCGGCCTGATGATCTTCGACGCAACTGTCACCGGAGGTTCGCGTGGTCTGTTCGTCCGCGATCGCGCCGGGACGATCACGGGTGTCGTCGAGGACGGCGACCCGGCCCCGGGTGGCGGTCAGTTCTTCGGGAGGTCTTTCTCTTTTCATTCGATCAGCGAGAACGGCACGTTCGCTTTTCTCGGTTGCGGGCCATGTGGTGGGCCGGGCCCGAGGATCTCCCTTTTCTACGGCGACCTGCATGGGGCGGCGATCCGAAAGGTGGTCGACACCGAGTCCGCCGCCGGGATCGGCCCGGGATTCGGAGGCCACGGGAACGCGGATCGGCTGCACGCCGCTCCGTCGCGCGTCAATCGCCAAGGGCAGGTCGCCGTGCCGGTCTATCAGGCGGACGGGACCTCCGTGCTGATGGGCTACGACGGCAGCTCCCTGTTCCGCGTCGCCGGGCCCGGGGATCCGGCGCCGGGCGGCGACACCTTCACGACGGTGTTCACGGGCTCGCTGTTCACCGGCCAGCCGGTGTCGCCCGTTCTCGGCGACGATGGCACCGTGCTGTTCGGCGCGCAGACGGCCGGCGGGGACTCCGCGATCTACGCGGCCCGTCTCGCCCCCGCGGGCGGCGGAGTACCGGCCCGCGTGTTCGGACAGGGGGACGATGTCCCCGGCGGCCGCCTGTCGCCGTTCGAGGTCCAGGCCTTCGATCGGGACGCCGCGGGGACGGTCGCGTTCCAGTCGATCTACAACGACGATTTCTATTTCGCGGACTTCGTGAAGGGAGCCGGGCCGGCGATTCGCGTCGCGGCCAGGCTGGACCCGATTTTCGGGGACGGGCAGGTTCTTGCGGTCACGCCGACCCTGACCTTTGCGGGCGATGGAACCCTCGCGTACGGCCTCGGTCTGTTCGATGGACGATCTCTGATCGTCGCCCGGGTGCCGGGGGAGGGCGAACCGCTCATCCTCGCGGCCACGGGCGCGGAGTCGCCCGATGGCGGCGTCTTTCTCTCCTTCCAGTCCCCGGAGGCGTTCACGCAGCGTCCGGGTCGTCTCGCCGCCGACGGCCGCGGCTCGCTCGCCCTGGCCGCGACCACCACCAGGGGACCGGAGGAGATCGTGCTGATCGGACGGGCCAACGAGCCGCCGGTCGCCAGCGCGGGACCCGATCAGGTGGTCGAGTGCGGCGCCCCGGCCGGTGCCCTGGTGACCCTCGATGGCGGCGGCTCGTCCGATTCCGACGGCGGCAGCCTGCGCTATCACTGGTCGTGGCCGACCGGCCAGGCGGAGGGCCCGCATCCGGCCGTGGTCCTGCCGCTCGGGGTGTCCCGGATCACGCTGGTCGTGGACGACGGCGAGCTCAGCTCGAGCCCGGACACGGTGACCATCGAGGTGCGCGACACGACCCCGCCGACCGTGATCGCGCTGGCCGACCGCGGCCTCTTGTGGCCGCCCGACGGGCGTCTGGTCGGCGTGTCGTTCGACGTGGCGGCCAGCGACCTGTGCGATCCCTCGCCGGCGATCACGCTCGCCGCCGTCACGAGCAGCGAGCCGCTCTCCGGAAAACTGTGGCCGCAGTACGCGGGCGCGCAGCTCGGGACCGACGATCGCACGCTGTCGCTGCGCGCCGAACGTTCGGGCGCCGGGCCGGGACGGACCTACATGATCACCTACCGCGCCACCGACCGTTCCGGCAACTTCTCCGACGCCGGCGCGACGGTCTTCGTGCCGCACGATCAACGACGCTGACGCCTGACCCCGACGGCCGCCGCCCCGCCGCGGTTCCGTGCTAGACTCCCCGCCCGCGCCGCGGTTCTCCGTGGCGCGGCGCTGCGGGCACACCGTCTTCATGAAACGGATCGTCCTCCCGGCCGTTTGCGTGGTCGCGGCGGTCAGCGCGGCGGCGCCCATGGTGCGGGCCGCGACCGTCCCCTCCGAGTCGGACGTCCTCCCGATCGGCTTCACCGAGCCCGCGTGGGACCAGGAGAGCGCCATCGAGGACGAGTTCGCCGCGCTCCTGGATCGCGGCCGTCTGTCCCGCACCCATCGTGAGCTGACCCGGGAGCCGCATCGAGCCGGCACCGAGGGCGCGCGCCGCGTCGCGGAGTACATCGAGCACGAGGCCGAGAAGGCCGGTTTCCGGCCGGAGATCTCCGAGTATCTTTTCTACAACTCGCACCCCGGGCCGCGATCGATCGAGTTGACGGCGCCCGTCCGGAAGACGCTGTCTCTGGCCGAGGACAGGATACCGGACGACCCGTTCACCGAGCGCGCCGCCGATCACCTGGCGTTCTGCGCGTACAGCGGCACGGGCACCGCCGAAGGGGAGGTGGTCTACGTCGGACAGGGGACGGCGCAGGAGTTTCAGGCCCTCAAGGATCGCGGCATCTCACTCGCGGGACGCGTCGCCCTGATGCGCTATTTCGGCGAGGACGAAGGCCGCAAGGTCCTGCGTGCCCAGCAGGAGGGCGCGGTGGCCGCGATCCTGTACGCCGACCCGCTCGAGGATGGCTACGTGCAGGGCCCGGTCTATCCGCGGGGAAACTGGCGGCCGCCCGGGTCGATCATGCGCCGCTCCCTCCTGGCCACGCCCTACGATGGCGACCCGCTGAGCCCGGGATGGGCGTCCCTCCCCGGCGCGAAGCGGCTGGACCCGCGGACCATCGAAGGGCTGCCGAAGATTCCGGTCCTGCCGATCTCGTACCGCGACGCCTCCCTCATCGTGTCGCAACTGGGCGGGCCGCCGGCGCCGGAGTCGATGCAGGGCGGGTTGCTCAAGAGGCCCGCGGGCGGGCCCGCGGCGGGGGAAACGCGCTCCCGGCCGGCGGCGCCCGCGCCGGAGGGCGTGACGCTGGTCGACACCTATCGCCTCGGACCGGGTCCCGCGCGCGTCCGACTCTCCGTGCGGATGGAGCCCAGGACCGACACGATTCGCAACGTCCTGGTCCGCATTCCGGGGAAGGAGGAGCCCGAGTCCTGGATCATCCTGGGCAATCACCACGACGCCTGGATCTACGGAGCGGGCGACCCGTCCAGCGGGACGGCGGCTCTCCTCGAGACGCTGCGCGCCTTCGGGAAGATGAAGAGCCAGGGCTGGCAGCCGCGCCGCACCCTCATCGTCGCCTTCTGGGACGCCGAGGAGATGGCCCTGGGGGGCTCGACGGAATGGGCGGAGGAGCATGCCGAGGCGCTGCGTCGCAAGGGGGCCGCGGTGATCAACATGGATTCGGCCGTGTTCAACGGCGAGCGCCCGCTGTACGTCGGGGCGAGTCCCTGCCTGCACCGGCTGTTCCGGGAGGTGGCGGCCGATGTTCCCGGGCCGGACGGCAAGGAGACTCTGTACGCCGCCTGGGTGCGGCTGCAGAACGCGGCGCGCGAGCTCGGCTCGGTCGACGCCTTCGAGATCCGCGGCAACCCGTCCGAGCCGCTGACCGAACCTCAGATCGACGATGTGCCGCTGGGCGACGACCAGACTCCGTTCGTGGAGTTCCTCGCCCTGCCGGGCAGCGACATGTACTACGGCGCCGACTACGGGCTGTACCACTCGCTGTACGAGGATCGCCACTGGATGGAGACGGTGGCCGACCCGCAGTTCCGTCACCACCGCGTGATGGCGGAGTTCCAGGGACGGCTCGGTCTGCGTCTCGCCGGTGCGCCGCTGCTGCCGCTCGATCCGGCCGGCACGGCGGCGGCGTGGGAACGGGCGTTCGGGGATCTGCGGGCGCGGGCCGGCGAGAAACAGGCGGCGCCGCGGCTGCTGCGCCCCGTGGAGAGGGCCCTGAAGCGCTTCCGCGAGGCGGCGCGTTCCTTCACCAAGGAGCGCGACGAGACGCTCACGGTCGAGTCGTGGCCTCTGCGTCCGATCCCCGATCGCCTGGCGTCGATCAGCCGCGAGATCGCCGAGACCGAGAAGGCGTTCTTCTCCGAGAGCGGGCTGCCCGGCGACCGCTGGCACCGCGATCTGTGGGTCGCTCCGCCGCGGTCGATCCCCGGTCTCACCGAGGAGCGCCTCCCCGGGCTGCGCTGGCCCCTCGAGCTCGATCAGGAGGGCGTCCTGCTGAGCCAGGTGACTCTCTACACCCAGGCGCTCGACGAAGCGACCTCCCACCTGCATCGCGCGCTGGGGTTGCTCTCCATCACATCGCATCCCGCCATGCCGTAGGACGATGCGAGGGTTTCCGCGCGGCGCGCCCCGGGGCCGTGGTCAGCGGAACATCGGCGCGATCCGTTCGAAGGCGGCGAGATGCGCGTCGATGTCCTCCCGGGTGTGGACGATCGACACGGTCCAGACGTCGCCGCCGTAGTGGTGCGCCGGCATGACGCCCTGGTTCATCATGGCGAACCAGTACAGACGGAAGGCGTCCTCGTCCGCCGTCATGAAATCGCGATAGGACCGCAGCGGCCGATCGGTGAAGGTGATGATGCCGCACGGCCCGACGCCGTTCACCTGGGCGCGCAGCCGATGCTCGCGCACGATGACCCTGTATCCCTCGACCAGCCGGCGGTTCAGATCGAACACGCGCCGGTACGCCTCGGCCGTCAGCAGGTCGCGCAGGACGACGTTGGCGACGCACAGCACCAGCGGGTTCGCGCCGAACGTGCCGACCTGGATCACGCTGCCGTCGGCGACCAGCCGCATGATCTCCTCGTCGGCGCCGATCGCCCCGAGCGGCAGACCGCCCGCCAGCGCCTTGGCGACGCAGACGATGTCCGGTCTGACCCCGTAATGCTCGGTGGCCCCGCCCGGCGCCAGCTTGCAGCCGGTCTTCACCTCGTCGAAGATCAGGAGGGCGCCGTTCTCGTGGCAGAGATCGCGCAGCGCCGCGAAAAAGCCCGGCTCCGCTTCGATGCAGCCGCAGTCCATCATCACCGGCTCGGCGATGACCGCCGCGATCTGCCCCGGTCGCTCGCTGAACAGGGTCTTCACCGACTCGAGGTTGTTGAACACCGCCATCAGCGTCAGCGCGTAGGTCTCCTCCGGAATGCCCTGGGAGGACGGCACCTTGACGCCCCGATCGCCCCGACCCAGCGCCCGCAAGGGCGTGCTCGTCGTCACCAGCGTCTGGTCGTTGTGGCCGTGATAGTGCCCTTCGAACTTGACGATGAATTTCTTGCCCGTGTATCCGCGCGCGATCCGCAGCGCCGTCATCGTCGCCTCCGTCCCGGAGTTGACGAACCGCCACATCTGGTGCCCGAAGCGCCCGGCGAGCTGCTTCGCGACCTCGTGCTCGAAGATGTGCGGGATACAGTAGAGCAGACCCCGCTCCGAGGCCTGCTCGGTGATCGCCTGGATCACCGCGGGGTGGGCGTGCCCCACCAGGAGACTCCCCATGCTGAGCATGAAGTCGATGAACTCGTTCCCGTCCAGGTCGTAGATGCGGCTGCCCCGGGCGCGCGACACGAACATCGGGTACGGGTCCATGAACCGGAAATTGCTCCCCACCCCTCCCGGGACGTGCGTCTTCGCCCGGGCGTACGCCTCGGCGCTCTTCGCGGTCTTCGCGACCCACCTGTCGATTTCGCTTTGAAGATGAGACATGATGGCTGGCTCCTTCCCCTGGATGGTCGGTTCCCGTCATGACGTGGCGCTGGGTGGAGACACGTCGGCCGGAGCGTGCGGGGTCTCGAACCCCGTCACCGGGCTAGGTATCGTCGTGCAAGTGCTTGATCTTGCGCGGGTAGGTCGTCAGGTTGGGGCACTCGTTCGAGCGCGGCACCCCGAATGTCGCCGCCCTGGCTTGCGTGCTCCTGGTGATGCGGTTCATGGCCGATCCCTGTTCTGACAGACGACCATCCTATTCCGCAGAGCCGGGAGGATGTCAAGCGCGCGACACGGTCCCTATCCTCCCGCGACGGCCGGAATGATGGTGACTTCGTCACCGTCGGAGACCGGTGTGGTCGACCCCGCGAGCAGACGGACGTCGTTGTCGTTGACGTAGATGTTGACGAAGCGGCGAAGCTCCCCGCGCGGGCCGCGCAGTTTGCCGCGCAACCCCTCGTAGCGGGTCTCGAGACCGTCGAGGACGTCGCCGAGAGTCCTGCCCTCGAGTTGCACCGACTCGTCGCCGCCGGTCTGGCGGCGCAGCACTGAAGGAATCCTCACCTGGACTGGCATGAACGGCTCCCGTTGGAGCGGGCGACGAGATCACCCGGCCCGATGAAAAGGGCGCCGCGGGGGCGGAGCGCCCGGATGATGATGACTGACGGTGGTCGATGACAAAGCGTCGCCGGCGACCGGAGCGGCCGCCGGGACGGCGCGGTCGGACACGCAGCTCTCGAACGCCTCGAGCCGCGGCTCGATGACCGGGTAGGTCGCCGCGGTCGCGACGAGCGCGTCGGTGGTCTTCAATCCGTTTCCGGTAATCACGAGCACGACCGGCTCGTGCCGCGGGATGCGTCCCTGGTCGATCAGCTTGCGGGCCGCGGCGACCGTCACGCCGCCGGCGGTCTCGGCGAAGATCCCCTCGGTCTCCGCCAGCAGGCGGATGCCCTCGACGATCTGGTCGTCGGTCGCGTCCTCGGCCCAGCCGTCGCTGTCGCGGATGGCGCGCGCCGCGTCATACCCGTCGGCCGGGTTGCCGATGGCCAGGCTGCGGGCGATGGTGCGCGCCTTGACCGGGCGGACTTCGCCGCTGCCGTCCTTGACCGCGGTCGTGATCGGATTGCAGCCGGCCGCCTGGGCGCCGTAGAGCCGGGTCCGGCCCTCCTCGATCCAACCGAGACGCGTCAGCTCCTCGAGCGCCTTGCCGAGCTTGGTGAGGAGCGATCCGCCCGCCATGCAGCAGACGAGGTGGGCCGGCCGGCGCCAGCCGAGCTGCTCGGCGATCTCGTAGCCGACGGTCTTGGAGCCCTCGCCATAGAACGCACGCAGATTGACGTTGACGATCCCCCAGCCGTAGCGGTCGGCGATCTGGCTGCACAGCCGGTTCACCTGGTCGTAGTCGCCGCGCACGGCGATCAGCCGGGCGCCGTACACGGTGGTGCCGAGAATCTTCGCCGCTTCGAGGTCGTGCGGCACCAGGACGCAGGTGTCGAAGCCGTGACGCACGCCCTGCGCGGCGACGGCGTTGGCCAGATTGCCGGTGGAGGCGCAGCCGACGGTGGTCATGCCGAACTCGCGCGCCTTGGTGAGCGCCACCGACACGACGCGGTCCTTGAACGACAGCGTCGGGAAGTTCACCGCGTCGTTCTTGAGGTACAGCTCGTCGAGGCCCAGACGCTCGGCGAGCCGGGTGGCGCGCACCAGAGGAGTGAAGCCGACCTCGCGGCCCAGGATGTCGGAGCCATCGATCGGCAGCAGCTCGCGGTAGCGCCACATCGAGCGGGCGCGCGACGCGATGGTACCGGTGTCGAGCGCCCGGCGCAGAGAGTCGTAGTCGTATGTCACCTCGAGCGGGCCGAAGCATTCGTCGCAGATCGCCCGCGGCTCGATCGGAAACTCCGTCCCGCACTCCCTGCACTTGAGGCCCTTCACGTAGCTCATCGGATCCCTCTCGGCGCGTCCCGGCTCACCCGGCGGTGATGTCATCGTAGGCGGCGGCCGCGCGTCGCATGTCGTCGCCGGTCGTCAGGATCCCCACGCTCAACCGCACCGTTCCCTGCGGGAACGTGCCGAGGTGCTTGTGAGCGTACGGGGCGCAGTGCAGACCGGGGCGCACCGCGATGTCGAACTGCTCGTCCAGGATGGCGCCCACCTCGGCGGGGGCGAACCCCTCGATGTTCGCGCTCACCAGACCGACCCGTCCCTCGCCGTTCTTCTCGGTGATCACCCGGTCGGCGCCGTACCAGGTCAGACGCTCGGGGCGCCGCAGCGAGGTCACGAAGGTCTTGATGAGGTCGCGCTCGTGCGGCAGGACGGTGTCGACGCCGCGCCCGAGCAGCACGCGCACGCCCTCGCGCAGACCGGCGATGCCGAACACGTTCGGCGTGCCGCCCTCGAGGCGGTGCGGGAACTCCTCCGGCTGCACCGGGCGGCTCGAATCGCCTCCGGTGCCGCCCTCACGCCAGGGACGCACCGCCGCGCGCTCGCCCACCACGAGACCCCCGGTCCCGGTGGGGCCGCACAGACCCTTGTGCCCGGTGAACGCCAGGAGGTCGATGCCGTCCCGGTCGAACTCGATCGGCACGACGCCGGCGCTCTGCGCCGCGTCGATCAGCAGCAGCGCGTCGCGCTCCCGCGCGATCCGCCCGATCGCGGCGACCGGCTGGATCGTCCCGGTGACGTTCGAGACGTGCGTCAGCGCCACGAGACGGGTGTTCGGCCGGAAGACGCGCGCCACCTCGTCGGGGTCGATCAGGTGGGCGCCGGTCGCCGGCAGCCGCGTGAGCTGGATGACGCCGTCCTTCTCGAGCTGGTTGAGCGGTCGCGACACCGAATTGTGCTCGAGGACCGAGGTGATCGCATGGTCCCCCTGGCGCAGCACACCCTTGATCGCCATGTTGAGACCGTCCGTGGCGTTGTGCCCGAAGACGATGCGCTCGGGACGCGCGCAGCCGAACAGCCGCGCCAGGAGCCGCCGCGTGTCGTTGATCATCGTCTCGGCCTCGACCGCCCGGCGATGTCCGCCGCGGCCGGGATTGGCGCCCGCGGCGCGCACGAACTCCTCCATGCCGCGATAGACCGGCTCGGGCTTGGGAAACGACGTCGCCGCGTTGTCCAGGTAGATCATCGCGTGTCTCGATTCGTGCCGTCGGTCATCCGTCCTCCGCCCTCACGTGCCGACATAGCGGGAGTAGATCGATTTGGCGACCGCCTCGTCGCTGGTGCCGCCGACGATGGCGCGGCCGTCGGCGAACACCGTCAGGCGGTACTGATCGATGTCGGCGCGCAGCAGGAACCGGTTCTTCTCGATCGACCCGATCGGCCCCAGACGCCGGGCCACCTCGTCGAGGTCGAGCCTCAGCCCGTCGCGCCGGCGGATCTGCACGGCGTTGCGGCCGCACAGCGTGGCGGTGTCCGAGCCGAGCGTGCCTTCGAGATAGGGGAACTCGCGCCGGCCGCAGCACGGGCACTCCGGAGCGCGCGGCGGCAGGTCGACCTGGGTCTGGCGGCCCTCCCAGACATCCACCATCGACATCCTGCGGCTGACTCGCTCGCGGCGGCCCGCAAGGATCTTGAGCGCCTCGGCCGTCTGCAGCGACGCGATGATGCCGACGATCGGCCCCAGGACCCCCGCCGTGTCGCAGGTGGGGGAGAGACCGGGCGGTGGCGCGGTCTCGAACACGCAACGCAGGCAGGCGGTGTCGTCCGGGAGGACCGGGAAGGTCAGACCGTACGACCCGACGCAGGCGCCGTAGATCCACGGGGTCCCGGTCTTCACGCAATAGTCGTTGACCAGGAAACGGGCGTCGAAATTGTCGGTGGCGTCCAGGATCAGGTCGAACCCGTCGAGGAGCCGGCCGGCGCTCGACGCGTTCAGGTCCTCGACCACCCCCTCGACGCTCACCAGGGAGTTCGTGGCGCGGAGCTTCTTCTCGGCGGCGACCGCCTTCGGCAGGATCCCACGCACGTCGTCCTCGTCGAACAGGATCTGACGCTGCAGGTTGCTTTCCTCGACGAAATCGCGATCGATGATGCGCAGCCGGCCGACACCGGCGCGGACCAGCAGCGAGGCCTGCATCGTGCCGAGGGCGCCGCAGCCGACCAGCACGGCGCGCGACGCCATCAGCCGCGCCTGACCCTCCCGCCCGATCCCCTCGAACAGGACCTGACGTGAGTAGCGCGGCGGAATCCCGGTCTCGTCCTTCACGTCCTCACCCCTGAAATAAAAAAACCTCTTCGAGACGACGTCGAAGAGGTTCGTTGGAACGACTCCTTCGCCTTCCGTCTCTCATCTGCCGGGGCTCATGAGCCCCGTCGGAGTTGGCACCGGCCATCCCGTACCGGGATCGGTTGCCGTGGGATCATCGGGCCTGTCCCTCCCCCACTCTCGATAAGATGGAAGAACTTGCTTCTAGATTGAGTGCGCGATCGCCCTCCTCAATGAAGACGATTGGAAATTACCACGCGACCGGCGCGCTGTCAACCTGCATCGCGCCGCGTGGGAGGCCGCCGGTCCTGCCGTTGCGCAATATGAATCCATGTCGACGCGGGCGTGGGGCAGTAGACCGACTTTCCGACCGGTCGGTCAGTATGCTATAGTCCGCGCCAGAAAGGGATGAGAGCCGGTTTCAATGTCGCGCGGACGGCG
>Ga0070697_100000605_pt1 | contig 27235 bp, 24 predicted proteins | sample KBSK1501metaG_FD_65475 | JGI IMG/M metagenome (GOLD analysis project Ga0070697, IMG submission 65475) | Corn, switchgrass and miscanthus rhizosphere microbial communities from Kellogg Biological Station, Michigan, USA - KBS K1-50-1 metaG | ecosystem: Host-associated > Plants > Roots >...
GAGCGCCAGGTACGGCGAACGCGTTAGTCTTTCCAAACTGAAGCGCACTTCGGGGATTCGTGCGGCGCATATGCGAACCGAAGGGGCACCGGGCGCCGCTGGTATCGTCGCTGTAGTCAAAGGCCACCAACTGCAGGCTTAACTCCGCAAACCGGGTCTTTTCCTGGGGAGTAGCCGACTGAGTCCACACCTTTACTTGTAGGGGCGCAAGCTCCGCAACGAATCTATTGGCACTCTCCTCGGTCGGAAATGAGACCAACGGAGCACCGTTGCGCCACCGCCCGGCAAACTTGGCCGCCAAAGCCTCCTTGCCGTCGGGGAATCTTGCACCTTCCTCATCTAGGTACGAATGGAAGGACCCCACATTCTGGTGTAGCTTTCGATACGCCATGAAAGTCCCGTTCCGCGAAAACAAGGGTGGACCCGGCGCCTCCGGGTATTCGAAAGCCTCATCCGGGTGCCCTAAAATGAACTCGCCCGCAGCAAGGGGCGCCCAGCCCGCGGGAGTGCGCGGGTCTCCACCCGTGGGCTTACCTCCGCCGATGACAAGATTCGGATCCTCGCCGCAACCTTCGAAAAACGTGGTGGTAATCCCGTCGCTATAGCCGAAGTGTTCTTTTCCCCCGGGATAACCGAGGTTATCCTTAGTTGAGAGAAGCGCAGCCGCGGGTTGATAGGGCAGGTTGTCGCCACCCCCGCCACGATGCCCCACCAGTTGGCTGACCCCGGGATTGGCCGCCAAGATCCGCTGAATCTCCTGATAGCGGCTAGCTAGGTCCTTCTCTTCTTTGCCGTCGATGGTAACCATGATGTGGACGTGTTGCTTGTTGTCGTCCTGGTTGTTCCAAACCGGATCCCAGCGGTGGTAGAGGCTCGGACCCGTGTCGCCAATGATTTCGCGCCGCGCCTTCATGCCCATTGAGAACGCCTCGGGAAATCCGTGCAATGTCACTTCCGGAGTGTCGAGGTGGCGAAGTCCCTCATAGGTAAAGCCGATGTTGGTAGCCACCCGGGGCGTCTTGGAGAGATCCTTCCAAGGCGTGCCCAGGGTCACCAGCGGCACGATATCTGCCACGAATTTGCGGCCCGCGACAGGCACGTCTACGTGAAAAAATACGTACCGCGCTACAACCAATCCGTAGCGGGCGTACGCCTTGACGACGTTGCCCTGGACATCGTCGAGATCCACTCTGGTAGTCACTTCGAAGCTCCTTCGACCCTATCCAGGTGATACGCGCCAGGTGCCCAGGTTGGGCCATCTAGATTTGTCGGCTGGGTACGCTGGACAAATCCCCGAAAGGCCTCCTGCAACTCCGACGCACTCTTTCCTTGGTTCTCGAACGCAAATCGTGAGAATTCCTGCTTCAAATAAAGATTCTTGAGTTGCTCGACCAAAGGCTCATCAGTGGACCCGTTGAAGAAAAACGTAGTGGTGACCTGGCATTTCTTGATGTACTCGATAAAACTCTTAGCGTCGCGTACGGCCTCGTGACCGACACAGTGCCAGAGGATAGCAAGCACATCTTCTTGAAGAGCCTTCCACATGCCTGCCAGATAGGGCTCGAGCTCCCCATGGAAATTGGATGAGAACACCAGATAGTCGGACTTGAGATGTTCGAGAAATGCCGGCTTTCCTTGATAAGGAACGTCGCTCAGCACCCAGAATCGGCACAGGTAAGTGTTAGGAACCTTTGCCATCGGGCTTTCCTCGTTCACGTGCAGCGTTTGCAATACATTTCGGAGAAGGGCGGTGTAGGTTTGACCGCTATTACCTGCCGGCGAGTCCGACGGTACTCCGCGCAGAATAGGACAAAGAACCGTGAGCGCGTAAGCATTTCCGCTCTTGTTTGCCATAGGCCTGGTTCTCCGATTTTGCTCCGGGTATACTAGCGCACGCTTGGGGCTAGTCGCTTAATTCCTTGCGCTCTACTCCTTCTTTACGTAGGTTGCGCTCTACCGCCGACGCGGACAAGCTGACAACCGGGTTCGGTCCCATCTGGCTGATGTCATGTTGCAGATCAATCAGCAAGCGATTGTACTTCTGCATAAATTCTTCGGGAGCGGCCTTCTGGGAATCGCCGATGAAGGCTAGCAAGGAGTCTTTTACCTTCTTCGCCGACTTCACGTCATTGGAGGACGCCATCGGATAAGCATTGTAGTAGTAATCGGTCCATATCTGATTGGAGGTGATGTACCTGTGAAACGGAAGCATCGGAACAGACTTGGGATACTTGATGCTCCCAAACCAAAACAGATTGAGGCCTCCGGGTATCGCCGAAGAAAACGAGTCGACATACTGATTCCAACTGCCGTTAAAATTGCTGAAGAAAATCATATACGCATACTTCACATCTTCTTGAGGCTGATCCGAACTAAGCTTGGGGAATTGGTGCGGCATTACGATGACCCAGCGCGCATAGTGAATCAGCGACAGGGTTACCAAGCCGGCGGTAGTCGCGGGACGTTTGTGCGCGATCCAGAAAAAAAGACGATTCCACCACGCGGTGTACCAGCGCATAGGTGTTACCGCATTCATCGCATAAGCTTTTCCGGCGATGTTTGACATGATCAGTAAGTGTATACCCACAGGACATTGTCGGGTAATCAGCAAGTGGAGAGATTCTGTCGAGCCGAGACTCCCCTAACTCGGTCATTCCCTATCACTGTTTTCACCGCAGACTTACAATAAGTTTCCCTCCTTCGTGCGTTTCGAAGGCGTGGCATTGCGGCGCTCACTCGGCGTCTAATCACCTCACCTTAGGGAGGCTCTTCAACCCCGCCCCCGCTGGACATCCCTAGACAGCGCCTACCCCTAACATGAGCGAAATGAATCGAAATAACCGGCGTCCCTCACCTGTGTCTTGAACTAAATTGAACCAAGCCGGCGACGTGGTTTTGGGGGTTTTAAGCATGGTGGCCAAAAACGGCGTGGAACCGCTGTCGATTCTTGAGGAAGCCCAGCAATTCATCATCGTTTGTTCTTCTTAATGGCAGCTGCCACGACCTTCAGGCAAACGGCGTGCACGCCCAAAGTGATGTTCCGGCTGATCGAGGCCGATCACTACGTCAACAAGAAGATCCTGGTCGTGGGCGGCGGAGAAAGTGCGGTCGAAGCGGCCATAGGATTGGCGCGTCACCCCGGCAAACCGGCTCCCCTCTCCTACCGCAGCGCGCAGTTCAGTCGGATCAAGGACCGCAACCCGAAACCCAATCGAAGACTGTTTGCGGTCGGGCAAGATCGAGGCCCTCTTCAATACCAACCCGGCGGAGTTCAAGGCCGAATCTGTGATCCTCGACGTCGGAGGGTCAGAAACGAGAACTGCCCAACGACTTCTTCTGGGTCTCCGTCGGTGGAGTGCCTCCCTACGACTTCCTCAAGGAGACCCCCATTCGCTTTCGGTATGCGTGACCAGACATAGGAAGCCAGCAGCGAGGCCAAGCGCGCAGTCCAGGAAAAACAAGCGCTGGCCAAGGCCAAGCACTTCGGGGTCAGAGTCGCGGGAGTTTGGTATTGGGAGGGATTGTACCCCGTCGGCGTACACTCCCACGTGCTTGCGAGAATGCCGAGAACTATGCGAAGGGGGGATTCAGGTGGGGAATGAACGTTGGCGCAGCCGATTCGTCGACTGCGAGCGCCGCCAGCGTCAGCTTAAGGAGGTCACTGACTTGAACTGCTTGCGGCAGCTGTTCTGTTTATCGTCGAAGGGCTTGATTTCGCCGTTGCTGTCGACGCTGATCGCGCCCAGCGGGGCATAGTGATGCTTGAGGCCAAGCGGCGGCCTTGCCAAAGGCGTGCTGCTGGTGTTGCCCTGGACATCGGTAACGCTCCAATGCCATCATCGCTCTACGGTGCTCAAAACTCAGTGGACGCTTTCAGGACTTCTGGGAGCGCAGAGCAGAACCTGGCGACAAGGCCGCGTGACTCATCACTTTCTTGTCGTGCCCCCCCGCAATGTGTAAATGCTCCAACATAATGTCACCCCTTAACTGCAACGAGACTTTGTCACCTCGTCCGGTCGTGGTAGCAAAATGATTCCCCCCATTGCAGCATTTCTGTTATGAGTATAACCTGCAGCAATGACAGTTACCAGGCAAGACGGCGCCAAACCGCCCTGGCTGTTGCTGGTGTTCAGCTTGGCGAGAAAGGGAGCAAGCCTCAGGGTGACGGTTTGGCGCAAGCTGCAGCGGTATGGAGCACTGCCGCTCGGAAACTCGGGCTACTTTCTCCCAAACACTGCGGAGAACCGTGAACGGTTCGAATGGCTGGCAACGGCGGTTCGCACCGAGGGTGGCGATGCTTCTGTACTTGAGGTGCAGTCTGTCGACAATTGTTCCTTTCCGCAAATGAAGCAGCGGTTTTCCGATGCCCGTACCGGAGACTATCGAGAGTTGCTCAAGGAGCTGCGAAAGCCTCCGACTTCTTCGAATCTGCCCTCGCGTGCCACACGCCTCCGACAGCGTTTCCAAGACATCGTCTCCATCGACTTTTTCGGCAGTCCGTTTCGGGAACAGGTCGAGCACGCATTAAATGCCATGCAAACACCCAAAACAAAATCAGTCGACCCAGAGATTAGAAGCGTCTCACCCGCGGAATATCGAAACCGAGTATGGGTCACGCGGCCGCGGCCCGGTGTGGATCGAGTGACCTCCGCATGGTTGATCCGCAAATTTATTGATCCGAAGGCCAAATTCGCTTTCGCCCCCGAGGACAAGAAGCCAGCCAAGGCGGTCCCGTTCGACATGTACGAAGGCGGGTTTGGACACCGTGGTGAGGACTGTACTTTTGAGACGCTGCTAAAGGTCTTTCACATTCGCGACAAGAAGATCCCGCTAATGGCAGAAATTGTTCATGATGCGGACCTCTTCGATGAGAAGTTTGGCCGAAAAGAGGGCTTCGGAATCGACGAGGTGATGAAGGGCTGGGCACAACTGGGTCTCAACGACGAAGAACTTCTGAAGCGAGGAATGCAGTTGGCTGAGGGCCTTTACAAGTCGCTCCGCTAATTCATTAAGGATGTGAACGGACCTTTCCGCCCGAGTGCAATAAAAACACGAAAGAGGTGCTTTTTATGAAACCACAAATCCTGATTCTTTCAATTCTCCTGTCGTGTCCCGTGATACTGGTGGCCCAGGGCTTGGATACGGCAAACATTGACGAAGCGTTGGGCCGCTCCGGTCAAAAAACTGGCGATGTCTACCGACTGGGTTTTCCCCGCACGGATCTCCGTGTCTCGATTGGCGGGGTCGACATTAAACCAGGACTGGCGCTTGGCTCCTGGGCAGCGTTCACCGGGAATGACAATGACGCTATGGTCATGGGCGACCTGGTTCTCCTGGAGAACGAACTCACGCCGGTCATGAAGAAGTTGCACGCCGCGGGGTTCGACATCACCGCCGTCCACAATCACGTCCTGAACGAGATGCCACGTGTTACCTACATGCATTACCTGGGGCATGGCAAGGCCGTTGAGCTGGCGAAGTCTCTCCACGCTGCCCTGGCAGAGTCAAAGACACCACTCGATAAGCCCGCGCCGCCGGCACCAGCTGCAGAACCTCCAGCATTTGTAAAAACTATCGAAGACATAGTGGGCGCGAAAGGCCGTTTTGCCGGGGGCGTGTTGTCCTTCGGGATTCCGCGCTCCGGGGCAATCACCGATCATGGAATGACACTGACCGGCGCGCAAGGCGTAGCCGAGGCAATCAATTTCCAGGAAGCCGGTACTGGCAAAGTTGCGACGACGGGTGATTTCGTGTTGACCGCGCAGGAAGTCAATCCTGTAATCTCCGCACTCCAAGAACACGACATCGAAGTCACGGCACTGCACAGCCACATGCTGACGGAGCAACCTCGCCTGTTCTTCATGCACTTCTGGGCTGTCGGCAGCACGGAATCAGTGGCGGCGGGAATCAAAGCGGCATTGAGCCATGTAGCGACAAAATAGAGAAGTGCAATGCTGAGGTGCGTGATGCGAAAGGGTGTTTTGTTGTTCACCGCCGCTTTCCTTCTGGGAACTGGCACAACCGGACTCAGCCAGACGGCGCCGACCTTGAAGAAAATCACCGCGTTTGATTTGCCAGGCCTGCCTGGAAAACGGTTTGACTACCTGGCGATTGATGAGGACGATCACTACCTGATCTCCGCGCATCTTGCCGCGGAACAGACTTATTTGATCGACCTGCGGACCAACCGAATCGTCGCCGTCGTAACCGACACACCCGGCGTCGAGGGGGTGGAATATGTTCCTGAACTCAAGAAGCTATACACATCGAACGCACACGACGACACGATCGGAGTGGTTGACCTCAAACAGATGAAGGTCATCAAGAAACTCAAGACTGCGTCCAAGCCGGACGGCAGCACTTACGCCGCTCCCTTCCATAAGCTGTACGTCTCCGATGAACGAGGGAAGGCCGAAGCCATCGTCGACGTGCAAAAGGACGAGATTGTAGGCACGTTACGTTTCGACAGTGAAACCGGAATGCCACAATATGATCCCATCGCCCGCAAGGTGTACGTCAACCTGCAAGACCAGAACATTTTTGCGGTCATTGACCCGGTGATGGACAAGATTGTGGGTAGATATTCGGTTGGGCAATGCAAGGGCAATCACGGAATGGCGCTAGACCCGGAGCACCACCGCGCGTTCCTCGCGTGTGAAGAGAACAACCTGATGACCGTTTTCGATCTCGACAAGCACTCGCCCATCGCCTTTCTTCCGCTGGCGGATGGACCCGATGTCATCAAATTCGATGCTGGTCTGGGCCGCATCTACGTCGCGTGCTATAGCGGCGCCCTCTCCGTTTTCCATCAGGATGATCCAGACCACTACCGCAAGCTGGAAGACTTTCGCGTCCAGCATGCAGTCCATAGCCTCGCCATTGATTCCAAGACGCATCGTGTTTACACGCCGGAGCAGGAAGAGGATGGAAAGCCGGTCGCACGGATGGTCGTCTACGAGGCAGTCACTGATCCTTAGCAGGCCCGTGGGGACCAATCTCGCAGCCGCTAAGAGATCCGGGAGCAATCATGAAATGGATTACTCGTGAACACATCAAAGTGGACCGGGTCGCTTGCTCGTGGCTGATCCGACGCTTCATCAACCCGGACGCTCAGTTCCTTTTCGTTGACGAGGGCCAGCTGCTGGAGAGCGCTGCCCGAGAAAACGCGGTCCCGTTCGACGCGCCCCATTTGCCGGAAGTCAAACTCAATCACCGCGGTCCGCGCTGTAGTTTCGAAGCGATCATTGAGGACTACCATCTTCAAGCCCCGGGACTGGCACGGCTCGCACTGATCGTCCGCGCAGCCGACATCAAGGGCCAGGAACAAGTTGCTGTCGAAGGGATCGGCCTGCGGGCCATCGCACAGGGCTTTGCTGCTCTGGGCCTTTCCGATGAAGAGCGATTAGCGCGGCAATTCCCAATCTATGACGCACTCTACGAATGGGCGCGTCAAGCACCGTGAGTTTGCCGGTGTCGACGAACCTGCTCTTGATCAATGCAGCGGCCTTCCAGCGCTCGTTCTTGGGATCTACTTGATCCGTGGGTCTCTCCTCGTTCAACATCGGCAAGGTCATCGCTCGTGGCCTGGCGAGATTGGCCTTGGCAACTATCGGCGTGACGACGTGGGCGGACCGGCTTGGAAGGAGACGCATGCGAGTGATGCTTACGGTCCTCGAAGCCGTGAGTGCTCTCGGAAGAGCAGCGGCCAAGTATTCTCCGTAAACCAAGAACCCCGGCGCCGTTTCGAAGGTGCAGGAAACTGTCGCCAAGCTCGCCGGGTTCCACCCCCTCTTTGTGACAATTTTATCGTGTCAAAGGTCCGGTGTTTTGCGAGTTGAGCGACGGTCTTGATTCCTCAACGATAGTTTTAGCCATTTGTCCTGTTGAGGAAGCCCGTCGGCAAAACGGCCCACGGCTACTTCACGGGAAGCCTGGCCCGATCGACAGGCCACAACGGATGGCGTTCGATCTCAAGTGTGACGATTCTTCAGAAGTTTTATGGATTTTTTATGCGGCTTCGTATCAAATCTAAAAATCCTATCGCTTGGGACAACCGGTTATATGGGATTCGTTTGTGAAGGGGGCTAGATGCTGGTCTCTGTATCACATTTGATCGCGAATCGTACTGTGATTGCCATGTTGGCCCTCTGCACTTTGGGCATGGCATTCGTGTTCCGGATTGTCATTGTTGTTCTAGTCAATCAACGATTAGAGGGTCAGCGGGAGAACAACGAGTCTGAGAGTCAGGCATTGATTTGTACCGATACCGCTGGACCGAAATGCAGCAAGGGTAAAGGACCGAAAAGTATCCGACTCAGGTTTGTGAGATGAGCTCTACCCTATTCCCGAATGCGCCTTTTACATCTGGCCATCACTAGATCAGAATGTACAGACCAAGACCAATCAATAGGGTGGGCACGAATCCCTGTGGCGAATAAAAAGCGAATCTGCTAATATCCCTTCGTGGAGGAAGGTCGCAAACGAGTGCTCGCGATTGTGGCCGGAATTCTGGTCGCGCGCCATCTCAGAACCGCCGAAGACTTGCATGAGTGGCGCTCGACTCCCAGAACTGAATCGCTCGTTTCGAGCGCCGTGAACTGGGCGGAACGAATCATGCGTAAGATTGACGATCGCTTCGGAAATTCCTAAGCGCGGCGCTGCAGTGGTGGTTCTCACCTCATCTCGGCGATGGGCATGGTCACGACTGTGACCCGTCCAACGATATCGGCTTCCCCAGGATAGCGGACGTGTCTGGCTGGTCTCCGCGATTGTGGAGAGGGAATAAGAACGAGCTGGTTCCCGTCCACCTCGCACCAGCTGCACATGTAGGTGTCGCGGAGATCCACGAAGTAAATGGGGCGATCGAATTCGTTCTGCCAGCCCTTCGGCTTTATCTTGGTCTGACGGGCATCGATCTGCACAAGAGAGCCTGGGCGAATGTGCGGATAGAGCGTGTAATCCTCCATCCCGATGTATCCATAAAGAGAAGTCCGCCAATCCGTTTTCTGGAGAAGCCCGATGGGAACCTCACCCCAGCGTTCAAACATGCGCGAGACCAGGTTGGTTTGTTCCAATCCCACTTTGTCGCGAAGTCCGAGCGGCGCCGTGATCGTTCCGTTGGCATCAATCGCAGGAGAAGGGATTAGACAGGTGCGCGGCAAATCCACGAGCCCTTGCTCTTGGCCGACCTGGCGGACATCCAATCCGAAGAAGGCTAGAATTTCGTCGAGAGAACGTTGATAGATAAGACTAAGACTGTGAAGTTTGTAGAGCTTGGGCTTGAATTTTCCTGCCTCAACATCTGCGACCCATGTGTGCGAGATATAGTAATCCGGATCATTCCTCTTCAGCGCAATCGCTTGACTCATGCTCTCTACATCGCGAGTGGACAGGCGCAGACGTTCTCGTTCGGCTCTGAGCCGCCGACCAGCATCCGGGCCCGATATCGTGGCCAACATCGACTGCTAACCTCGGAGTGTGGCGCGTATCTTATCGCAAATTAGTCTCTTGTCTACAGAGATAATGACAGATTTCCGAAAATAGAAACGGGGCCTAGGAGCTCCAACTCTCGGCGACGGCTGCCCGTCGGCTGATTGAAACCCTTGACCGGAATTCCGACCAGTAATTGACGCCGACTACTTATTCGCCCCAATCGCCGAAGCTGCACCTGTACGCAGTCATGCTGATCCACTGGCCGCGATTGCGGACACGCCACCAATATTCGTGACGGTTTCCATAGCTCACGTTTATACCGACCGAGTCTCTGCGAGCACGCATGTGAACGCGGCGTCTGATCAGTGTGCCCTGAGCGCTTGGAGTGCGCTCAGCAAGTACGAGCACCATCAGGTAGAGCCAGCGCGGAACAGGAACTCCTCGCGGAAAGACGTAGAGAGGCTTCCGTGCGTTCCAAGCGTAGCTCGCGAATGACCACCAATCTCATCGAGCGAGTTCGATCCATTCTGGCCAGCAAGGATCTCACCCTTCATCAAGCATCGCGCAAGTCGGAAAAGCTATACGGCCGGTCGTCGCCCTACTTCCTCCCTCACAATCTGTACTTCGATCTTCGGCTCGGTACTTCCAGCCCCAGCATCTATCAGCTCTCTAGCCTTAGCCGGATTTCGGGTTATCGTTTGGCTGACTGGTTACAGGTTTTTGGCTTTCATCTGGAAGACCTTTCCCGGTTGCAGATTCAGCTGCCGTCAAATCGCACCGTCCTCTTGAATTCCTCGCTCGATGATCCTCATTCCTTGGTTCCGTGGCTCGACAACAGGCCGCGTACCACTCCCGCCCCGCCGGTTGCTCCTCTCGCGCATCTGTTGGAATTCACGCATCGCAGACGGCTTCGGTCCCTGTCAGGAATCACCGGTCGAGGTTTTCTTTACGCTAAGATCGGTAAAGACGACGTACTGCCTTTCCCAGATCTGCTTCCAGGCAGCATCGTACGAGTAAATCCGAGGATTGATGATGGCTTGATATCCAGAAAAAACGGCACAACATCCCGCCAGATCTTCCTCATTCAACACTCCAAGGGGTATTTCTGCTGCCAGCTGCGGGTCATCGGAGATGGCCTCATCGTACCCGTCAGCGCCCAACTGCCTTATGCACAAATAGAACTGCATTTTCCAGACGAAGTAAACCTGTTGGGCGTCGCAGATCTGGAGATTCGGCCCACGTTAAATGTAGAGCAGCCCGAGGTTCCGAAAGAATTGTCGAAACATTGGAAACCTGGGCCTCTGACTCCAGAACCGAAGTTAGGTCACCTCGTGCGCAGCTCACGCACCAGATTGAACCTGTCCCTCCGGGAGGCGTCAACGATGACACGCCGAATCGCAGACTTACTCGGTGATGAGCGATATGTCATAGCCCAGAGCTCTCTATCAGACTATGAGGTACTCGATACCCCGCCTCGTCACTTCCACAAGGCCATCAGCCTGTGCGTTTTATGCGGTTTCGAATTTCCCGTGTTCCTGAGAGCAATCGGCATCGTTCCGGAAGACTCTGGCACTGAATCCATGCCTGACCACTTTGTTTCCAGATCCTCCCCGCAAGGCGTTCCCAACATCACACCCACGGATGACAAGGTTGATGCCGACGGTTTTCTCGAAAAGCTACTCAGGGAATGCGGCGGAGTTCCATTTTTCCTGCGAAACTCCATAGAAGGAATTTCTGGTTTGTCCGGCTCTTCCTTAGACGACTTCGTCTGGATCGGTGGAGAACAGAACGCACTTCATCCCTATCTGACAAATGGATTGCTCGTCCTTGTGAATCGTCGCAAGAAGAGGCCCATGTATTTCCGATCGAAGCCGCTTTGGCAACAGCCGATATATGTCCTCCAGAAGCGTGACGGAACATATTTGTGCGCGTGCTGCGGCGTCGAAAATGGCACACTCATAGTGCATCCGTACTCCCACCAGTTCTATCGGCCCATACAGCTTCGATACCATCACGATGCCGAAGTCATCGGACAAATTGTCGCGATTGCGAGAAAGCTGCTTTAGTTCTGTCAGCTTTCCGCACAACCAACGGACGCACCACCCCGCATCTCGGGCGAGAATTCTGGAGAAATCCCCCGAGTTGACCGAAAGACGAATATTTCGCGCGTTTTCTGGACGTCTCCTGTTGCACAGTCTAGTTTGCGCCAAGTGGGGTATGACCATCTCTTGTCGGGTCCGCGAAAACATGAATTTTGTTGGGTGCCAAGTGAACTGCGCTGGCTCTACCGGCAGACGAGGCCCCTTCTCCATCTTCACCTGGCCAGTTTCCTGTGCTTTACCGCAGGAAGTCTTCTGGCACTTCTCACTCCACTCGTTCTCAAATGGCTGATTGATCAGGTGCTCCCGCAAAAGCAAACCGGTTTGCTAGCGCTTGCTGTTTTTCTGGTCTTCCTTGGCTATCAAGGTAAAACGACCCTGACGAGTTTTGGCAGTTACCTGATGTTGGGCGCGGCACAGAAAATGGGCCTTCGGTTGCGGATGAGCCTGCTGCGACATCTCGACACGCTCTCGGCGGACTACTATGAAAACACACCGGTGGGGACGGTAGTGTATCCCTTTCGCGAACCGATCGACGAAATCTCCTATTTCGGATCGGATCTCCTCCCCGCAGTTCTGCGAATGTTTTTGACCACCGGCTTCACGATCGCGACAATGTTCACGCTCAGTCCAGCTCTAACGGTGGCGATTCTACCTCTTGTCCCTGCATTTCTGATTGCTCGGCAGCACTTTCGGCGGAGGCTCACTTTCGATTCCGACCTCGTCCAGGTCGACCGGGCATCATGGAGCGAATTCCTAGAGGAGCATCTTTCTTCGGTGATCCCAATACAGCTATTGGGACAGCAGAAGCGTCAAGAACGCAAGGCTTTCCAGCGTCTGGCGCGGTCGGTGCGGTCACAGCAAAGGCTGTTCAGAAGTGGGCTGCGGCTCACAGTGTTCAGTTCCTTAGCCGTTATTCTTTCCATGTGCGCAGTGATTGGCTATGGCGGTGTGAAGGTGCTCGCGGGCGCTCTAAGCGTTGGTAGCCTAGTGGCTTTTTACAGCTTCATCATTCAGCTCTTTGAACCGCTCAATGGTGCCGCCGAACTATACACAAGGGCACAAAAGACCTTTGCCAGTATCCGTCAAATCCAGGTCGCGTTTGTCTTGACCCCAAGTGTTGAAAATGCGCCCGTGACCGTCCCAATCTCACATCCAGCGCAGATTGATTTTTTTGGCGTCGAGTTTGGCTATCGGCGGCAGAAGAACATGCTTCACATTCCCACTCTTAAAATCGGGGCCGGTGAAAAGGTTGCTCTTGTTGGCGATAACGGCGCCGGTAAGAGCACGGTCGCTAAACTCATTGCCAGAGTCTACGACGTGGATGGCGGCGCTATTTGCATCGGAGGCGAGGATATTCGAAGCCTCGACCTCCAGAGCCTCCGCCGCAGTGTGTGCTACCTGCCCCGAGATCCAGTTCTCTTCGACGGTACACTGGCGTCGAACCTTCACTTTGTGAAACCGTCAGCCTCGAATGACGAACTGAGCGAAGCCATGCGATCCGCCGGCGTCTCAGCTTTCGCCGCAACTTTCCCGGAGGGTATCGATCAACGGGTCGGCCCTGGAGCGTGCCAGCTCTCGGGCGGCCAGCGGCAACGCCTCGCCCTCGCCAGGGCATTGCTTCAGCGACCCTCCATCCTGATTCTGGACGAAGCGACCTCTTGCCTCGATCTCTCGTCCGAGCGACTTCTTATAGGAAACCTGCAAGGTAGTCTCCCAGCATCCACCCTGATAGTCATTTCTCACCGTCTTTCGACCTTGGACACCTTCGCGCGAGTCCTGGTTCTACGTCAGGGACGTATCGTCGCAGACGGCAATCCAGATTCATTTATCACAGCTCACGGCGCCTACTCCAAGTCACCCGCCCCACCCTCAGCCGGGAAACCCGAAAAACTTCGCGACCTATCGTTGTAACGGCAGACGGCGAAAGCACAAACAGCAACCGCCGGGCGGACGACGCGGAGTGCACGGCGCGCTTCCGCTAACCATGTCGCAAAAGCAAACATCGTGATTCGCTCTGCTGGAAGAACCTACGCGATATCTCGTTTGCACAGAGCGACATTCAGCAGGACCGTTGGCTTACCGAAAATTTCGAACATTAGCTGGTGTTCACACCGGGGCAGTGGCAGAGTGCGCTCTAGCACATTCGTTTCACGACAAGATCAAAAGTGAATGAGGTCAGCGATGTATCGAGTTTCAGACACGGTTCGCAGCACACACAACGAAGATGGCGGGATCGTACTCGACATTCAGAAGGGTCATCTTCTTCGCTTGAACCACACTGGTTCGGCAATTTTTCAACAGGTAGAGGGCGCCCAGACAGAATTGCAGATCATCGAGGGCATCAGCCAGGACTTTCACCTCTCGCACGAGGTTGCGCGTAAAGATGTCACTCACTTCTTGCAATCCCTCGAAGCACAAGGGCTCATCTACCGCCAGTGATCGGAATGACTCCAGTGGGTGCCTGGCGGGCTGTCGCGTCTGCAAGCAGGTGTCAATATGAGATTGCTCTTTTTGCAAGCATTCGTAGGATTGGTCTTCTTTGACTTAGTAGTGCGGCGTCGTGATTTCTCAACGATGCTTAGACTTGTGCGAACTCGGAAAGTCGCCAGTCGCACCGCGTCTCCCGAAATTGTCGACCGGGTCTGCACTGCTCTGAATAACGCTTGCGTCTGGTATCCAAAGAGCGTTCCTTGCCTGCAACGTTCCGCAGTTGGAGTTTGTTTGCTTAGGCATTGGGGCATTCCGGCAAAGCTGGTTATCGGAGTGCGCGTCATGCCGCTACTCGCGCACGCATGGGTTGAAGTGGACGGAAAAGTAGTGAACGACATTCCACGCGTACAGCAGTACTACCGGTATCTCACTTCCGACTGATGTCCCTCAGGAGAACAGAAATGAGCGTTCAGACCGGAATCCGCTACTTTGACGGAAGGGAGACCTCCTCTCGGGAAATCGGGTTTCTTCTTGATGGCCTGGAAATCCGTGGTCCCGACTACGTCAACATCTTCACCTCGCGGTATCTCGGCATGGGCTACCGCGGATTTCTTGTCGCACCAGAGGAACAACAGAATCAGCCTCTGATTGGACGCAACGGGTCCGCCCTTACCTTCGATGGTCGACTGGATGGCCGCGCAAACGTATGCGCCAGACTGCCATCCCAACCCACTCAACTGGATGACGCGTCACTCGTCCTTCTTGCGTATGAGCTTTTTGGGCAAAGCTGTTTCGAATTTCTCAAGGGGGAGTTTGCCTTCGTCTTGTGGGACCAAATTCAAAGGTCACTTTTCTTTGTTCGATCGCTCTGCGGCACACGCCACTTGTACTACACCGCGGACAGTAAGCGGGTGATGTGGTCCTCAGAGCTGGATGACCTCGTCATGAAATCGGCAATAGATCCAGTTGTGAACGACAGGTACGCGATTGGATTTGTGTACTACCAACCTGACGTCGACGAATCGCCATTTCGCGACATAGCTGTGGTTCCGCCTGGCGCGTACGTCCAACTGAAGTGCGCCGGCCAAGTTTGCCCTCCCGTAGCAACCTGGCACCCAGAGCGCTTGTCCACACTTCACCTTCCTTCGGACTATCTGTACGAAGAGGCCTGGCGGCACGAGGTGGAGTCTGCCATCACAGATCGGTTACGTGTCAAAGGTCCGGTGTTTTGCGAGTTGAGCGGCGGTCTTGATTCCTCAACGATAGTGCTTTTAGCCGATCGCATTCTCACAAAGAGTGGCCGGAACCCGGCGAGTTTGACGACAGTTTCCTGCACCTTCGAAACCTCCCGTGAATCCGACGAGAGCTTTTTCATCTCCCTGGTAGAGAAAGCGCGCGGTCGAGCCGGCCTTCACGTCCCTGAGGAATCGCTGAACGCGACACTCGGTATGCATGATATCGAGTTCACCGGACTGCCCAACACCCAGCACCTCTTTCCCGGGCGCTACTCGACAACTGAAAGATTAATGAAGACGGCAGGCGCTCGCGTCTTACTCAGCGGAAATGGAGGCGACGAGCTTTTCTGGTCAGACCCCGCGGGTAGCCCCGAACTTGCGGACCTATGCCTTCAAGGGCATGTTTGGTCAGCACTCTCATCAGGGCTTGCCTGGAGCCAATCGGCGGGAGTGCCCTTCTGGCATCTGTTCCTTACACAAGCCGTCGCCCCGATCACGGCAGGAATGACCTTTGTCCCTTGGCGGCCATCGGACGGAATATTGACGTCCTGGATCACCCTCAAAGCGAAACATTGGCTAACGCAACCTGGGCGACGCCTGGGGTTGCGCATGGACACGCAGACCGACCCGCCCAGTCGAGGGATCCGACTGCTTTCGATTCGTTCTTCGTGTGCCTTGTTATCCGCTGGCTACTACCACGAATACTACGGCATTTATTTCAGTCATCCATTTTCACATCAGGGGCTGATCGATTTCATTTTGGCCCTTCCCATGAGTCAGCTCACGCGGCCAGGAGAGAGCCGCTCCCTCATGCGGCGCGCTACTCGCGGCCTGTTGCCGGAGAAGACGCGGACGCGCCGAAGTAAGGCAACCCTTGATGAGCCCGTCTGTCGGACTTTAGCGCGCAGCAAGAACGTGCTTGGTGCTCCTGAGTGTATGGAAGTGTGTCAACGAGAGTATGCCGAGCCCAGAGCACTTGCGCGGGCGATCGCTGAGGCCAGTTTAGGCAACGTCGAGCAAGTATCAGGACTGCTTCGTTTGCTGAGTCTGGAGCGTTGGCTGCGCTCGCTCAAGCAAATCGAGACACGCCGGTCGAACTTGAAGCCCCATTGCAATCAACAGGCGCCCAGCGCGATCGGTTTGTCCAATTCACCCGAATGGTCCATCCGCCCTTCGGATTCAGGCAACCCTTAAGAGGATGGAGAAAGGAGGATACCGTGGAATATGAAACCCCGCAAATCGAGATCGTCGCCTCAGCTGGTGAACTGATTCAGTTCAAGCCCAGTGGAAGGGACGACCTCTCGGGCTCCGGAAAGAGCAAACAGCAGCAGGTCAGCGCTGCGCTCGAAGCTGATGAGTAACCCGCCGGACAACTAAGGGGGAGCTCGGGGTGCAAGCCGCCCCGAGCTCTTTCCAGCCTGACGACCTGAAGTGTGTCCCGCCGCGCCTGCGACCCGCCAGCTATGGTGCCTTAGTTTATTTGATGCTAACAGTCAGAGTCATACTCGTTCAGGGACGTTCAAAAGGATTACGCTTGGTGGGTGCCCCGCAGTCTTTTTGTCTTCTGGGGGCCGAGGCGGATCCGGACAATGTCCTAGAGGCCGTCCGTATCCATTTTTTGAATGCGTGGCGTAGCGAAGTCCATGCCCTGCGGTGGCTGTTTCCAAACGACATCCTGTTGGCTGCGGACGTGTCGGACCCATTTCTCGTTCTGCATGTCGATACGATCGGTAATCTTCCTGTTGGGAACACAGCGGTCGTTAATTCTCAGGAAACCAGCCAAGCCCCGGCCATTGATGCGAGTTCTTTACTGATGGAGTCAACACGGCCTTGTCCTTTCCAGCCCTGGAGTGAACCCGACTGGTTGCGGAAATGTTCTGATTGGCTTGTAAGGAATCTTGGACCCGATGCTGTGCGAGAGATTCGTCAGATCCGGGTCAATGCGACCGGGGCAGTTCTCAAAGTTACGGGTCGGAGGTTCACATATTTCTTAAAAGCACTGCCGTCCTTCCTTTCTTACGAAACTCGATTACTGACGCTTCTAGATGGGAAGCTCCCCGAAGTGTGTGCGCCCCTGTTATACGTGCGCCCGGATGACAACACGCATATCACGCAAGAAATTGAAGGGTGTTCCCTGGCCACGATCGACGAACCGGGAAAGTGGGAGGCGGTATTGGCGAGTGTCGCACGAATGCAGATTGCTTCAGCCAAATACGCGAACGATATGCGACTGGCCGGGGTGCCTTCTCGGAATATTCGAGGTCTGGCGAACATACTGGGAGAGAACTTGAAAGGCCTATTGAACATGCAGGAAGGAGCGCCCAACCGGCTGCGCGCGGCTGAACTGAGGAGAATTCCAGCAATGGCCTCAATGGCGGCGGACGACTGCAGGCGGCTGGAAGAATGCGGCCTTCCCGAAGCCGTTATACACGGCGACCTCAACGAAAGTAATCTCTTTCTCACCGATACCAACGACTCAAAGTTGATTGACTGGTCTTTCTCTCGGGTCGGTCATCCGTTCTTCATTCTGGGGCATTCACTCTTTTCGACTTACGATAGGCAGCATCGAATGTTCAACGAGCGTGCCCGTCTGAGAGAAGCGTATCTCGAACCCTGGCGGGCCTATAGTTCAGCGGAGCGACTTTTGGATGGCCTGCACGCAGCGCGCAGACTAATTCCCATCGAAGCCGCACAATGCCTGGCCGGTTATATCCGAGGGCTCGAAAAAGAAGAACCGGGAAATGTGAGATACATCCCCAGGCTGCTGCGCAGGGCCCTGTCCGAATTCGGCCTAACCCGACTATCCTAGTCTGTACCGTGCGACTAGTTGTGGAAGATTTGTTCTGGCAACCATTTAAATTGCGTGGCAGCGCTCATTGGGGCAGACCATCTTGCCTGGCTCGCATTGTCTCCCAACGGTGGTATTGGGCGGACTTTTGCGGGTCTGGATCTTCGCGCTTATTGAGCCAAAAATCGAACCAGTCTACATTGCCCTGCAAGGAGACGTAACGGTGCCACGGCTTGACCAGTTCATGAGCGTCGTCTTGCATTACGACCATCTCGACAGGTTTCCCCAGAATGGAGAGAGAAGAGAACCATTCCCATTCTCCTAGAATCGTCAGCGGTCTCTCAGCAACAATGCGCATCGGCGTTCTAACCTTGTCCACGTTAAATCCCGAGGCACGCTCCATCCAAAGCCGTAGCCCCGTGCCGAATGGCTTGTCTCCGTCGTACACGGATTCAACTCCCAGGTTCCGCCCATCGCTTGGACCAACCAAGATGTATCCCCAATAGCCGGCATCCCAGCCATCTTGAACAGAGGCAGCTGCAAAGCGGGTATGGGAATGCGTCAGCGCGAACTTGACGTAGGCGCAAGTCCGACTCCACCCGACCAGGCCGACCCGCTGAGGATCAATCAGTCTCTGCTCGTCCAGGTGACGAACCACGGCGTCGAGCTTAGAACTCTCTCTCTTTAACTCAGAGAACGAACTCGCTTCGGCGTAGTCGTTGGCCAATTGAAACACCATGATCCCGTGGCCGGCGAGAGGCTGCGCGGCAAAAGCAGAGGGATAAGGACCATCGATCATAAACTGAGCTGTATCGAAGCCATGCCCTTGTATGACGAGGGGATATCTTCTGCCGGGGACATAGCCTGTTGGGAAATAAAGGCCACCATTCACCTCATATCCTTCCGACGTTTTCCAGTTGAGAGGCAAGACGCGACCAAACTCCAATTGGGCGAAGCCGGGATTGAGATCGAGCAGCAAGGCTTTCTTCTGAGACGTCGAGTCAATCACGAATAGCTTCGGGGCAGCATTCAAGTCTTGCTCTTCGACAATAAGAGGGAGAGGGTGAGACTCGCCTGCAGCCGCAGCCCCGACACTCGCCCAACGATTACCGCTGTGTTTGTACCGAACGGTGGGAGCCGTTGTAGCGCTCCCTCTTTCGTTGAATGACAAAGTGTCAGTGGCCCAGTCCCAGGCCAAAAGCTTGAAGTCATTAGGGCGCCTGTCAACGACTTGGTATTGATGGCTCCCGGCGTCTACGTCGGCTGCAAATGTGCCGGCCCGCCTGAGCCTGCGTTCGTTATCATTCAGGGGCTCGTCAAGGGGCAGGAACACGTCGGATAGGACAATCGACCTGCTGTCCCCTGACCAGGCAGCTTCGCTGCCAACGTCGCCAATCGGGCTATTCAGCAAGATCGTGCTTTTCCCCGATCCCATGTCAATCAGTACATATCGTCGGCGAAAGATGTTGCCTGGTCCGGCAGGCCACTCTGCCGCTTCATTCCACAAAGTCTGAATCGCCGTCTTGGTTCCATCCGGCGAAATGTACGGGATGATTTCACGGGACAAGATAGGACTAGGCAACGGTATTGAGGATTCCGTTCCACCTCGATCCACGTAAAGGCGCTGGTCTGCAATGATATCGTCCGCCATGGCGGCGCTCCCCTTCTTTTGTTCGACCAATTGGAACAGCGAATCGTCTGGTTCGACCACGTATCCCGCATGCAAGGCAGTCCCATCAAAGAGCTTTCGGGTTGGACTGTCCGCCGTGAAAACAAGAGTGTGACCGTCGGCCGTGGCGCTGTACGACAGAACATTGGTCGGATGATTGGTCAGCTTGGCAAGAGAGCCGCGTTCTGTATCGAGGGCATAGACCTGTTGGAGCTCGCCTGTGGATTCTCCCAAAAAGGAAATTGTTTTATTGTCGGCTAGCCATCGGACGTGCCTGATCGCAGGTCTAGTGGAGGAGGACACAAGAGTCAAGAGCGATCGAGGGGAAATTGCACTCATCAGCTGCTCTGTCTTCCACAGGAGTATCGAATATTCGTTCGTGTTGTCGCGCAAATTGCCCTTTTTGACGACGACAATCACGCGGGTACCATCAGGCGAGAAAGACGCCAATGGATCATCGTCCAGAGTCGCGATCTGCGTCATCTCGATGACGTCTGCGACAGTAACAGCACGCCTGGCGGTTGTAGCGGGCCTTCCCTTCCCCCACATTGCCACTGGATTTTCCGCTACGAGAGAGAAGGGTACGAGCGCGCAAGCAAGAACAGGGAGGAACCAAGCAACAATGCTCCTTCGATACTGGTTAAGTGGTAGTCCTGAGTCCTTCTTCATATCCCAGTAGCCTTTCGATCGCGAATCTGTGAGACGCGGCATCGACGACACGAGAATTGAATCGCCGCTGGTGAGGGAAATCTCTACCTTCAAAACATGAGCTTGAGGGCAAGTTGCACAGACCGAGGACCGCCGATCTGATAGAGAGGATTGAAGGCGCCTGCGCCGAGATTGTCCCCATTGAGACTCTGGGCCAAGGTCTCGGTCGATATGCCAAAGCCCGCGGGCCCACCGAAGGCAGGCGAGAGGTATTGTCCGTTCGGCTGCCCAAAATTGGGATGGTTGAGGACATTGAAGAACTCCGCTCGGATCTGCAATTTCACCAACTCATGAATGGGGAAATCACGATGGATGGCAAGATCCCACTGGATCGCGCCGAATCCTCGTAAGAAGTTCCGTGGAGTATTTCCTTGACGGAGAGGGTTGCCAGTCACTGGATCGACAGGGGGATCTGTAAATGCGGCCGGGTTAAACCCCTTGCCGCCTGGACACAATGCCCCAAACACCTGCGTGCATTGGGGTCCAGACACGTAAAGGGGCTGCCGCGGCACCAAGTCGGGGCGAACGTCTGCGTTGAAACCGCTATTGAATTCGAAAAACCCAACGTCGGAAACATCTACGGGCGAAGCCGAACGAGCTTGGACGACATTCTGGAGAGACCAGCCCCGAAGAATTGTGCTGGCAATTCCACCCATTTTCGGAGATGGAATGTCATACGTCGCGCCTACTGAAAAGGCGTTGCGAATATCAAAATCGGACGGCCCCCGATTCGCCCTCGGACTGATCCCCGGCAAGAGAATATTGGAGGCAATGAAGTTAGAGCCGGCCGATGCGGTGTCAATTGAATGCGCCCAGGTATAGGAGGCGAATGCCTCGATACCTTGGGAAAATCTCCGGTGGAATTGAAGCTGTAGCGCATCGTAGTCGGAAGTGCCCGCGTTGGCTAGCAATTGGGTTTCCCCAAAATTCGGATTAGGAGAAGATAGGAACGCTGACTGCAGTAGGCGCCGCCCCGCTGCTCCGATGTATGAGGCAGTCAGTGCCTGCTCATTCCCGAATGCCTGCTCCAGCGCAACATTCCACTCGAGCGTGTACGGCAGCAGAAGGTGGGGGTCTACCGCCGACAAAATTCCGCCGTTCGTTGCGTTGGGCGGAGTGACGGGAGGTGGGGAGGCCATCGCTGCATCCAGCGGCAGCGTCCCTCCGAAGTAAACCGCCGTGCTTCCAAACGGATAGTACTGGGCAGAAATCTGGTTGCCCATCTCCGAGCTTGCGAGATCGTAAAAGACACCAACTCCTCCGCGCAGCACACTCTGCCAGTATGGATTTTTGCGCAGTTGATACGCTACCCCAACCCTAGGCGCAAGATTGCCGTATGTAGTCTTGTAGACACGGGTGCCAATTGGCGCCAACGCGAGTGTGGACAGGTCTTTCAAATTAAATCCTGTGACTGCCGAAAGAGTTGGTCCTTGGACTGACTGGGGCACGAAGTCAACGTCCCACCGTACGCCGTACGTGAGCGTAAGGCGGGGAAGCAGAATCCAGGAGTCTTGGGCATACATACCGAGGTTCTGGAATAGAAGCGTGGTGTCCTGACTGGATGACACAACGGCTGCCCGGAACTGTCCGTTCTCCGCTGCTGACACGCTGTTCAAGAACGCGCCTTGCAGATACGAATATGGCGCATTTACGGGCGATAGCCGTCGATAGTCAATGCCAAATTTCAAGGTGTGCGACCCTTTGGCTATTGAAAGGTTGTCAAGAATATTGACTTGCCGCTGCAAACTCCGTTGAACTCTTCCTTCGTGCAGGAAACCCTGCAACAAGGAGGAAATATTGAAATAGAGTTGCGCGTTGTCGGCCACGAACGGCGCGGGGAAAGGAAGGGATGCCAGCGGAACCGCACCGCCGAAGTTGTCTGTCTGGTAGTTGCGAGAAGCGCTCGTCCGGCTGTAGTTGAAGCGTAAGTCGTTGCTGAGGTTCGGCGAGAGCATCGACGTTGCCCCTACGGTTGCCGTCTGGGTGGCGATCCCCACCAACGACACCGTACTCAAAGAACTAGTAATGCCTCGTTGATCAAAGTCCGACGGAGAATAGTTGTATCGTCCAAACAGAGAGACTTTGTTAGTTAGCTTGTGGTCGATACGGATACTGTAAGCGTCAAGCGTACCCGGATTCGAATAGCTCGCCCTGAACTGGGCCACCCCGGTTCCCACGTTATCGGGCCCATTTGGCAGTGGGTAAGCATTAAGATAAGGTTGCAGGGCCGCCACAGCGTTGTGACGTGCCGTCGTATCGGGAACGGTAGTAAGAGCGGTTTGCGGCAGACGAAGCCGAAGACCCTCGTAAGAAAAAAAGAAGAAGGTTCGGTTTTTGAGTAATGGACCGCTGAAGGTTCCCCCGAAATCGTTCTGCCGCTCTTCAGCTTTTTGGAGAGAAGGGACGTTTGTATAGCCGTTGAACCAACTGCTGCTATCCAAGACATCGTTCCGAAAATAGTCGAACGATGTGCCATGAAATCGATTCGTACCGGAGCGCGTCACGATCGAGATTTGCCCTCCGGGTGCGCGACCGAATTCCGGCGCGTAGGTCGACGTTTGGATTCGAAACTCCTGCATCGCGTCCACCGATACCAAACTGTTCGTTCCACCCAGAGCGCTGAACGACCCAAGCGAACCCGACAGGCCATTACCAGGAGAAGTGCTGAGATTCACTCCGACCCCGATATTGGCACTCACTCCATCCACCATCCAATAGTTAGAGGAGGCGCGCTGTCCATTCACGCTAAACTGGCCGGAGTCCGATGGATTGCTGGTGGTCAGAACCACTCCTGGAGTCAGCTGAATCAGCGTTTGAAAGCTGCGGCCGTTCATCGGTAGATTCTCCGCAAACTGACGGTCCACCACGGTGCTCACGGCAGCAGACTCCGTGTTCACCAGGGGCGCTCCGCCCTCCACGGTTACCGTCTCGGACAACGCGCCAACCGGGAGTGTGAAATTAATCGCTAACGCGTCCTGCACGTTGAGAGTGATGTCGGGTTTGATGAGCGTCTTGAACCCCACTTTCGAAACCTGAAGACGGTATGGCCCCGGCGGGAGGCTTGGCAGCACATAGATGCCTTCACCATTGGTTTTCGTGGCGTACTGCACTCCGGTCACATCGTTTACACCGACGATGTCGGCACCGACAATTACTTGATTGGAAGGATCCACTACGAGGCCATTGAGAACCCCGTTGGGTGATTGCGCCAGAAGCGGCAAAGCCAGCGTCAACGCGCACGCGGAAAGAAGCACAACATAGGGGAAGCGCATTTAAACTCTCCAGCGACCAACGGGGTTCCAGCCCCCTCTTCTATGGTTCGCAGGACGATGCGCGCTGGTACCACGTTGCAGACATTTTAGGACTAAAACAAATAGAGGAGATCGTCATCGGTCGCCCGATTCGGGTGGTGCCCGCCGCGATGGACAAGCCGCTGAACCAAGCCATCCGCCAGTCGAACTCGCTGCCTGGGGTTTCCGGGGACTATATGCTCACCCAGGGTGAGTTCGGAGCGCCCGGCTCCCGGCACACCGTCTGCCTCAGCGACGGCGGCAGCGTGGAAGAAGAGGCCCTGGAACGCGAAGGGACCGCCAACTCGGGCCGCTTCCGGTACGTTGTCTGGAACTACGCGACGCCCAAGGCGCGTCCTATCGCATATGGCGTAGGCGAATTCCGGACAGTGCAGATTGATCCCGCGCACACCCGTGTGACGTGGACGTACTCGTTCAAGCTCAAGGAAGATGTCTTCCCCGACAGTCTTGGCGCGTTGGGGCGATGGCTGTTCCGGATGGGGTTTCTGGACCGGGACTACGCCGCGATGATGCGCGGAGTGTTGAACGGGTATAAGACCGATGCCGAGCAGCGGCCGGTCGGCAGTAACTGAAGACCCGCGATTTCACACATGTGCTCGGGGGCGGGGGCCGACTGCGAGGGCCGTAACGGCCTGGTTCTCTTTCCGAACCAACAAGTTTTGAAGGGTCATGCGCCCATTCTGTTGGCTCTTTCTCCGGGACGATGTGCTTCTGGCGTCCTGACAGACGTGAACTCGAAGCCGCAGATATAATCCCGTGCGATGGCCAAGACAATTTTTTCAGGTATGGCGGTCTTGCTGGTGACTGTCACCACTATTGCGCAGAACAGCGCGCGCAATCCGCGCCCCCGCGCCTCGGACTTGGGGTTGAAGGTCGGCATCCTACCAACTGGGCCGCTCGATGCGATCACCGATGTTGCTGGCGTTGAGGTCGGGCAGACGACCATCATCCGTGGCGACGACCTGCGCACTGGAGTAACCGCCATCCTGCCGCATCCCGGCAATCTGTACCGCGAAAGAGTACCGGGCGCAGTCTTTGTGGGCAATGGCTTCGGAAAGCTGGCCGGGTCCACTCAGGTAGACGAAATGGGCGATATCGAGACCCCAATCCTCCTCACATCTACCACGAGCGTGCCGCGCGTCGCCGACGCACTAATCAGCTACATGCTGGCTTTACCGGGCAACGAGGATGTCCTGTCGATCAACCCGCTGGTCGGCGAAACCAACGACGGATACCTGAACGATATTCGGGGACGGCAGATCACTCAAAACGACGTGTTTGCCGCCATGAAAGACGCAAAGGGCGGGCCGGTCGAGGAGGGTTCTGTCGGCGCAGGTACGGGGACGGTGGTGTTCGGCTTCAAGGGCGGCATCGGAACCTCCTCCCGCCGCCTGCCTCCCAAGCTCGGCGGGTACACGGTCGGGGTTCTCGTTCAGACGAACTTTGGTGGTGTGCTCACAATCGCGGGTGCTCCCGTAGGCCGGGAATTGGGTCGCTACTACCTGCGTGAGGAACTACAACAGGAAGGCAGCGCCACAGATCGGGGAAACGGGTCGGTAATGATCGTCATTGCAACAGACGCACCCATGGATGCACGGAACCTGAAGCGTTTGGCGGCGAGGGCGATGTTAGGTGTGGGTCGCACGGGTAGTGCTGGCTCGAACGGCAGCGGGGACTATTCCATTGCGTTCTCCACTGCCCCACAACTGCGAATACGAACAGAAGAAAAGGCGCTGTCCCGGCGCATCGAGGTGCTGACGAATGACGCGATGTCCCCACTGTTTCTGGCGGTAATTGAAGCCACGGAGGAGGCGGTCTACAACTCCCTGTTTCGAGCAACGACAATGACCGGAAGTGGACACACCGTCGAGGCGCTGCCGATTGAGAAAACCACAGAGATACTGAAGAAATACGGAGCTATTAAGTGAGGGAAAGCGAACTGAAAGCGCGGTCCGCCCGCTGCCGACATGGAACTACAATTCTGGGCTGCATGTACAGACTCCGAGTGCTGGAGTGGTGCTCAGCCTAAGGGAAGCTGGCCCGCACCCGCCCACTGATCTTGCATCCGGAACGACTGGAGGAACGCCTGCGTATGGAGTTGTTCTGCACAATTGAGTACGACTCGACTGCTATAGCAAATGGGATGTGGCAGGACGGGCTGTAGCCGAATGCGCCCATTGTGGAGCGTCGGTCTGCTCTGGCGGCTGCGTGCGATGCTGCGGAGTTAGGCTGTGCGGCTACTGCTATGACCTTCACAGGCTGCATTCATGTTTAGAAACGCCGATGCAAGGTGAGTTCCGCCCGGTCCTGATCGCCTTTCGCCCCAATCGCCAACACGAGGCATTTTAAGTTTCTTTCTCGGCTCGACCCGTCGCGCGCGATTCATTCATGGGGATTTCGTCGTTCCCACAATCCACCGTGAGTCGCTAATCATGCTAGCCAGCCCAACACCTCTGGAAGGCGCTGCGTAGTGTGATGAATATCCAAACGACAACGGCCTTGCCGAGGCGACAGGAGTTTGGGGCGGTAGCTTAAGTTTCCGAGGAGTGGCAGCCCAGCAAACCCTTGGCCGGCAGCAGCATCCAAACATGCGTCCGGCAAGGGTGTACAGGTGTCAGACGATCAAATCGAGCACCTTCGTTCTGTCCTCGCCCGCGCCTACGAAAAGCGTCAGCCGTTCCCCTTCAGGCTCGTTCACGCCCTGAAGGATTACATCGTCCCCCGCACCCCGAGGAAGCCCATCATCGAAACTCTCAACATTACCGGAAAGAACAAAGACGCGGCTTAGGTCCTTATGCTGTACCGACGCGGGGTTTCAACGCGGAGCGTTCTTCAACGCTGAGTTTCTAAGAGCTATTAAGCGGTAAGCGAACGGCGAACATTACAAGTGAAATCCCCTTGACAATAATTCATGCCGTGGAACATCCATCGGAGGGAAATTCAACTGTTCGTGTGCACCCCTCTGGGCAAGCAATTTCAGGTGGGAATCTATTGCCTCTTCGCTGATTCCGAAACCTGACAGGGCTGCTCGTGCCTCATTGTTGGATGAGTACTCCTGTGCAGGATTCGAGTCGTGTTGGGGCCTAGCCACTCGAATCTCAACTCTGTCGTTCGCCAGCCGACTGACGCTGACTATCACGAGCATAGACGAGGCTTTAGAGGGCACAATGGGGGCTAGAGTGGTGGCAAAATTACCAAGGTCTGGACACAACAAGAAAAGAACGACTGCATTCTAAGCGTCCGCGACCTTTGGCGTGAGCCGAGATCGTTCGCCTCGGAGGTCTGACCTCACGCCAAGGTCGCACCACATGGCAAAGAGTGGTCGCACGGCCTTTCAGGTTTTGGCAGGAGGTACAAATGAACAAATTTCTCCTCGGCTTTCATCACGCTGTCGCCGATCACAGACCGGTCATTCGCTGCAGGTGTTCCGGATAGCGATCACCCTCCACCGTGATTTTCGAGGCCGCGCTGTCGATTTCGCGCAGGTCGTCTGATGTGAGTTTGATTGCGACCGAACCAATGTTCTCGTCGAGGCGAGACAACTTGGTCGTGCCCGGGAT
>Ga0070697_100000606_pt1 | contig 27199 bp, 24 predicted proteins | sample KBSK1501metaG_FD_65475 | JGI IMG/M metagenome (GOLD analysis project Ga0070697, IMG submission 65475) | Corn, switchgrass and miscanthus rhizosphere microbial communities from Kellogg Biological Station, Michigan, USA - KBS K1-50-1 metaG | ecosystem: Host-associated > Plants > Roots >...
GCCGGCCAGCTGCTCGGCCCGAGCCTCGTGAGCTCGTTCGGGCTCGGCCTGGTGTTCGTCCCGCTGGCCCTGGTCGCCCTGCACAACGTGGCCGAACAGGACTCCGGTGTCGCCTCCAGCCTGCTCAACGCCGCCCAGCAGGTCGGCGGCGCGATCGAGCTTGCACTGCTCGGCACCGTCGCCTGGACGACCGTCGCGAACAGCATCAGGACTCAGGTCGCGCACGCGGCGGCGGCCGCCGCGAAGGCGGGCCGGCCACTGCCGAAGCCGGGCACACCCCCGCCTGCGTCCATCTACGATCACGCCCTGACGGTCGGCTTTTCCCGTGGGTTCGTGGTTGCCGCGGGGTTCGGGCTGCTCGCCCTGCTCATCGCGATCGCCACCATCCGGGTCCGCCGCCAGGAACTGTCCGGTGCCGTGCCCGCGCCGCAAGAGCCGGCACCGCAGCCCGCGGCATCGCAGCCCGCGGCATCGCAGCCCGCGGCATCGCAGCCCGCGGCATCGCAGCCCGCGGCATCGCTGCCCGCGGCATCGCAGCCCGGGACTGTGCAGCGGCATGAGGACCGAGCCGCCCTCGCCGCGGCGGCCCGCCCTTGCCGGTTCTGCTAGCCCGCACGTCATCACCACCTGGGAGAAGAGCGCAGGGATACTCCGGCGCCCAGTCGAAGAAGAGCTCCTGGACCGCTCACCCGCCGCACACGTGCGACGGCCGCGGGTGGACTACGAGGGCCGCTGTTACTCGTCAGGGACGGCCGGCGGCTGGACCGGCACGGCGTCGGCCGGATCGTCCGCACGACCGCCCGCCGCGCGCGGATCACTAAGCTGGTTACCCCGGCACACCCTGCGCATCCTTGACGCGGCGCGTGCGGAGTCCGGGGAGTGCGGCCTGGAGGCAACCACCATCCGCCGCATCGCCCAGCGCGCGAACGTGGACCCCTCCCTGGCATGCAGCACTACGGATCGAAGGCCGCCCGCTTCGCCATCGCCATCCAGCTGGGTGAAGCGGGCCCGGGCGAGATCGAGGCCCATCTGCACGACGTGCTGGACGTCCGGCTCGGGGCCCTGCCCCCGGAGGCCAAGGCTCTCGTCCGGGTCCATGCTCACCGCTTGCACCCGGCGCTGAGCCTGCGTCGGCAGGGCGTCGAGCCGCGCCGCCCGCTATCGTTCGCCGGACGGGTGCGCCTGCTATTGCACGACATTCCCGCCCGCCGATCATGGACTGAGGTCAGCCGGGCGCATAGGTGAGGATCACCGACCCGTTCTCCAGCCTCCTCTCGTCGGTGAGCCTGAGGTCGAGCCCGGAGGTGTCCACGTCCTCGAACAGCCGTCGCCCTGCGCCGGCCACGACGGGCATGATCCAGAAGCGGAACTCGTCGATCAGGTGGTCTCGCAGGAGCGTGTTGTCGAAGCGGCTGGTGCCGTATTTGATGAGGTCCTTGCCGGGCTGGTCCTTCAGCCGGGCGATCGCGCTGGATGGGTCGGGCCCGAGGAGGGTGGCATTCCATGCCGTCTCGGTCAGCGATCGAGATGCGATGTGCTTGGGCATGGCGTTGATGAGGTCGATGTAGGGGTTGCCGGCGGTGTGGCCCCAGCTCGCGTAGAACTTCTCATAGGTCACCCGGCCCATGACGAACGCGTCGTAGTTGCCTAGCTGCTTGATGGACAACGCGGTGGCCTCGGCGTCGAAGTTGGCCCACCGTTCGGGCGCTTCGATGACGCCATCGAGCGAGACGAGGGTCGATTCGATCAGTTTGCGCATTGTCGTTCTCTTTCTCGAGTGGGGGAGCACGGTCCCGGCTTCGGGACCCCGGGCAGTGGTGGGCCGCCGCCGAAGAGGTGATGAGGGCATTACCGCACCGGGCTGAGGCCGGTGGCGGTGAGCAGGTACGCGTCGCGGTCATCGGCGGCGCCGGTGGCAATGTCGACGATCGCAGTGCCCACCTGCTCCGGGGTGAGCGCCGGGCCGAGGCGGTCGAGGAAGGCGGGGATATCGACGCCCTGCCTGGCGGCGTAGGCGGCTACTCCGGCCGCGCCCAGGTCTGTTTCCGGAGTGAGCTGCGGCAGCACCGAGGTGAACCTGATGCCGAGCGCGTTCCGGCCGGACTCCGCGGCGGCATAGGACGCGATGAACCGGATGGTGGCCTTGGCTCCGGCGTAGCCGCCGGAAAGTGGCGAGCCGTTGACCGCGGCTCCGCTGGAGAAGGCGATGACCGCGCTGCCCGGCTCCAGGGGAAGCAGCAGTGCCTCGCGGGTCCAGTTGAACACGTGCTGCACGTCGACCTCCCAGTTGCGGCTGAAGGTCTGCCAGGTTTGCCGGTGGACCGGCCGCGTCAAGGGAGCTGCCCCGGCATTGAGGACCAGCGTGCGGGGGCGGTATTTGTCGAGGAGCTGGCCCGCGACCACGGGGTCGGCGGCGTCGGCGGCGACGGGGGTGAAGGTGCCGCCGAGCTGTGCGCGCAGTTCCTCGAGCCGGCCGGGGTCGCGGGCGACCCCGGCGACGTGCGCGCCGTGCTTGGACAGGGCGACGGCGATGGCGCGGCCGAAACCCCGGCTGGCGCCGGTGACCAGTGCCGTCGTTCCGGAAAGTTCTTGCGTTGGCATGCGGGACTCCCTTGATGCGGATGAGGCGGTGGCTGGGTCAAACGTCGGCAGGTGCTGGTTGAGGCTTCTGGGATGTGCGGGCAACCGCCGTGGCTAGCTCGTTGCGGCGGACCAGGAGGTACGTCACCGGGACCGCGGCCAGGCCGATGGCGCCGCAAGCCCAGAAGGCCCATTGGAAGCCGCTGGTGAGTGCCGCGGCTGGTGCGGCGCCCTGGTGGAGCAGGGTGCTGGCGTGGGTGGCGGCGATCGTGGACGCTATGGCGATGCCGATCGCCCCGCCAAGCTGCTCGGAGGTGTTGATGAGCCCGGAGGCCAGGCCGGCCTCGTGCTCGGCGACCCCGGCCAGGGCGGCGATCGAGACCGGGATGAAGGCAAATGCGGTGCCGACTCCGACGATGAAGAACGGCCCGGCCAGGCTGGCCCAGAAGTGGCCGTGCACGGGCACCTGGGTTGACCACAAGATGCCGCCGCCGATCATGGCCATTCCGGCCGCCATGACGAGCTTGGCCAAGCCGCGGGTGACCAGTGCCTGCGACAGGCCGGCGAAGGCGACCGAGATGAGCGCCATCTCCAGCCAGGCGAGCCCGGCCTTCAGCGCGGAGTAACCGAGCACCTGCTGCATGTACAGGGTGCCGATGAAGATGTACGCGAAGAAGCTGCCGCCGAGCAGCACGCCGACCGCGTTCGCGCCCGCCAGCGTCTTGTTCTGGAAGATCCGCAGCGGCATCAGCGGCGCCTCCACGCGCGTCTCGATGACCACGAAGGCGGCGAGCAGGGCGGCGGACACCGCCAGCAGCGTCACCGTCCTGGCCGTACCCCACCCGACCTGCGGGGCGGTCGAGATCGCGTAGACGAGCAGCGACAGGCCGCCGGTCACCGCGACCGCACCGAACGGGTCGTAGCGCCGGCGTGCCGTGTCGAGCCGGCTCTCCGGCACGACACGCGGGGCGAGCAGCAGCGCGGCCGCGCCGATCGGGACGTTGATGAAGAAGATGTACTCCCAGCCCAGGTAGCGGGTGAGCAGCCCGCCGGCCATCACGCCGACGGCCGCGCCGCTGGCCCCGATGGCTCCCCACGCGCCCAGCGCCTTGTTGCGCTCGGCGCCCTCGGGGAACATGTTCATCACGATCGACAGCGCCGCCGGGAGCACGATCGCCGCGCCGAGCCCCTGCAGGAACCGCATCGCGATTAGGAAGCCCTCCGCGGTCGCCAGCGCGCAGCCGAGCGAGGCCGCGGTGAAAAGGGCCAGGCCGGCCATCAGGATGCGGCGGCGGCCCAGCAGGTCCGCGGCGCGGCCGCCGAGCAGCAGGAAGCCGCCGAAGGTGAGCGCATAGCCGGTGACGACCCACTGCAGGCTCGATTCCGGCATGTGCAGCTTGCGGCCGATGGTCGGCAGCGCGACATTGACGATCGCGAGGTCCGCGACCGTCATGAAGAACGAAACAGCCAGCACCGCGAACGCGCGCCAGCGACGGACCTGATTCGACCCTTGACCCTCCTGGTAGGCGATCGCGCCTGAAACCTGGTGGCTTGACATGCGGACTCCCTGATGTGAGTGAGGCGGGCCTGACCCGCGTTCACCTCTACAGATCCGGGACGCACGGAAAACTGACCGGGAAACCCGCAGGGCAGAAAATGCGCCGCCGGCCGGTTATTTTCGCGGCCGGGCCGGATCTGTACCAGTGACGGCGCACGCGACGCCCGGAGGGAGCAGCCATGGCAGTCAGCGAGGATTTCGCGCGTCTCACCGACCCGCTCCGGCCTGAGTTGCTGGCGCACTGCTACCGCATGCTGGGCTCGGTCCACGACGCCGAGGACCAGGTGCAGGAGACCATGATCCGGGCCTGGCGGTCCTACGGTGACTTCGAGGGGCGGGCGTCGCTGCGGACCTGGCTGTACCGGATCGCGACCAACGCCTGCCTGCGCGCGCTGGAGAACAGTGGCCGCCGGCCATTGCCGTCCGGCCTTGGCGGCCCGGGCGAGTACCCGGAAGCTCCGCTGGCCGCGGCGCGGCCGGAGATCCCCTGGCTGCAGCCCATTCCCGACGCGCTCGTGAGCGCCGGGTCCGCCGATCCAGCCGAGATCGCCGCGGCCCGGCAGGGCACGCGGCTGGCCATGATCGCCGCCTTGCAGTATCTGCCCGCCCGGCAGCGCGCCGTGCTGATCCTGCGAGACGTGCTGCGCTGGCGGGCCGCGGAGGTCGCTGAGCTGCTCGGCACGACGACCACGGCGGTGAACGGCATGCTGCAGCGTGCCCGGGCACGGCTCGAGCAGGCGGCGCCCGACCAGGACCAGATTCACGAGCCCGCCGACCCGGCTGACCGCGCCCTGCTCGACAGGTTCGCGACCGCGTTCCAGAACGCCGACGTCACGGCGGTCGTGCGACTGCTGCGCGAAGACGCCGTGTTCGAGATGCCGCCGGAGGTGACCTGGTTCACCGGCCGTGAGCTGATCGGGCGCTTCCTGCGGTCCCAGGTCCTGACCGAACCCGGCCGCTTCCAGATGACCCCGGTGGCCGCCAACGGCCAGCCCGCGCTGGCCGCCTATATACGCGGCCACGACGGCGGGTTCCGCGCACACTCGATATGCGTGCTCACCATCGCCGCATCGCGCGTCACACGGGTCACCTCGTTCAACGACCCGGGCTTGTTCGCGACGTTCGGCCTGCCACAGACCGTCCCGGCTGCCGCCGTCCTGGTACCGGGCCGATGACCCCGGCGGCCCGGGCGGCATGGCCGGCCGATGGTGCCCGGCTGCTTGAACCGTCGGTAAGTTACGCGCTCGGCGTGGTCCTGGCCGTCACGCCGGAGATCCTGCCGCTTCCGACGCCATGCCGGGAATGGGACCTGCGGATGCTGCTACGGCACGCCTGCGAATCCCTGGCCGCATTCGCTGAGAGCATCGAAGCCGGACGCGTTGGCCTGGACCCGGCCGCTGAGGACGGGGACCTGGCAGCTGACCCGGCCCGGGCGTTCCGCGATCGTGCCTGCCAGCTGCTGGACGCCTGGACCGGCCCCGGCCACCGGCGCCAGGTCGTCGACATCGCCGGCTGCCCGCTGGCGGCCAGCGTCGTGGCCGCTACGGCAGCCCTCGAGGTCGCCGTCCACGGATGGGACATATCCCGGGCGTGCGGGCAGCGCCAGCCGATCCCGCGCGCCCTGGCCATCGACCTGCTGGCGATAGCGCCGGTGCTGGTCCCCCGCGCCGGCCGGCACCCACTGTTCGCGGCGCCGGTCGCGGTGGCGGCTACGGCCTGCCCTAGCGACCGGCTCGCCGCCTTCCTCGGGCGCTCCCTGGCATAGCGCCCATAGGCTCCCCGCGGCCTCGTTAGTCACGCTAATGTTCGAATGCACTGGCCCGGTCCGCGGCGCGGCTGTACTGCCAGGCCGGGGCGACCCGCAGGCGATACCGGCCTGGGTCGAGGGAGGCCGCCGCCGCTCGGCGAACACCAGGCGCCCGCCCTTCTCCGGCGGCCCGCGGTCCGGCCGCTAAATCGGTCCGGCCCAGGCTCCTCGCCATTGTCCCTCAATGGCAAGCCAGCAGTACGTCCCGGATGACCTCCAGCGGATGCCGGGCCGTGCGGCCGGTTCCGTGCGCTATCTGCTGTCGGCAGGAAACACCGGTCGCCGCGATGATCGTATCCTCCGCCTCGGCCCGGACCGCCGGGAAGAGTCGGAGCTCGCCGATGCTCATGGAGAGTTCGTAGTGCTCCGCCTCGAAGCCGAACGAGCCGGCCATGCCGCAGCACCCGGCGTCAACCTCGATGACGTCGGCACCGGGGATGCTGCGCAGCAGCGCCATCGTGGCAGTCGTACCGGCGAGCGCCTTCTGGTGGCAGTGGCCGTGGAACAAGACGCGGCGGCCGCGGAGGCCATTCTCCGGCGGCAAGATGAGCCGGTCCTCGGCGACGGCCGCCACGAGCAGTTCCTCCGGCAGTCGCGTGGCGGCCGCCAGAGCCTGCGCTCTCGGGTCGCCAGGGAGCAGAGCCGAGTATTCATCGCGCAGGGTCAGCACGCAGGACGGCTCCACCCCGACGATCGGCACGCCGCTGGCGGCCGCCTCACCCAGGCGGTCGGCCATGGCCGCCGCCATCCGCCGGGCCTGATCCACCAGCCCCTTGGACAGGCTGGCCCGGCCGCAGCACCCCGCGGATTCGAGACGGACCTGCCACCCGGCGAGTTCCAGAAGTTCGATGGCCGAACGGCCGACCGAGGGCTCGGTGAAGGTGGTGAATGAATCGGCGAGGAAGATCAGCTCGCCCTGGGAAGCCTTCCTGGCCGGAGCGGCCCGCCGCCGGAACCAGCGGCGCAGGTCTTGCCGCTGGAACCGGGGCAGTGGCCGCGCGGCGCTGATCCCCAGCCAGCGCTCTGCCATCAGCCGGGCGGGCCGCCATCCGGCGGCGAGGTTGGACAGCGGGAACGCGGCCGAGCCCAGGCGGTTCAGCGTGCGGATGGATCCGAACATGCGTGAGCGCCAGGGCACGCCGTGCTGATCGTAGTAGGCGGCCAGCGCCTCGGTTTTCAGCGCCGCCATGTCCACGCCGAGTGGGCACTCGCTCTTGCATGCCTTGCACTCCAGGCACAGGTCGAGGATGCCGTTCAACCGGTCGCTGCCCAGTGCTGCGCGCGGGTCAGGCATGGACAGCGCGTGCAGCAGGGCGTTCGCGCGGCCCCGGGTCGAGTGTTCTTCCTCGCGGGTGGCCATGTACGACGGGCACATAACGCCGGTCGACGCCTTGCGGCACAGCCCGATGTTCATGCAGCGGTCGGCGGCGCCGCGCATCCCGCCGGGGGCGTCGAAGCGGAGCCGGGTGGTGAACGTCGGCGCGGGCGGCTGTGCCGCATCGCGCAGGTGGTCCGTCATCGCGGGCGCGTCCACGATCTTCCCCGGGTTCATCCGGTTCTGCGGGTCGAAGAGCCGCTTGGTCTCCTGCATGGCCGCGTACAGCGTGTCGCCGAAGACACGGCGGTTGAATTCGCTGCGGGCGAGTCCGTCGCCGTGCTCGCTGGAGTTGACTCCGCCGTACTCCAGCACTAGGTCACGCACCTCCTCGGCGACGGCGCGCATCAGTTCGGGCTGTCCGGGGGTGCTGAGATCGACGAACGGGCGGATGTGCAGGCACCCGACCGAGCAGTGACCGTAGAAGCCGGCCGTCAGGCCGTGGGCGTCCAGGATCTGCCGGAAACGACCCGTGTAAGACGCCAGCTTGGCCGGCTCCACGGCCGTGTCCTCGACAAAAGCCAGCGGCCTGCGGGTACCAGTGCTCGCCGCCATGAGCAGCCCCAGGCCCGCCTCGCGGACCTTCAGCAGCGCGGCCTGTTCCGTTGCGTCCACCGCCCGGAGTGTGTAGTAGCCATGGCCGTGGGCCCGCCAGCTTTCCTCCAGACGGCCGAGCCCGGCCACCGCCTCGGCCTGGCTGTCGCCGAAGAACGTCACGAACAGCAGGGCCTCCGGATCGCCGTGCAGGATCGTTGCGAGCGACCGGTATTCGATCTTCTGGCGGGACAGCTCGATGATGGTGCGGTCGAGCAGTTCAACGGCCGCGGGCTGGCAGGCCAGCGCGTCCTCAGTCGCCTCGATGGCCGCCTGCACGGACATGAAGTGGCCCACCGCGATGACCCGGTGCCGTGGCGCGGGCACCAGCTTCACCGTGGCCTCCACCACGGTGACCAGGGTGCCCTCGGAGCCCACCACGAACTTGGCCAGGTCGAGCCCGGCGGACCGGGCCAGGCTCGTCGCCCCCGCCAGCCGGTCCAGCCGGTAGCCGCCGGATTGCCGCCAGAACCGAGGGAACCCGGTGGCGATGGCCTCCCGGTGGCGTTCGACCAGGCGGGGCAGCTCCCGGCAGATCGTCCCGTCGAGGGTCGGCGCGCCCGCCCGGCTGAGCCGTTCTCCGGCCGTCAGCGGGCCGAACGTGACCTGGGTGGCGTCGGACAGCACCACGTCGAGCGTGTGCACGTGGTCGATCGTCATGCCGTATCGCACCGACTGGCTGCCCGCCGAGTTGTTGCCGATCATTCCGCCGAGCGTGGCCCGGTTCCTGGTAGAGGTATCCGGGCCGAACATCAGGCCGTGCCGCGCCCCCGCCAGGTTCAGCTGCTCCTGCACCACCCCGGGCTGCACCCGCGCCACACGCCGCTCGGAGTCCATCTCGATGATCCTGTTCATATGCCGGGACACGTCCATCACGATCGCGTGTCCCACCGTCTGGCCGGCCAGGCTGGTCCCGGCGCCCCGCGGCAGCACAGGGACGCCGAACTCGGCGGCGGTGGCCACCACCGCGGCTACGTCGGCCGCGTCACGTGGGAAGACCACCCCGACCGGCTCGATCGCGTACATGCTGGCGTCGCGTGAGAACAGGTGCCTGGTGTAAGAGTCGAACCGGACCTCCCCGCCGACCACGCGGCGCAGCGCTTCCGCGAGATCCGTGCCTCGAGTAAAGGACATAGTCATGGCGTACCAGAGCGGCCGGCACTTCCTCCAGATCCCCGGGCCGACGAATGTCCCCGACCGGGTGCTGCGGGCGATGGCGGCACCCACGATCGACCACCGCGGTCCCGAGTTCGCTGCGCTGGCCCGCCACGTGCTGGCCGGACTGGGGTGGCTGTGCGGTAGCACCAGACCCGTCGCGATCTATCCCTCGTCGGGCACCGGGGCCTGGGAGGCCGCGCTCGTCAATACGCTGTCGCCGGGCGACCGCGTGCTGGCCTTCGACACCGGGCATTTCGCTAGCTTGTGGTCACAGATGGCCAGAAGGCTCGGCCTGGACGTGGTCCTTGTCCCCGGTGACTGGCGCCAGGGTGTCCAGCCGGCCCAGGTCCACGAGAACCTGGCCGCGGATCCGGGGCACCAGATCAAGGCGGTCACCGTCGTGCAGAACGAGACGTCCACCGGGTGCGCCAGCCAGATCCCGCTGATCCGGGCGGCGATGGACAGCGCCGGGCATCCCGCCTTGCTGCTGGTCGACACGATCTCATCGCTCGGGTCGGTCGAGTACCGCCACGATGAGTGGGGCGTCGACGTCACGATCTGGTGCTCCCAGAAAGGCATGATGCTGCCCCCGGGCCTGGGCCTCAACGCGATTAGCGAGAAGGCTCTCGCCGCCGCGCAGCAAGCCCGCCTGCCGCGCAGCTACTGGGACTGGCCGCCGGTGCTCGCGGCCGCCGAGACCGGGCTGTTCCCCTACACGCCGGCCACCAACCTGCTGTTCGGGCTGCGCGAGGCGCTGGCCATGTTCGATGAGGAAGGCCTGCCCGCCGTTTTCTCGCGGCACGCCCGGCACGCGGAAGCGACCCGCCAGGCGGTCCGCGGCTGGGGGCTCGAGATCCTGTGCCAGAACCCGGACGACTACTCGAGCACCCTGACCGCCATCATGGTTCCCGACGGGCACGACGCGGACCAGGTGCGCAAGCTGATCCTGGAGCGCTACAACATGTCGCTCGGCGCCGGGCTCGGCCGGCTTGCCGGCCGGGTGTTCCGCATCGGCCACCTCGGGGATCTCGGGGATCTCTCGCTGGCCGGCGCGCTGTGCGGGGTGGAGATGGGACTGGTCCGGGCGGGCGTGCCGATCGCTCGCGGCGGGGTCGGTGCCGCCCTGGACTACCTTGGGTCGGCCGCCTGACCGGCGACGCTGGCGGTGGCCGCTGGCGGCCGGATGATGCCTCGGACGATGCCCCGGCTCATCAGCTCGGCCGGGGTGGGCCGCAGCCAGGTGGCCACTTGCGGAACGTCGTCGACACCCAGCTCGAGGATCGAGATGGCCAGCTCCTCGCCGAAGCGCGCCAGGCTCCCCGGATCGGCGATCCCGGCATAGAGCGGGCGGTCAGTCGCCATCGGCCTGCACGGGAACCGGATCAACCGGGGCTGGGCCGAGCAGGGCCGCGCGTACCTCGTCGGTGTGCTCGCCCAGCGTCGGCGGCGGCCGCCCGGGCGCGACCGTGCTGCGGCTGTAGCGCACAGGGTTCCCGGGCAGCCGGATCGCACCGAGCCGCGGATGGTCCACCTCCCAGACCAGGCCTTCCGCGCGCGCCTGCTCGCTGTCGTAGACCCGGTCCAGCGTCTTCAGCTCACCCGCCGGGACGCCCGCCTGGCGCAGCAGGTCCAGCCAGTCAGCCACGCTGCGCGGCGCCAGCGCCGCGTTGATGATCTGCTGTAGCTCGGCGAGATGGCTCAGCCGCAGCGCATTAGTGGCAAACCTCGCGTCGGCGGAATTGAGCCCGGCCAGCGGGGCGAAGCGCCGCCAGATGTCGTCGTTGCCCACCGCGATGACCAACGGGCCGTCCGCGGCGTCGAACACGCCGTAGGGAGCGACCGTGGGGTGATGGTTGCCGGAGGCTCCCGGCACCTGTCCCGCGATGAGGTATCTGGTGGCCTGGAAGGTGTGGATGCCGACCTGCCCGGCGAGCAGAGAGGTCGACACCCGCTGGCCGCGCCCGCTACGCTCCCGCTCGGCGAGCGCGCCGAGCACCCCGATGACGCCGAACAGCCCAGCGCTGACGTCGGCGATCGGGACGCCCACCTTGACCGCCCGGCTGGCCGCGGTCCCGGTCAGGCTCATCAAGCCGCCTTCGGCCTGCAGGATCTGGTCATAGCCGACCCGGTCGCGGTCCGGGCCCCGCTCCCCGAAGCCGCTGATCGCCAGCCGGATCAGCCGCGGATTCAGCTCGGCGAGCCGATCATCGGCCAGCCCGAGCCGGTCCATCACCCCGGGACGGAAGTTCTCCACGAGCACGTCCGCCCAGCGCACCAGCGCCTGGACGAACGCACGCTCACCCGGGTCCTTCAGGTCGATGGCCACGCTGCGCTTGCCCCGGTTGACGGACAGGAAGTACGTGCTCTCGGTCCCACGGTGCTGCCCGCTGGCGGCCGGGACGAACGGCGGGCCCCAGTGCCTGGTGTCGTCTCCCGCGCCGGGCCGTTCCACCTTGATCACCTCGGCGCCCAGATCGCCGAGGAGCATCGCCGCGTACGGCCCGGCGAGCACTCGCGCCAGGTCAAGCACGTGCACTCCGGCCAGTGGGCCCGCCATCGCGTCCTTTCCTGTTCGGGAGGCTGACTACGGCGTGGCGGCCGCCAGCGCGTTCGCTGACATCACGTAAACCTGCTGCTCGACGCCGGCCGTGCTGGCCTGGAAGGCGCCGTACGGGCCGAAGGTGTTGTTGTAGTTGTTGTAGTCGAGGTTGCCGCTGGCGCCCTGGTAGTTGATCTTCGTGCCCGCCTTGATGAGCGCCAGGCAGCTCGCGTAGGTGTAGCATGCGGTGCCGGGCAGGTTGGTGATCTTGGCCATGTCGTGCGCGACCGTGGTGCCGTCGAGGGTCTTCGCGTAGTCGTCGGCCAGGGCGAGCGAGATCACCGCGTCGTAGGCGTAGTTGGCGTTGGCGAGCGGGCCGGCCGTCTTCTGGCCGGGGAAGAGCTGGTTGAACAGGTTGATGAACGCCGTGTTCGCCGCGCCGGTAATCGAGGTCCCGTACACCGAGGTCAGCACGGCGTGGGCGGTCGGGTAGCTGATCGCCTTGAGGTAGTCGCTGCCGCTGGTGACGTCGGTTCCGATCCACGGGATGTTCTGCCCGCCCAGCTGCTTGAACTCACGGAAGAGCACGGCCGCGGTCGGCGGGTCCTCCTGGGTGAAGATCACCTGCGGGTGGGCGGCGATCGCCTCGCGGACCTGGCTCAGGTAGGAGGTCTGGTCCGGGGTCACGATGATGGTTTTGGCGATCGTGCCGCCGAGCTTGGTGAACGTCGTGGAGACGGGCTTGAGGAACGTCTGCGCCGCCGGGTCGGAGTAGAACAGCATGACGGCCTTGGTGTAGTGCTTCAGGTGCCCGTAGAGGGCCATGGCCACGCCCAGCTGGGAGTCGGACGGGCTGTCCCGGAAGAAGTAGGGGTCGGTCTGGTGGTCGCGGGCGGTGTCGCCGCCCTGGAACTCGTCGACGATGTGGTTGGAGTCCAGGATCGGCTCGACGCCGTTGATCTCCTGGGTCTCCGGGCCGATGACGCCGCTGACGCTCTTGGTCAGCATCTGGTTGGTGGCCGTGACCCCGTCGGCGACGTCACAGCTGGTGTCGCCGGTCACCAGGGCAACCTGGCGGCCGAGGACGCCGCCGGCCGAGTTGATCTCGGCCTTGGCCACCTGGGCCCCCTGGAGCATCGCCTGGCCCAGGCTCGCCAGGCGGCCGGTGAAGCAGGAAAGGACGGCGTAGTTAACCGCGCCGCCGGACGAGCCGCCGCCTCCTCCGCTCGAGCTGGTGCTGGAGGACGCGCAGGCGGCCAGCAGGATCGCGGCGGCGCAGGCCGCGACCGGTCTGCTCATCGTCGAAAGTTTCACGCTGGTTCTCCCATAATTCCGTGCGAGCCGTCCAGCGCTGCCCGTGAGCTGTACCTACGGGTGTCCAGGCCCAGATGCTCGCCATAGTCAACTCATGCGGCCGACGTAGAGATCCACGACGCTGTCGTCGTGAAGCAATTCCTGTGCGGGACCGTCGAGCCTGTTGCGCCCGAGCACGAGGATGTAGCCCCAGTGCGCATGGCGGAGAGTGCGCCGGGTGTTCTGCTCGACCACGCAGATACCGACGCCGGTGGAAGCGATTTTCTCGATCTGCTCCCAGAGCGCGCCCTGGAGCAGGGGGGATAGCCCGGCGCTCGGCTCATCGAGCAGCATCACGACGGGCTTGAGCATCAGCGCCCTGGCCATGGCGAGCATGCTGCGCTGGCCGCCGCTGAGCATTGCGGCACGGCGCCGCAGCGACCTGCCAAGGTCGGGGAACAGCTCGCAGATTTCGTCGATCCGGGCGTCCACGCCGCGGCGGCGGGTATAGGCGCCCATTTCCATGTTCTCCCGTACGGTGAGGTCGGGAAAAATGTTGGAGACCTGGGGAACGTACCCGAGCCCCCGCTTGACGAGTTTTTCCGGTGGGATGTTCGTGCTCTTCTCGCCCCGGATGTAGGTGTCGCCGCGCGATACCCGCAGCAACCCGGTCAGTGCCTTGAGCAGCGTGGATTTCCCGGCCCCGTTCGGCCCGACGATGGCGGTGATCTTGCCCGCGCGGACCGTCAGCGAGATGTCCTCGATGATGGGCGGCCCGCCGTACCCGGCGGTCAGCCCTTCGGTGCTCAGAACGATCTCGGGCCCCACCTCGGCCGGCTCACTCATGGCTCTGGTCCATCCCGAGATAGGCGTCGACCACCCGGGGGTTGTCACGCAGGCCGGAGAACGGTCCCTGGGCGATGACCTCGCCGAGGTCCATCACCACCACCTGGTGGCAGGTGTTCTCGATGAACGGGAGGTTGTGCTCGACCACGACGACGGCGCGGCCCTCCGCCGCGAACTGCCGGACGGCCTCGCCGATCCGCGCGCCGAGTACCGGGTTGACGCCGCCCATCGGCTCGTCCAGGATGATGAGCCGGGCCTCGGCGGCGGCGATGCGGGCGAATTCCAGCAGCCGTTTCTGGCCGCCGCTCAGCCGCACCGCCAGTTCGTTCCTGAGCTCCGCGAGCTGGAAGCGTTCCAGGATGTCCCGGACGGCAGCCCGGTCCGCCTCTTCCTCGCGGCGGATCCGGCGGGCCCGGGTCAGGGAGCGCCAGAGGGACTCACTGGCGAACCGGCGCCGGGCCAGCAGCACGTTGTCCATGACGGTCAGGTTGCGCCACTCGCGGGGCGTCTGGAACGTCCGGATCAGCCCGAGCCGGGAGATGACGTCGGGTCGTTTGCCGGCGAGCGGCTGGCCGGCGAACGTGACGCTGCCGGAGTCCGGCTGCCCGAACCCGGACACGAGGTCGACGACGGTGCTCTTACCCGCCCCGTTCGGCCCGATCAGCCCCGTCACCTGACCCTCGGGCACCGAGAAGGTGCAACTGCGCACCGCGTGGACGCCGCCGAAGGACTTGGTCAGGTTCTCGATCTCGAGCAGGGCGCTCATTCTGTTTTCCCCACTCGCTCTGTTTTCCCCGCTCGCCTCCGGGCCGCTTTTGAGGCGTCGCCTTCCCTCCTCGCTCGTTCCTCGCTCGTCAGTCCAGGCAACGCCGCGGCCCTTTGGCTCGCGGGGGCGGCGGCGGGCGCCGGCGGCACCGGTCCGCGGTCCAGGCCGGGCCGCTCCCTGAACAGTCCTTCCGGCCGGAACCGGAGCATCAGAATGATCATGAGGCCGATAAGGATCTGGCGCGCCGCCGGGGCGAAGTCCGGCCGCGACGCCGGCGACGGCAGGTACCGGGTGAGCTCGATGAAGCCGATATAGACCACGAACACGCCGAGGATGACGCCGCGGGGATTGCCACGACCCCCGACCAGGATCGCCGCGTAGATCACCAGGAGTTCCTGCGGTGTCCAGGCCGAGGGGTTGAACGCGCTGATGAAGATGGCGAACAGGCCGCCGGTCAGGCCGGCCAGCGCCGCGCCGAACAGGTAGGCGCGGTACTTCGCGCCGAACACCGGCCGGCCGTAGGCGGCGGCGGCCCGCTCATCCTCCCGCACCGCACGCAGCATCCGGCCGAACGGGCTGCGTGACAGCCGCTGCACCAGCAGGTAAGCCAGGACGAGCAGGACCAGGACGACCCCGAGGAACACGATGCGGTAGCCGTTGTACGTCAGGTTCAGCGCCGTCTGCCCGGGGTTGATCAACCCGTAGACGCCGTTGTAGCCGTCGAACAGGGGCGTGTAGTTCTCCACGAGGAGGTACAGCGCGCTCACCGCGCCCAGCGTCGTCACGGCGAAGTAGATGTCGCGCAGGTTCCGCAGCGCGATGGCCCCGATGACGGCCGCGAGGCCCACTACGACGACCACGGCCAGCAGGATCGAGAGCAGCACCGGGAGATGAAAGCCGAGGATGTACTGGACCGGCGGGGTTGGCTTGCCGATCGTGAGCACGAAGGTCAGGTAGCTGCCCAGCGCCAGGTATCCGTAGAACGCCAGGTCGAAGTCGCCGCCCCAGCCCCAGATCACGTCCAGGCCGAGGGCGAGGATGGCGAAGATGCCGGCTTCGGTGATGACGCTTACCCAGTACATCAGGCGCGCACTGCTACCGCGCTGCGCCGGACGAACACGCCGTTCGGCCGGAACAGCATCAGCAACACCAAGAGCAGGAAGGCGAACACGAGCTGGTAGGCCGAGCTGGTGTAGGTGCCGGCGATCTGGATCGCGAGCCCGACGATGAGGGCGCCGCCGAAGGTCGCGTACGGCCGGCCGAGGCCCCCGGCCACGGTGGCGGTGATGGTGAGCAGCAGGAAGCCGAAGCCGAGGGTGGGACCGAACGTGCCGACGGTGTCGGCGAGCACGAACCCGGCGAACCCGGCGACCGCGCCCGCGAGCGCCCAGGTCTGCATGATTATCCGCCGCGCGGGTATGCCGCTCACCTGCGCGAGCGCCCGGTCCTGAGAGATCGCCCGGACCGCCTTGCCGAACCGGGTGCGCTGCAGCAGCAGGTAGATGATGCCGGCCACGGCCAGCGCCGAGATGATCACCTCGATATCGGAGGTGGTCCACAGGAACGGCCCGACGTGATGGAGCTTGCCCTGGCCGAACCCGTAGGTGACGTTGGCCGCCCCGTAGATGATGATGAGTACGTTCTCCACGATGATCGCGACCCCGAGCGTGGCGATGAAGACCGTGATGGCGCTGCGCCCCCGGAACTGCTCGATGAGCCCGAAATTCAGCGCCAGCCCGGCGGCCGCCCCGGCCGCCGCGGCGATCACGGCCGCCGCGGCGACGTTCTGGTGGAAGATCGTCTGCCCCGAGTAGGCCGCGTAGGCGCCGATGGTGAGGAACTCGCCGTGGGCGAAGTTGGCGATCCGGCTGACCGCGTACTCGAGCGTGAACGCGACCGCTGACAGCGACAGGATCGCCGCCGTGGAGAGCCCAATGCCAATGCTCACAAGGAAAGTCGTCATCTCATCCCTCGGCCGTTGGGCTGGAGTGACAAACACTGAGTGGCTGAGCCAGTAGCCCGAACGATAATGTTGGCTATCCTTGGGTGTCAACGGGTCCGGCCGCTACCTGCGGTGGCCCGTCATGGCGCCGGTGTGGGCTTCAGGAGTGAGGGCGGGGCGACACGATGCCAGCGAGTCAGCGGGCCAGCCGGCCGAGCACCGAGGCCCTGCGGGCCCCTGACCGGCGCCGGCTCTACGAGCAGCTCGCCGCACGGCTGCTCGATTATGTCGAGGTCACCGGGCTGCGAGTCGGTGGCCGCCTGCCCTCGGAGCGCGATCTCGCCGAGGCGCTGAAGGTCAGCCGGGCCTCGGTCCGCCAGGCCACGATCGCGCTCGAAGTGCGCGGGACGCTGGAAGTACGGCACGGCGATGGCATCTACCTCAAGTCGCTGCCGAGCGAATCCGGCCACCTCATGGAGCTGATGACGCAGCGGCACCGGCTGCCGGCCATCCTCGAGGCCAGGGAGGCGCTGGAAACGCAGCTGGCCGCGCTGGCCGCGGCGCGCCGGACCGGGGAAGACCTCGCGGAGATGACCCGGGCCCTGGACGTCATGGCCGCCGACATCGAGGCCGACGGCTTCGGCGAGGAGGGCGACCGGCTGTTCCATGAGGCCGTCACCCGGGCGGCTCGGAGCCCTCTGCTCGCTGATTTCATGGCCGGCCTCGCCGTGCCGATCAGCGAGACTCGGCACAGCTCACTCGGCGAGCCGGGACGCCCTCCTCGCTCGCTGCGCGCCCACCACCGGATCCTGGAGGCCATCCGGCGCGGGGACGCGCCCGGCGCGCGTCAGGCCATGCGCCGTCACGTGAAGATGGTGGCGGACATCGGGCTGCTCAGATGGTCAGCCGCGCAGCAAGACGGCGAAGGTACCGGCTGATGCGACTTGCCCTCAGGGGACGGGCAGTACGGGGGCAGCCGCGATGTCTTGGGCGGGCCGGAGGCGGGCGAGTTCTCTTAGCACATAGGTGCTCGCGTTCTCTGCGCACTCCGGGCCGCACGGGTCAAGCGGCACTCGTTCGACGCGCGCCAGGTAACGTTCCCCGCCCAGTCCGGCGACGACCTCGGTTACCTGGGCTTCGGTCGCCTCGGCGTCGCGAACCGATTCGATCGTAACGGCGGCTACGGAACCGATCCCGGTGTGGGTGCGCAGGAAATGCTCGGCGGCCTGGGCCGCCTGAGGCAGGCCAGCCCGGCCGCGGTAACGCTTCAGCCAGACTTCGCCGCGGACATACCGCGCCGCCGCCACCAGCCCGTCGACGATGGCAAGATCCCCGTAGTACAGGCCATCCGGAAGGCAGAGCATGCTAGCCGAGTATCGGTCGCCGCCGAGGTGGGTCGTCTCCCACACCGCGTCGCCGAACCCCTCGCGCAGCGCCCGCGCGAGAGGGACGCCGAGCCGGGCGCAGCAGGCATTGTGCTTGCCGTTCGTGCAGACCAGGAAGAGGTGCTGCGCCGGCGCGCCGAAGCCAGGGCGCAGCCCGGCCCCTACAGCCCTGAGGTCAAGCGTGTTCAGTTCCACGGGATCGGCCAGTTCCCTGCTTTCGATCCAGGCGCCGGGACCGGACCACGCAGCGTACACCTGGATCGGCGGGATGGCCCGGCGCCGGCCGGGCCGCCGGATCAGCTGGACACGCACCGAATGCTCCGTAGCCCGGGTCAGCGCCCGGCTGACCGGCGCCGCGAGCGCGGTGTCCTCGAGCCGCCCGGCCCAGGGCCCGGGATGCTCTATCAGCAGCCACGCCCGCGCGCGCTCCGTCGCGCTGGCCAGGCATGGCCGGGCGCCGCTGTGACTGCCCAGGCAGTGTGTACAGCGATCAGACCACATAGCGCGGTCCTTTCGGGCGTGATCGGGACGGCATTCATCATCATGAGAAACTGGATCGCGTCATCAAAGCCGGATTACCGGCATGCGGGTTCAGCAATTCGCGACGATTTCCTGTCAGCCGTGATCGGCGAGAGCCACGATTCCGCGCAGCTCTGACACGACGTCCCGGCTGATGGGCTGTTCCGCCAGCAAAAGCACTAGCTCGCGCACTTCCTCATAGTTGCGTTCGTGTACGACGGTCCGTCGGAGGCCAGGGACGATCGGGCACGGGCGGTGCGACGCACTGATGGCCTCGTCCACGCGGCGACTCCTTTGCTCGGGCCGGATGCCCGTTGTGGAGGTAGCTCCAGGACATGAGCTTACCTTCACCCGGCTTCCCTACCAGCCCGTTCGGCCACTCAGGTATTACGAAAATCTGTCGTAGGTTACAAAAATATCATCCGGCCGGACGAGTGAAAGAAACCCCAAGCTTACAAAAATTTAATCTACCGTAATCGTATCGAGATCACCTGTTTCGGCTTGTACGCTGTGGCCGAAGACACGCCAGCAATTGGCTAACCAGGCAGAGTACGAATGATTCGGACCAGCAAGGTCCCGGTCAGAATTCCTAACTCAGCAACCGAGGCAAGTGGCCCCGGCAACCTGAGCGGAAAGCGGAGCTTAGCGGCAACGGCCGCCATGCATGCCGATTCGGCCAGCCCCGGATAGCCAATTCAAGAAGGCGCGGTAAACCTACTCCAGACATCTGGATGCGGAGGTCGTAGTCATGGGGAGAGCTGTTCGGGTCGCGGGCCTTGCCGCCTGCGGGCTACTAGCCGGGTCGCTGGCGGCGTGCGGCGGGTCCGCGACGGCTGGATCGGGTGGATCGGCTGGATCGGCTGGATCGGCCCAGACAATCACCCTCTACAACGGTCAGCATGAGCAGACGACGCAGGCCCTGGTAACGGCCTTCGAGCGGCAGACCGGCATCAAGGTGAAGGTCCGCTCGGACTCCGAGGCGGTGCTGACGGCGCAGATCCTGCAGGAGGGCTCCCGCTCGCCGGCCGACGTGATCTACACCGAGAACTCCCCGCCGCTCACCAGGCTCGCCGATCAGCACCTGCTCGCGCCGGTGGACGCGAGCACGCTCGCCTCGGTCCCGGCCCGTTACGACTCCCCGGCCGAGGACTGGGCCGGAGTATCGGCCCGGGTGACCGTGCTCGTCTACAACACCCGGGCACTGAGCCAGACCCAGCTTCCGGCGTCCGCGATGGACCTGGCCAACCCGAAGTGGAAAGGCAAGTTCGGGTTCGCCCCGAGCGAGACAGACCTCCAGCCGGTCATCACCTCGATCACGAGGGCCCACGGCCGGGCGGTGGCGCTGGCCTGGCTGAGAGGGCTCAAGGCCAACGCGGGAAGCAACGTGTACCCGGACAACGAGACCGTCATCGCCAAGGTCAACTCAGGCCAGGTACAGATCGCGCTGATCAACAACTACTACTGGTACCGGCTGCGGCTGCAGCTCGGCGCGGCGGCCATACACTCGGCGGTCGCTCACCTCGCTCCCGGGGACAGCGGCTACGTACTGGATGTCTCGGGCGCGGGGGTGCTGGCCTCGAGCCAGCACAAGGCCGCGGCGCAGAAGTTCCTGGCTTTCCTGGTCAGCGCGCAGGGACAGGCGATCATCGCGCACTCCGACAGCTATGAGTACCCGCTCCGGCCGGGCATCGCAGCGTCTGCCTTGCTGACCCCGTTCAGCCAGCTCAGCCCGGCGCCGGACACCATCACCGAACTCGGCGACGGCTTGATGCCGCTCAGTCTGCTGCAGCAAGCGCAGCTCGGCTGACAGATCGGAGTTGAGCGTGCAGTCCATGAACGGCTCCCCGCTCGCCACCGCGCCGCGTCTGGACGATCTGCCCTCCAGCGGCGGTACCACGGGCGGCGAAGCGCAGGCGGCCAGCGCGACACGGGTGATAGCGCGCCGGCCGCCATGGCTGCTCACCGGCCTGGCCACACTGGTCTGCGTGGCCCTGATCCTCCCCGTGGCCTTCCTGGTCTGGCAGGCGGCGGGCGTCGGATGGCCCCTGATCAGCCGGCTGCTGCTGCGCAGGCTGACCCTGTCGCTGCTGATCAACACGGTTGAGCTGACCCTCGCCGTCACCACCGGCGCGGCCTTGATCGCGCTGGGGACGGCCTGGTGCGTGGAACGCACCAGGCTGCCGGGGCGTCGGGTGTGGCGGGTCCTCATGCTGCTGCCGCTGGCCATCCCCGACTTCGTCACCGGCTACACGTGGTCGTCGCTGAGCCCGGCCGTGCACGGGCTCGGCGGCGCGGTGCTGGTGATGACGCTCGGCCTCTATCCGCTGATCTACCTGCCCGTCGCCGCCGCGTTGCGCCGTGCGGACAGCACCCTGTACGAGGTCGCCCGCGGTCTGGGGACCGGCCGCTTCGCGGCGTTCCGGCGCGTCGTGCTGCCGCAGGTCAGGCCCGCGCTGCTCGGCGGCTGCCTCCTGGTCACCCTGGCGATGCTGGCCGAATTCGGGGCGTTCGAGATCCTGCGGTTCCAGACGTTCACCACCGAGATCTTCACCGAATTCACCCTGGGCTTCAACGCTCCCGCCGCCAGCGCTCTCTCCCTGCTCCTCGTGCTGCTGAGCCTGCTTGCGCTCGGCGGCGAGCATGTCGTGAGCCGCCGCGGCTCCGGTCGCGCGAACACCGGCAGCCTGGCCAGCGCACGGGTCCTGCGGGTACACAGGTACCGGCTCGGCCGGGCCACGCTCCCGGTCCTCGGCGGGTTCGTCGCGCTCGCCGGGCTGAGCGTGGGTGTCCCCGTCAGTACCGTGATCTACTGGCGCCTCCGGCCGCCCGACACCACGCTCCCGCCGATCCCGCTGGCCGGGGCGGCCGTGAACACCCTCGTCTATGCGGGCTCGGCCGCGATCCTCGCCACCGTTGCGGCTTTTCCCGTCGCCTTGCTCTTGGTCAGGCACCGAGGCCGGCTGGGCACGCTCTACGAGCGCATCGGCTACCTGTCTCAGGGACTGCCTGGCCTGGTGCTGGCGCTTGCCCTGGTCTTCTTCGCGATCCACGCCGCCTATCCCCTCTACCAGACACCGGAGCTGCTCGTGGTCACGTACGCGATCATGTTCGTCCCGCTCGCGCTGGTCAGCCTCCGGGCCAGCCTCGCCCAGGCCCCGCCGCGGCTGGAGGAGACCGCCCGCTCGCTGGGCTGTCGGCCGACGGCCGCACTGAGGCGGGTCACCCTGCCGCTCGTGGCCCCGGGCATCGCGGCGAGCGCCGCGCTGGTGTTCCTCGCCGCCGTCGTGGAGCTGACCGCGACGCTGGTGCTGATTCCCACCGGGGCGAACACCCTGGCCACGGCGTTCTGGGGCTACCAGCAGAACGCCTCCTACGCGTCCGCCAGCAGGTACGCGATCGTGATCGTGGCCATCGCGGCCATTCCCGGCTGCCTGCTGCAACGCTGGTTCGACCGAGGCCAGGAGCAGTCATGACCGGCCTCAGCGTGGCGGGCCTGCACAAGTCGTATCCGGGCACGCCCGTGCTGCGCGGCATCGACCTGGACGTCAAGTCCGGCACACTCACCGCGATCCTCGGCGCGTCCGGGTCAGCAAGACCACCTTGCTGCGCGTCATCACCGGCTTCGAGGAGGCTAGCCACGGATCCGTCACCGTCGACGGCACCGTCGTGGACGACAGCCGTCACCGGGTCCGGCCAGAGCACCGGCGGATCGGCCTCGTCCCGCAGGATGGCGCGCTGTTCCCGCACCTGACCGTGCGCGCCAACGTGGCGTTTCCGCTGCCCCGGCGGGATCGTCGTGGTTCGCGGCCGGACGAGATGCTCGAGCTCGTCGGGCTCAGCGGGCTCGCCGCCCGCTATCCGCATCAGCTCTCGGGCGGGCAGCAGCAGCGGGTCGCGCTGGCCCGGGCGCTGGCCAGCCAGCCCAGCCTGATCCTGCTCGACGAGCCGTTCTCGTCTCTGGACGCGGGGCTGCGCGCGAGCGTCCGCAGCGATGTCCTGGCGGTCCTGCGGGCGACCGGCACCACCGCCGTGCTCGTCACCCACGACCAGGATGAGGCGCTCTCCGCGGCCGACCATGTCGCGATCCTGCGCGACGGCCGGATCATCCAGGCAGACGCCCCGCGGCAGCTCTACCAGTGCCCCGCCGACCCGCAGACCGCCGCCTTCGTCGGGACCGCCAACCTGCTGGAGGGCACCTGGGACGGAACGCGCGTGACCACGACGCTCGGCCGTCACGGCATATACGCCGGCCTGCAGACGCCACAGCCGGGCCAGGTAACCGTCCTGATCCGGCCGGAGCAGATCTGCCTCGCGCAGCCCGGTACCGATGCGGTACCCGCCCGGGTCACCGCGACCCACTACCACGGCCACGATGCCCTGGTCGCAGTGCGCCCGGATCCGCCCGGTTCCCAGGCAGGCAACGGTGACGGCAAGGAACTCCGGGTCCGGGTCAGCAGCGATGCACCCGAGCCCGGTCAGTTCGTCGGCCTGACCGTCCGCGGCTCGGTGGCCGCGTGGGCGTCGCCTGCCGGGAGCTAACGCACGTGGCCAGGTGCCGCCGAACGGACGCGGTGGTATCACATCCGTTCGGCCGAACCGAGCAACGTGCAGCCGAACGGCGGTCCTCGGGCGCGTCCACCGCCATGCCGAGTCGTTCGAGGTCGGCCAGGACGGTTGCCGCCTCGAGCCAGCCGAGTTGCCAGCTACGCGGCGCGGTCGGGCGCCATCGCTGAATCGTGTCGGTCACGAACTCGTCGATCGCGATCGGTTCGGGATGAAGGAAGTCCGGATCCTCGGCGGCCGCGATGAGATGGAACACGATCGTGTCTGCGGGAGGCCAGGCAACCGGGTGCCGTGGTGCGCGCCTAGGTCACCCGGTCGCGAGCCGGTATCCTTCACCGCGCACCGTCCTGATGGCGTGGTCACCGAGCTTAGACCGGAGCCGGCGTACGCACACGCCCACGATGTTGGAACCCGGTTCGAAGTCATACCCCCACACCGATGTGAGGAGCCTGCCTTTGGACACCGACTGGCCCGCGTGTTCCATCAGTTCCCTGAGCACCAGGAACTCGAGCCGGGTTAGCGGTATGGGACCGCGCCCGATATCCGCCTCCATGCGGCCGACGTGCAGCTTGAGCCTCCCGGCCCTGATGACGGCGCCCAGTCCCTCGCCCCGCAGTTGCGTGTGCACCCTGGCCAGCAGCTCGGCGAGCGAGAACGGCTTGGTCAGGTAGTCCCGCGCGCCGAGCTCGAGGCAGCAAACCTTGCAATTCACGTCGGCCAGGCAGGACAGCACCATCACCGCCTGCGCGGGCCGGTCGCGCAGCAACTGGCGCAGCACGGACCGGCCGTCAGTGCCGGGCATCAGCAGGTCGAGGATAACCAGGTCATAGGTCTGGGCGAGTGCGCGCCCGAGCCCGTCTGAGCCGGTCTCAGCGAAATCGACCGCGTGACCTTCCGCCGTCAGCGCCCGGCCGATTGAGGAACGTATCGCCTGCTCATCGTCGATGAGCAGGATGCGCCCCGGTGTCATGAGGCCGACCGGGACCTCGTCAATGACCTGATCGGCGGTCATGGCGCGCTCGCTGGAGCGGACCCGGCAGGCCGGCGTGCCGGTGCCACGGCGCGGACCCGGTGCACCCGCAAAGAATTGCGCCAGACCGCGCTGTCGTGGAATACCAGAGCCATGCTTAATGGCACGGAAACTGCTACCAAGCGGTTCAAACTCCGCTCATTAAAGTTTCGTCATCTGCACCAGGAGCCGGCCAGATCCCTCTCCTGACGCAGGAGTTGCCTCGCGCTAGCCGCGCAATGAGGTATTTCGTCTCGTTATAGGCATCTAGCCCGTTATGTGGCTGTATTCAACCTAACGCGCCTAGTGCACGGGTATAGAGACCGGCCAGGTAACCTGGCGGCAGAGACTGCGCCATCCCACCCAGACTGGTACATTTCGGGCACCTCAGGGAGCCGCGCTCGCGTTATCGAATCTTGCGAGCAATTGATGACGGAAGGCCACGCCTAGAACTCCCCGTAGACCGCGGGTAATGGAGGCCAGGACGCAGTTGCGTTAAATACGCCAGCGGCTCCTAATGCCGATGTCGGCCAGTTGCAGTGCTAAGCGACGTGGCCACTAATCAGGTGCCCGATCACGAAGGCCATGCCGGTCGCCAGGAAAGCCGCGGTGAACTGGCGCAGCCCTCCCATCAACAGCGACCGCCCGGTCAGCTTGGCAACCGCGGCTCCGCCTGCGACGGCTGCTACTCCTGCTATCACCAGGGCCGGCTTGAGCGCCGAGTATCCAAGGAGGAAGGGGCTCAGCGGGATCAGTGCGCCGACGGTGAAGGCCGCGAACGACGCTGCCGCGGCCGTCCGTGGCGACGGCAGGTCATCTGGGTCGATCCCCAGCTCCTCGCGCACGTGCGTGGCGACGGCTCTTTCCGAGTCGGCCGAGATCTGCCGCACGACCGCCTCCGCCAGGTTCGGGGAGACCCCCTTCTCGATGAATACTTCGGTCAGCCTTCTCAGCTTCCCGGCCGGATCGCGGGCATGCTGCTTACGCTCCAGCTCGACCTCCGCCTCCGTCAGTTCGTTTTGCGACGTCACCGAGATGTACTCCCCGGTCGCCATGGAGAACGCGCCGGCTATCAGGCCTGCGATGCCGCTCAGCACGATCGCGGCGCGGCTGCCCCCGCCCCCGCCAATGCCGGCGATCAGCGAGGAGTTGGTTACCAGCCCGTCCATCGCGCCGAACACGGCTGGGCGGAGCCATCCGCCAGATACATCCCTGTGCTCACGCAGTTCTTCGTCCCCGTCACCGAACGGTGTGCCTTTCGGGAGCAGCACGAGCCTTTGGCCGAAAGGCAGCCATCCCAGGATGCGCTTGCCATCGGACAGCGGGTGCCCGGAGGCCGAGCTGCCGTGGGACGGCGGATAGGCCGGCATGGGGCCGCTGTCGTAATCTGGGTACCCCCGGGCCGGCCTGCCGTTGGGCGGGTACCCGGGAGCTGGCCTGCCGTTGGAGGGCGAGTAGGCCGGCATGGGGCCGCTGTTGTAGGGCAGGTACCCCCGGGCCGGCCTGCCGTTGGGCGGGTATCCGGGAGCTGGCCTGCCGTTGGAGGGCGGGTAGGCCGGCATGGGGCCGCTGTTGTAGGGCAGGTACCCCGGGGCCGGCCTGCCGTTGGGCGGGTACTCCGCGGGGTATCGTCCGTTGACCAGCTGGCGCCCGGGCGTGCTGTTCAAGCGAGCAGGCGCGTAGTCCGGCCGCCCGGTGTCCCGGTGCCGACCCGCCGGGCGCCTCCTCCCGGAATCTGGATACCTCGTGACGGGAACCTCCTCGGGAAGCGATGCGTCCCCGGAGAGGTAATCGAGGTGGTCCACATCATTCACCTTGTCTTCACTTGATGATCTCGCGAGGCCAGGGCGCTTGGCTGAGACGCAGGTTAGTTACCGGCCCGGGACGCCATATCGTGCGCTCCCGGCGCGTATATCACACACGTATGATTCGAGACTTCCCGGCGCAAACCGACTGCCGAGCGAATTGGATGCGCGTCCCCTTTCGCTATGCGTACACCCTGAGTTTACTAGGATCATTCCGGTAGACAGGAAAATAGGGATCGGCCATTCCCGCCCGGCTATTCTGGTCGTTCTGCATGCTCGGCAGTGACCTGAATAGACAAAGCCGGGTTTACTTTCATAGCCACCTCGAAGCCTCACGGAGCCGAGTTTACCCTTCGCGTGACGGTCGTTGCCTGGCGCATCTGCCAATACCGTGATTACAAAAATATCATCGTCATCGCCGCAGCTAGACGGGCTTGGAATTTGGTTAGGCTAAGCTAACTCGCCAGAGCTCCCATGAGGTTAGTCTTTGTACCTGCGGGATGTGACCGGGTCCTGAATAACCGAGGTGACCCGTGCCGAATAGGATCTGCTACAGGACGGAACGGACCCTGTCCATCCACACGATCTTCACCCGGCGCCGGGAGAGCTTCTACTGGCTGGCGATCCTGTTCACCTTCGCGCTCGGCACCGCGGCCGGCGACCTCCTTGCCGAGAGGCTCAGCCTGGGCTACGGCGTCTCGCTGCTCCTGTTCGGCGGCCTGATCGTCCTGGTCTGCATGGCACGGTTCGGGTTCAGGATCGATCCCGTCGCGTGCTTCTGGGCGGCCTACGTGCTGACGCGGCCGTTCGGTGCCTCGCTCGGCGACCTGCTCTCACAGCCACGGGACGCCGGCGGGCTCGGCCTCGGGACCACGGCGACCAGCGGGATGTTCCTCGCCTCTATCGTCGTCCTCGTGGCATACCTGACGTTCACAAAGACCGACGTGGACGCGGAGCTGACCTGACCGCTTGCTACGGGACGGCATGGGAGCGGCCCGAGGCACCTAGCATCGGAGACGCGAAGGGCTCGGGCATCCGCATCTAGAGGGAAGCTCTTGGAGGGCCTCCCGTTGCGGCCCTGCGGCGACTTGACCAGGGCCGGGACGTTACGGGCGATGAGGGCGTTGGACTCGGCGTGCCGGATCGCCCGCTCCAGCGAGTTGCGCGTGATCTGCAGAGAGCGGGTCGAGTAGCGAGTCGAGAGCCGACCTGACATCGCCAGTAGGCCCGTAGCCAAGCGAGACCGATCCGACGTACCGGTTCTTCGCTGTAGCGAAGTAGATCGCGTCCTCGCCACGTCCGCGGCGGCTGACTTTCGTCTCGGACAGGTCGTGAGCGTAACACTTAGTGGCCTGGTTCGTAAGTTCGTCGGGGGTAGTGATCATGCTGCCAGGGAGCTGGTTTCGGCCTTGGCGTGGGTGTTGATGCGGCGCAGCAGGTCGCTGAGGTCGGCGCGGGTG
>Ga0070697_100000607_pt1 | contig 27186 bp, 19 predicted proteins | sample KBSK1501metaG_FD_65475 | JGI IMG/M metagenome (GOLD analysis project Ga0070697, IMG submission 65475) | Corn, switchgrass and miscanthus rhizosphere microbial communities from Kellogg Biological Station, Michigan, USA - KBS K1-50-1 metaG | ecosystem: Host-associated > Plants > Roots >...
CCCCTTCGATCTCGAAAGAGGTCAAACCTGCGGGCACTACAGGCGAGGGTTCGCTAGATCTAAACTTAATCGCATAATCGACTTGCTCAGGCTGCTCTGGCGAGGAGAGGCCGAGATGAAACTCACTGAAGATATGGTCCGCCACCTGGGCGGCCCAGTGATCAAAAGTCTCTACGGACAGAGAGCGACCGGCGATGGAATAGAATTTCCTCACCGCCGGTCCTACGGAAATAGTCAAAACTTCTAACTCCAAACTACTCTAACAAAGTAAGACGTGCCTAAGGGACGATGTGATCGGTGCTATCTGGACAGAAAGCGACCGGCAGTGGGATTGAATGTCCTCGCCGCCGGTCGTAATAGGTATGTAAATGGCCAGACGATAGTACAGTTTGCGCGCTACCAGACTCGAAAGGCCTCGAATACACGCCCTCCTATTCCGGTACAGACGTCAACCCTTATGGGACAACCGGATCGGTAGTACCAACAACTGCCTGGAAAAAGTTTGTTGCTTCAAGAACGTCAACCGGGCCCGATACCTCGGGTTCGACAAACCGTTTCTTTGCTGTCAACGCGCTAGCCTGTGACTCGTGGGCCGTGGCCACCTCATGATTTTCTTTGCTCAAAGTTAACTCCTCCTGTTCGGATTCACTTACGGACTTTGCTGACCTAGTGTGCTCGAGGCCTTGTTCGGCGCTACCGGCGTTACTGGCGCCATCGGCGTTACGCCTTTCTCCGCCTTTTCCAGCTTCTCCCGTACTGCAGGGGGAAGGTCTAAAGCTAAGCGCATTGGTACCGGCTCCACACCATGAATATCGGTACGCATATAGATAACAACATCAGGTGAAAGAGCTCGCAACGCGTCGAGCACAGTATACTCATTAAGGTTCTTGTCTACAACCTCGCTGAGAACTTTTATGTCGGGATCGATGGTCCCAAGCTCAAACACGATGCCGAGCTTTTCGGCAATCTGATAGAGCACAGCTGTCACTGGCGCTTTGTTAGCACGGACTGTGATCAGCTTTTTCTTTTCGTCATATTTAACTACAACCGGTTCATCTTCCTCGGCCTGGAGCTTGTCACCTTCTCCGGCCCGTTGCTTCTCCTCAAACCGTTTCTTCCTCTCCTCGAGAGCGGGGTTATCCGTCGAGGCCTCTGTATCGCCAGCCACGACAAAAAGCTGCGGACCCACCGACTTTGCCGCGCCACTTGGAGGCGGAGGCGGCTCATTTGCCGCACCGAGGTAAATCTCGACCAGCAATGGAGGCTCACCCGGTTTGCCGGTCACGATGCCCGTGTCGATATAACCCTCGGGAGAAATAAGGCCCAATGCCGTTTGTAGCGGCACGTCTTCGAAGTCAACCGTGGCCCGAAGCTTCTTCATTAATGGGCTAAGGATCACCGAGGTCTGCAGTTCTCGTTCGAGTGCCACCGCAATTTCATCGGCCCGAGCTTTATTCGCCTTCAAAGAAATAAACGGCAACCCAAATTCGTTCTTTGTAACACTCAACTGAAAAGTTCCGGGCTTTAATAGATTTGTGGGTTGAAGGGATGCCCTGGTCTGCGGCGCGGTACCCGGGGCGCCGGCAGCGGACGGAGTTGAACCAGATTTCACCACAGGAGGCGTGCGTTGTGGGGCGGAATCAGATCTAACCTCTGGAGGGTGTTGCTTAACGATGGGCTTGTTGTTGGAACCTGGCCCATAAGTTGGAGTAGCGCCGGTAGGCTGCTGGGGCCCTTCGATGGACTGACCAACAGCTACCGGCGCAACAGCCAGGAGTATTACCAAAGACACCAAACTAACGAGACGCTCAGTTTTCACTATGAGCTGGTTTGTCATTAAACTGCTAACTCCAAACTGTTCGACAAAGTTTAAATTTGCCGGACTTTTCCGCTTGCTAGTTAAACCAAGCATCTTTTGAGTCCGCTACCGGGCCGTCGAGTTCGAGCACCTTTGTTGGGTGCCCGAACTCGACAATCCCAACTAGTTAGACTCGATAATCCCGACTATCAGGAACTGGCCTTGTCTGATAACGCCAAAGCGATGTTCCAGGCTAATCGAGCCGTTGTTTACCAGCGGAGCCGGTAACGCAGCAGTTGTTACACCCTGATTAAAGGCACTGGGCCCGACTGGCGGAGTTGCCACGGTGCCCGAGTTAAATCCACCCACACGGCACGGCGTGCCCTGGCTCCCTTCAATATCGACTAACGATGGATTCACCTGCCGGAAGTTCTGGGTAGCGAATCCAAAGGCAGCTGGCGGATTGGGATTGACATAGACCACCGCAGGAGTCTTGTCGACGCCTTCCACGTAAGTTCCGCGGACAGTCTTGACGCCCGCGCCACCCGCTGCGTTAGCATTTGTGATGCCGTCAGCTGAAGGTGCCGGGTCATTTTGCGGCGGCGTTGTGCCCGTTCTGATGTCCTTGCCGGCATTGACAAACAGGTTTCTGGTCGCCGCGGTCGAATCCAGTAGATCGATGACCGCGCTAAAGTTTGCATTACCCCGGTTGATCCCTGAAAGATCGATCCAACGAACCTTGAGGTTGCTCTGGGTAAGAGTCGTTTGGTTCTTGTAGGAGAAGCGTAAGATCAAATCACCGCGTGACCCACCGCAAACAATCCCACCGTTTCGTTCTCTGTTTGGCGAGACATCAATTGCCGAGCCAGTATCAAAGTTGGACCGGATAAACTGCGTGTTGAAGTTTCGCTCGAGCGGCGAAGCCAAGCCTTGCGGACCCGGTGCGCCGTAGACCGCAACCGTCGCTGCTTCACTTCCCGCGAAGCCGGCCGGGCTGGGATCGAAAGGACTGCCGGAGAGAATCGTGAAGGCACCATCCAGACCAGCCTGTGTGACACCGCCAATATCACCAACATTGGCCACAAGCGCCCAGTCAGTGGTGTTGACGTTTGAGTCATTGTACACCGGCCCGGACCATCCTCCATTAGCCGCAATACCATGCTTGCGCACGAAACTGTACTCGCGCACATCGCTTGGATTCTGAGTAGCTCGGGTTGCTGGATCCTGCCGCCCGATCGGGTTCAACCCTGGGCCTTCGCGGAAGGCCGGCGCTTGAGGATTCGTAAAGGTAGCCGAGTTCAACTTCTTGAACCCTACCGCATCCGCGCGGAAAGCAAGGCCGCTGCCGCTGGCAAACGAACCGTCGGCATTTACGAACACGTCCTCGCTCGTGAACAGTGCTACGCCGCCGTCTGCATCTAAGCCGACCGCCGTGTAGTTAGCAATGTTGTCATTCGGGGTACCGTAACCACCCAGCTCATAGCCAGGAGTCTTGGCACAAAGGAAGTGCTGCCCGGGGGCGAGCAAGGTGTTAAATGGAATCGTGCATACCTTTGTGGCAGTGCCTGCTACGAGTCCCCACACCGTCCACCCTTTCAGGTTGTTAGCATCCGAAGAAACAATAGTCTTCGGCGCGGCGTTGTTATTTACAATTTCGACAAACTCGTCGCTGGTGCCGTTCGGACCGTCAAACCGAAATTCCGAGATAAGAATTCCGGTAGTCGTGTCGTCGGTCTGGGCAAGAGCTGTGCGTGTCGCAGAAAAACAGACGCTCATGACAAGCGCTGTCAGTACCGCGAAACTTAAACGTGCGAGAGAACGCATTTGGTAATCCTCCTGTTAGTGAACGTAGAAATTGATTTGACTTGAAATAGGAATCAAAGCTAGCAGTCTAACGTTCTTCCTACCGTTTCCTGAGTAATCTTAAGGCTGCGACCGGAGAAACTACCACCGGCTCAGGAGTCTGTCAACCACAAAAGACAGTCATACTTCTCCAATGAGCAGGGCCGGCAGCCTGGTCAGCCAGATAAAGCCTAAAAATAGAGCCGCAAGCTAACACATAGGGAGAAGCGGAGTCAATGAGTTTTCTCAAAAACTCTAGATTTCTTTTGACACTTTTGTGCGACCTTTGCTGGGGGATAGCATCAGCTCGACGTCGGAATGACCACCTGGCTGCCAGCCCTTTCCGCTCGGTGACTACTGCGCCTTTCCGGTCGGTGAATACTGCCCTTTAACCCTGATTGATCTCCGTCCAGAGCCCCGTCTGAGGCAAGAGCAGGAAGCGCGCCTAACGCCGGCAAATCTGCCGCCAGGGCCTGTCATCATGGCCCATAATACAAAGAACAAAGTTGAACCAACGCCCGTGCCTGCGCGCGGCTTGCTGTCTGCGAATGGACTGGGTATGAGGCGGGAGTCTAAGCGGTTACTAGCCAGCCGTCTGTCGGGTTCATGACACGGGGACAGAACGGTTCCAGGGGTCACACATCCGTCCACCATCCGCAGGAGAGCGACAGGTATCGTGATAGACTCCCGATTCGCGTTTTATGAATTACCTGGTGGTGAAATGCTGTAGAACATTCTGCCTCGAATTCGGTTCACCGGATGTCCAGCGCATTGAGCTAAGACTTAGTGTAGCCTAACCTCCTGTCATGATGAATTACGACCTGTTCGCTCGCTTCGGTGTTTTGGTGGTCCAGGACTTTTTCGATTCTCATCTGTGCGCAGAGTTGCGGACTCAGGCGCGCCAGAGCGCGAGTATGCAGGCAACTGTTTGGGGGAAGGGCGCGCGAACAGTTCAAACGAATGCGCGCCAAACAAAGCGGGCCAGCGTTTCCTCAGAGCTGGAGTCGGTGGTTGAGGAAAAACTGCTCTTGCTTAAACCTCGCGTAGAGAAGCATTTCAAACTTGCCCTTTCGGGATGCGAGACGCCACAATTCCTGATCTACGGAGAAGGCGACTTTTTCCAGCTACATCGCGATGAAGACCCTCGTCGAGATTCTCATTCGCGAGATCAGGACAGACTGGTTTCGGTTATCATCTTCCTAAACAGCGAGAGTAAGACACCCGATCCAGAGTCGTACTGCGGTGGCGCCTTAGCGCTATATGGACTGATGGAAGATCCGAAGCTTCAAGCTATCGGTTTTCCATTATCGGGACAAACGGGACTGCTGGTCGCTTTTCGCTCCGATGTTTTTCATGAAGTTAAGGCCGTGACTCACGGCCAGCGACACACGATTGTGAGTTGGTACTTCTAATTCAAGGCAATAAGAAAGAACCGACTTTAATGAATATCAAATCCGAGAAACTGCTTAATTACATATGAAAAAACTTATCGTACTCACGTTGTTATCGATCATACTGACCGCCTGCTCAACAGATGTGAAAAGTCCCGCTCCGGGACCGTCGACGACGGTCGTCACCCAGGCATCTCCATCGCAGACACAGACGCCGACGCAGACGTTAGCCCCCGTTACCAGCGCCTCTCCCATACCTAATCCAACCTCAGTTCCGGCCGTTCCTGTTACATCTCCATCGCCGTCTCTGCCCCTGGACAGGGAGGCCGTCGGTGCCATTAAAAAGGTTTTCGAAGAGCGCCTCAAGCAGAACCCCAATGACCTTGATGCGCACTACAATATTGGTCTAACGCTCTATCAAGCAGGTAAGTATAGAGAAGCAGTCCCCGAATTGAAGAAGGCAATTCAGCAGAACCCTAACGACGATGGGGCACATTACGTACTTGGCAATACATATGACAAGCTGGGCCAATACACGGAAGCGGCGTCGCATTTCAAGCAGGTGGTACGTTTGAAGCCCGATGACATGGGAGCAATGCTAAATCTTGGTAATGCGTACGCGAAGTCGAGGCAGTTTGAAGAGGCGGTAAAGGCCTACAAGGCCGTAGTCACTGCCAATCCCAACGATTTCGCAGCTCACTACGATCTGGGCCTGATGTACGGCCGCTTGAATCTGACTCAGGAAGCGATTGTTGAGCTTCGTAAGGCGATTGAGATCAAGCCCGACTTCGCCGAGGCGCGCCACAAACTCGGGCTCGCCTACTTTGCGACCGGAGATCAGGCTAAAGCCAAGGAGCAATACCAGCGGCTCAAGGATTTCAAATCCCCACTCGCAGATGATTTGGCCAGGAAGATCACAACCAATACTTATGGTGGCATCAAGCCCTAGTCACTTCTGAGGCTACGACCATACGAGCCTCGAATGCTTACACCTCGACACTCCTACCGATAATGCCAGCCAAGCGTCGCAAGAAGCACAAACTGCCCTTCGTCATCATTGGCACGGTTTTGGTGTTGGTGGTTGCGGCCGGGTCGTGGTTCTACAGCTCTCGCAAGCCCGGTGGCGGGTCAACAACAGGAGCCTCCGGCGCCCAACCTCCGCACCTGCTCGGCCCAGCCGATGCGCAGGTCAAAATAGAAGAGTTTGGAGATTTTCAGTGCCCATTGTGCGGAACTCTTCATCCGGTGCTAAAAAAACTCGAAAAGGAATACGGCTCTCGCCTGGCTCTCACGTTCAGAGAGTTTCCGCTGGCGCCGATTCACCCGAATGCCGTCGAAGCCGCTCGAGCTGCTGAAGCTGCCGGACTGCAGGGTCGTTTCTGGCAGATGCACGATTTGCTTTACGATTATCAGTCCGCCTGGAGCGACTCGAAAGACGTAAGACCAGTTATCGCGCAGTACGCTACTGACCTGGGATTGGACGCCGAGCGGCTGAAGCGGGATATGGATTCGCAGATTGTGAAGGAACGATTGGCGGCCGATCAAAGGCGGGCAATCTCACTTGGCGTTACTGGAACACCGACGCTCTTCTTAAATGGCCGGGAACTTGCGCCAGAATCCTTGACTGAGAGTGACCTGCGGGCGCTTATCGAGAAGGCACTCAAGCAATCTCAGGATGGGGCGCCTACCTCGAAACCCGGCTAAGCAGTGCGCAGGAAACCGTTCTTGATTAAGCGATGAACAAGATTAATCTTGCTGTGATCGCTTAAACCTCCCGGCATGGCCCCGATACGGAAGCTCCTGTTCTCTGAGACAAACCTCAGAGTCGGTTCGAAGTGTTTTGGCAGTGAGACGTCCGAATGAGCTGCGGCGAGGCGAACAATATCACCATCGACTACGAACCTCGATAGTAAACCCGGTCGGTGCTCTACGGTGGTATCGGCCGTTAGAGCTGTCGCCTCACCCTGGATGATGGAGCCCTCACCAACTGCTTGCTGGTTCCAGATCAAGCTACTATCAATCTCTTCAAGAGCAGATGAGACATCGGCCGCTCGTGAAAAGGTTTGCAAAAGTCCGCCGAACTCTTTTTTGAAGGAAGCACCAGCAGATCTCTGGTTAAACCCGACTGGTAGCGCCTTGCGAAAGCGAGGATCTTTATGTCCAAACTGACCCAGGGAGACTGCAATCAGATCCAGCCAGGTTAGCGCATGTATTCCAATCGTTACGTGGACCGATAGATCTGTGGACGTGCGAGCCTCATGGACGAATCCTCTGGGAAGATATAAAAAATCTCCCGGTTCCATCACGAATTCATCAGTGGGTTCCTCACTCACAGTCAGTGCAACTACATCTTCTACCACTGGAGCCCCACGATATTGCGTGGCTTCACCCAACTTCTCGAACGCCAGAAGCGGCACGTGCTCCAGCGGAAGTTTTTCCGGTGACGAGTAAAGAGCCCAGTGCTTGCTGCCGGCAATCTGCAGAATGAGTGTGTCATGCCGATCGTAATGCCTCTCCAGACCGTGGGAATTCTTTGGGGTGCAATAGAGGTTTGCGCCGACAGGAAATGCAAACACCCCCTCGATCTGACGGCAAAGCAGCCACAGGGCTTTCCAGTGACGATTTATTCCGCGAATTCTGAACGAAGCTCCCTGCTGGTAGGCCTGATAAGCTGCGGAGACGTAATCTTTCCCCAGCAGTTCGGGATTATTAATTGCTCCCAGGAGTTCTACATGAGATCGATCAAGCAAAAAAGAGGTTGAGAGAATGTAATCGATGTCGGAACCGGATAATACGGTCTCATAATAGTCCGCTTGCCTTCCGGAAATAGCTAACGGTTTCGTTTCCCAGTAAGCCGTAAAGAACTGGTCAGCAGTGTATGGGGCTATTAGTCTTTCGAAATCAAACTCCGGCGCTGCCATCGATTGCTCCTTTAGAATTGCTTACTAGCTTTCATAGCATAATCCAGCTGGAGCACGTAATAGTTTGTGTCGCCCAGTCGTTCCCAGCCCGGAAGGGTTCTATCAGATGGCACGTCTGCAGCAATCACCGCTTTCGCGCCCGCTTTTGCGAATACCTCGATTACCTCTCTCCGTCGCGAATCCGTAATCACAAAGAATTCGCCGGCTTCACTGTTTGGCATTTCTGCCACGACGCGCAAACGAGCAAGTCGAGCCCAATGGACAACCGGCAGCCACAACGGATCGAAATTGATTAGACCAACTGCATCGCCCGCTTGTAACCCTCGCTGCCTGAGCTCCTGGCTAATCTCAAGCTGAACACGTTTTCCCGCTGCCTGCTCGATCGAGGTTGTCGTCGCGCTTCTGAACGATGCGTAAAAAGCGTGGGTTGACCTTGTAATCACGGCGAGCATCACGAGTAGTACTACGGGAACGATTGTGTAAGCGAACAGTTTCTGTGACCTTTCGCGAGCCGGCAAGCGCAACGAAGAAAACAAACCTAACCACAACGAAGGTAGGAATGGGCCAAGGTACCTTGGTTCTACGTGCACCAGCGAATACATCGCGAAGGCTGCGAGCGAAGGAAGCAGCAGGCCCCATTCACTTCTTAGCCCTGTTAACCATCGCTTCCGACCATGATAAAGAAGAATCAAAAAACCAAGCAGCACCAGTATGTGCGACTTGTAGGTGAACAATTCTAAATAGACTCGGGCGCTTGTTCTGAGCGCTGCGATCTGCTGCTTCAGATCAAAACGCGGCGAGGCGCCCTCATACCAGTATGAAGGATCATACCAGGGTGGATAAGTTGCATTAAGAGGTGTCCCGAATTCATAGATCGCTGGACTATCAAACACCTTTCGTGTCGGATGCGTTAGCTTCGCGTAGCGAGGGTCGTCGCCTTGCCAATGAAAGAATGGCACCTTGTTGACATGCCACAGGTAATTCAGCTTTCCCGAATCTCCGGTAGTCAAGTGACCCCTGGAGATTGACAGTGCCGCAATAAAAGGTCCAGCAGTCAGCGCGAAACCGAGCGCCAGGGCGAGCACAAGAGAGCCGGATTTTCGCAGATTGCCAAACCAGGCCAGAGCAACCAAGGAAACCACAAATGAAAGCGGAAGCATCGGCGCTTTTGCCAGATAACCGATCCCGAGTACCAGTCCCAGGATGAAGAAGGACCGTGACGAATTAACCCCCCGGCGAATCCGCAGCAATATTCCCAGGGCCAGATAGACAAACACGGAGAGCAGCAAGTCGGGCGATGCAGATGCAAGTGTGATCAACCCCAGGGTGCACCACATGAAGAGTGTGTAACCAAGCGCTTGCCAAATCCAATCGGGCAGCGCCGCTTCAGTCGGAGCTGCACGATTGGGAAACTCATCAGGTGCTTCATCCTTTGAAGATGAAATCCTGCGGTCCCTATGGAAGCGGAGAAGCTCCCTCAAGAGAAAATCAAAAGCGAAGAGCGCGCAAAGATAAATTAGGTAGTTGACGAGGTGGACTAAGGCGAATTCCCACCCCGGTGCTGGTTTTACCAGTCGCATTGCCAGACCCAACGGCAAAGAATAAAGAGGACTCCATAAACCATTGACGGCCGTCCCCCAATCACCTCGAAAGTATGCGTCCCCCATGTCGAGATACGAGACTCCCATTGGGTTTAATGCGTTTCGAGTGGTCCACGAATCCAGCGCGCCAAGGACTGACGCGAGCATTAGGAACCAGAAACGAAGATGTTTGGGAAAATTCAAGGTTCTACGGGATAAACGCCGACTTGCCAGTTGATGACCCGCTCGAGTTTGATCCGCCGCTCCGGAGTCACCAGTTCAGGATAGTGCACCATCCAAAAGCTTTCTTTCCAACGGTCGTCCATAACGATGTAGCGGGGAGCGTTTGGGTACCGAGCGCCCATACTTTCAACTGGCCTCACGTCATTCCATAATTTCGGCTCAACATAGACAACAATGAAGCCGTTATCCAGGCACACGCCCGGCGCAACATCGCCAATCAACACACTACCGGCCGGCAGATTCCGAGCCAGCCATTGCGACATTTGATACTGAGTATAATCGAGCCCCAGCAACCAACCGCCCAGCCAGTAGCCATTGAAGATGAGCCAAAGTGCAAAACCAGCCGCGGTTGCAGTGCGTGGATATCGGATTCTCGATCTGAGCCGCACTGCTACCCAATCAAGGATGGAAAAGCATAAATCCAGAATGACAAATGCGCTCGGCAGGCCATAGATCAGCACCGGTGCCCAGCTGCGCGAGCGAATGCCGAAGTGATTGAGGAACAATAAACCCGCGTGATAGACGAGGAACCAGGTCAGGGCCCCGCGTAATAGTCGCGCCTTGATGTTTACCTGGTGCAGTCTCATCCAAATTTCAGGCAGCTGCCACACGGTCACAGCAGCTAAAGCTGCCATAGACGGATAAGTCGTCACGTAATAGCGACTTGGCGAGTAGCTGGTGGTGACAAGCAGGCCCCAACCCAGCACCAGCCACGCGACTAAGTACATTTGAATGGAAGGTGTGGATGTTTTGGGCCTGGAAACCAATCCCAGTAAGGCCAGTGTAAACAAAACCGGACTGTGACGGATGAGGTACTCTGTCAACGCTCGTTTGTCTCCGAGAATGCCGTGGTAAACATTCAACGCCAGATTTCCCAGGGAAGTTGGGGCCTGACGGCGCTTGTAATATGAGCTCAAGCTGGCAAGTTCAGCGTAGTGAGGCCGGTACCAAAGCAGGAAATAGAGCCCGAACACGACCAAAATGCCGAGGACGAGAACGAGGATATCCTTCAGGATGAGCTGGCGTTCGAGTCTTCGGGAGCTCGACTCCTCCTCACGTCTGAATATCTGCAAACCTAAAGCGATGAACGGGACCGGAACCAGGTAAATACCTACTGTTCTCACGGTCACCGTCGACGCGATCAGCGCACCGCAGGCCATCAGCCACAACCATCTTTGCTTTTGGCTTATCAGTCTTCGTTCGCTGGTCATGCTGCGGACGAAAGCGTAGAACGCCATTACCGCAAACATCGCGGCTGGCGTATCCATGAGGGCCATGCGGTTGTACAAAAGGTTGGTGTGATCCAGACCAAGGAAGATAACCGCAGTGAGAGCGATCCGATTGTCGAACGCCCGGCGCAGTGCAGCCCATAGCAGCGCCAGGGTTAGCAAACTACAAACGACTGATATGAGTCGTGCCTGCACTGAGCCCACGCCGAATAATGAGAAAACCGCCACCTGCCCAAAGTGATACAGCGGCGAGAACAGCATGTTGTTGTATTCATCAGTCTGTAAGTGGCCGAACAGGGCAAGATTACGGGCATTGTGAATGTTGAAGCCCTCATCAGTCATGAGGGCGGCGCTAAAATCCAGCCTTGGAAATGGGTCTGAGCGCAACGCGATCAGCCGCAGGCCAATGATGAGCAGGATCGCGAGCAGCGGCGGCGTAAGTCGGGGGAGTTGCTTCAGATTCACGCGTGCAGTCTCACGGGTTGGCTTCGGAGTTCTTGTCAGAACCACCTGCGTCAGCGGGTGGCCCATCCTACTCGAACGAGATAAAACAGCGACCACCCGCTAACGCGGGTGGTTCTGACAAGCATCAACTCTCGTAAATGGCTTCCATGACAGCCCGGCCAACCTGGCCAAGGCTCTCGGCGGAGCACTTGTCGGGAAGATCCTCGATCGTGTGATACCAGCGATAGTCGTAGTCAATGACCAGCGCCACCGGAATGCCGCGTTCGATGAACGCTGACTGGTCGTCATAGATGTGAGGGACAAAGCCGTCCACGAAAGCCGCAGATCCAACTCGCCCCGCAGCTCCCCAGATTCTGCGAACGGCCTTGCATGCTCGGGCGGCGGATGACCGTTCTTTGGCGATGCGAAGGTTGGAATCGCCAACCATGTCGAGAATGACGCCCCAGTCAGGCTTAAAATCCGGGTGATCTCTGACAAAAGCCTTTGACCCGACCAGATAATCGTTCAGAACGCCTTCCCTTCCGAATTCCTCTCCATCAAAGAAGATCAGATCGACACCGACGGGAGGCGGGTCTTCCTTCCACGCCCTCGCCATTTCAAGCATTACGGCCACGCCCGAGCCCCCGTCGTTAGCCCCGACGATGGGAATAGATCTGAATTCCGGGTGCGGGTCACGATCGGCCCATGATCGGGTGTCATAGTGAGTGCCCACTAAGACCCTGCGTTTTTCCAGTGGCCGGATGCGACCGGTAATGTTTCTGAAAGACTCCGCCACGCCTGATCTTGGCGTATATGTGAACTCATGCACTGACACTTCCGCGCCGGCTTCTCTCAGCTTGTCTTGAATCCATGTTTCGGTCTTCAACTTACTTTCGCTGCCGTGATTCCTGGGGCCGAGGCTACAAATATCCGTGAGAAGTGTGTAAGCACGATTCTGATCGAAGATTGGCGGCCGTACTGGTTGAGAAACCCGCCGGTTGCAGCCGACTAGCCAGATAACTGCTACCACCAAAACAAGCAGGCTAAAAAACCATCGTGTCAACCGGGGCATAGTCATCAGTTAGTAGGGGAACATCGTCGGTTTTAACCGGGTTCTGGTACAGGCGAAGAGCATCGTCCACGAACGTAGGACTGTAAACACCACCATTGGTGTTAAGCATCGCTGCCCTGCCGGCCACGGCTTGCGGCGTCCAATTCGCTGTATCGATTAACCCGATGAGTATCACGTTGCGCGCCCTGCCTGTTGCCAACTGCGTTGCTTGAGCGCGCTCCTGATCGGTTGGTCTTGGAAAAAGGTAAACACCAGGGAAGACGCTGGTGACCGTCTTGTATTCGGACCGCAATATTCGGCTCCGCGGCCCTTCGAGCGCCGATGTAATATTCGCCAGAAACACGCCATCAGGTTCGAGGATATCCCGAATCTCCCGCATGAATTCCTGGGTCGTAAGGTGAAATGGTATCTGCCCGCCCACGGTGAAAGCATCCAGGATCACGACGTCGTAACGGCCGGTAGCGCGTCGCACAAACCGTCTACCATCCTCAACGTAAACGTTCAATCTCTGGTCGGGCGCCAGATGAAAGTAATCGCGACTTACGTCCACAACAACAGGGTCGATCTCCACCAGATCAACTTTTACATCCGGATACTGGGTGATGAATTTTCGCGGACCAATTGCGCCGCCGCCTCCGATAAACAAAACTCTGGCGAGCTTCGGTTTGAATATTCGTGCCAGCTCGAATGAGTTTATATAGGTGTTGCTGTCGTAAGGCGGACTCAAGTTGATGATGCTTTGGACGTGATTGTTGAAGCGCAACCATCGGGAATTGACGCCCTCGTCAACAACCAGGATGTGGTGGTATGCAGAATCTGCCTCAAATCTTACGTGTTGGTCGGCTCGCAATGAGATAAACGCGGCGGGTGTAATCACTAAAGCGGAAAGGACCACGAGCAAAAGCGGAACGGCCGTCACGAGAGCGGCCCGCGACTTCGGCAAACCGATAATCGCGATAACGATCAGAGTGATGCCCAGGGACTTGAAAATGGTATGCACGCCAATCATGGGAATCAGCCAGAAAGCCGTGACCAGTGTTCCTACTATGCTTCCTAAAGTCGAAAGAGCATAAAGTCGTCCGGCAGTGTTGCCGATACGGTCAATCACAGACGCCGAAAGACGGATTGCAAAAGGCGAAACCATCCCCATCAGGAGACTGGGCCCTCCGAATAGAATGGTTGTTGCGAGCAGCGGTTCGAGACGTGAGCCGAGATTTGCTGAACGTATTCCGCGACAAATCAAATTGTCGTAAAGAGGCAGTATCAGCAGCCAGCAGCCGGCCAGAAGAACCAGAACGTTGAGCAGGAAGAAAGAGGGCTTTCGATCAGCCACGAGTCCACCGGCAAAATAGCCGCCGGATAAAGCCGCCAGGAATACGCTGATTATCGAACCCCAAACGTAAATCGATGAGCCGAAATGACTGGCCAGAATCCGACTTCCGGCCATTTCCAGTCCCATCAGCACGGCTCCGGAAACGAAAACCAGAAGCTTAAGCTGCCACCCGGGCACACGAGCGAGAGGCGTCGAGTGGGCAAGATTCTCCCGGGCGCCGGATGAAGGTTCACTCTCCATGTTTGTAGACAATCAAAGGCGAGACGAATGATCCGGAAACTTTCGAAGCTAAAGAAATTTGCTTTCGGAGTATAGAAGGGAACAACCGGATTATCAAAATATGGTGTTCGTAGGTGGTGTCACATTTCGAGTTCGAAGAAACCGATCCACGAAATCACACTAAATATTTCGTGTTGGTTCGTGTGATTTCGTGGATCGTATTGCCGAACCTCCGCGAGAAGCATGTAAATATTGAAAACACTACCACTACCTCTGCAGTTTGGATTCGATCAATTCACTCATAGCCTCCAGCTGAACGCTCCAGTCACACAGAGCTGCGACAGCTCGCCTGCGGGCAAGAGTAGCTTTGTCGTTTGGTAGTAACAGAGCTTCCTCAATGCCCTGAAGAAAGTCGTCACGATTGTTATCGCTGGTTATGAGAACGCGATGCAGCTCATTGAATTTCCGCACCGTAGGAATATCGGTCGAAACTACTGGCTTGCCCGCCGCCAGATACTCATTGATTTTTACAGGCACGACCGTATCAGTGTAAGCGCTCTTCAAATAGGGGACGATGCAGACATCGAAGCTTCGCAGATGCTCACTCAGCGTCTCGTGAGGCTTTGGTCCCATCAGATGGATGTTTTTGTAACCCTCGAGCTTTTCTACGGAGGTCTGAAATGGGCCCACAAAAACCCAGGACCAGTCAGGCCTCGCCTCAGCCATCTGCGCCAGCAGATCAAAATCGACATGCCGGTGCAACCCGCCAACATAGCCAATGATTGGACGTGGCAGCGACGATAGCTCATCGCTACCATCCTGGATTGGGATGAAAACATTATGTACCGGCTGGGTTTCGGGTGGTGGAAAAGCGGCGAGATCCACTCCCGGGGGAAAAACGTCGACCCTGTTCGCCCATTCCGAGAGGCGTGTGGAAATCTGCTCGCAATTGGCAAAAACTATATCGCTTTGCTTCACCAGTAGCTGCTCACTCTCGACTATCTGGGCGGAGTCAGGAGTTAGTTGAGGAAAGTCGGCCATGCAGTAGTAGACCGTGGCGCTCCGTGGAGTCTTCAGTAGCCTGATCACGTCGAGCACGGTGTCCGTCGGCAGATAAGTCCAGAACAGGACATCGCGCATCCCGAGCCGGCGAGCTGCACGACGAATTAGAGGCAGAAGAAGATGTTGATTGATGAACTTTCGGATTCCGGAGCCGAAAGGCGGCAGAACCAGAGGCGAACAGACGTAAACGCCCGGGGCCACTTCGCGCACTCCTCGCGACCTCAAAGAGCCTGACCAACTCTTGAGGCGTGCAAGAACGCGGCTGGCATCACCTAGTCCCGGCGAACGCACGCCCGTGTTTTCTATGTAGAGGATGCGGTTTCCGGAGCGGGCAAGGCGTAACGCAATTTCCTGATGTGGTTGCCACAGGAAATGCCATTCAATGCTTGAGATATAGATGATGTCACGGCCGGTCAGCATATTTACGCGGTAGTCTTTGGCCCTGGGCTTAGCGTTTCGAACCTGAGTCTGCCTTTCGGAAAAGGTGACAGACTAACAAAGAAACGCCAAAGATCGAAAACCTAGGGTCCGAAGGGTGGCGTCTTAAGGTGGAGAATTCTTTGCGGACCTTTGCGGCTCTTTGCGTACTTTGCGGTAGAAAAGCTTCTAAGACAATTAACCGCAAAGAGCGCCAAGAACGCAAAGATCACGCAAAGAGTTGAACTTAGGACACTAACGAGTAAGACACAATGGTTTGAAGATCGGCTTCACCTTCGGATTAGGCGAAAGGGTCTTACCAGGGGGTAGAGAAACTCAAGCGATGTAGGCAACGTCAGCTTCTCAAGATCTTGATGGGTTGGAGTTAGAGCGCGTTTTAGGCAGTAGTTAACCCGATCACGAAAACGCTCGCGGCTGCGGAGTCGAAAGCGAGTTAACTCAAACAGCCCGGGCACTTCCGTCGGCCGCTCAAAGAGGCGCTGACAAACCTTATTTGCCAGGACCGGAAGAATTTTTGTCCGCTGTACTCTTTGCAACACGTCCTCTGGCAAATCGGCGCCCAGAAGGTGATGAGCCAGGAACAATGCCAGCAAGAGCATTCGCTCTGCGCCCAGTTCTCGCGCTCGCGCGAAGACAATCGGCCAGCGGATTTCAGGATACCGGCGTAGAAGTTCGCCAACCCGGCAGATGAATTCCAATCTATTCCACATGTCCTTGGTCCCGTTGACCGACAGTATGAGGAGGAGATCTTCAGGAGACGGCGCCAGGACCTTCCTTCCCAGCAGATCCAATTTGATTGAGCGTTCAAAGAGATCGTCGGTATTAAGTTGAAAAGAGAAGTAAGGTGGAGTTATCGCCCAATGGATCTCCAATATCAGGCCATTGGGTCCGGTAAAGACTTCATCGCATTCCGAACGAAGTATCGCCCGCTCCTTACCGGCAGTCATCTTCAGTCGCGGTTGGTAACCGTTTTCCGCCAGCAGGTTGCGCACTCTCGGAACATCGATCCGGCGGATAATTATGTCCAGGTCAATAAAGCTTCTGAGCCGAAGGTCGCCATAAACCTGACAGGCGAGTGCCGGGCCTTTGTGGGGCATGGCCGGAACGCTATTGGCTCCCAGCAAATCGAGTAACGCCAGAAGTTCAGTCGCCAGCAGAACATTGCGCCCGGCAATTCCCTGCGCCTCAATACGCAATCGGTCCATAACGCCTGAGGGAAGACCAGCAGGCCGGATGGTGTTTAGGCTCCGGTATAATAAAGGCACCACTCCGTGGCCGACCCCCAGGTAAACAAGTCGCTCCCAATCCAACTTGTCCCGGGCCAGGGCGTTGATCGTCGCCGCCTGACGTTCATCCACGGCAGTCCGCGCGCAAGCGAGCAGCATCTGGACTTCAGGTTGGTCAGAACCCGAAAGATCATTATGAGATTGAGCTGGAGCTGTCACATTCTTAAGGCCACTTGAGGCGTTCAAAACTGCCGGGACGTAAAACGCTGCAATTCTTTCGCAGTATAGAAGGGAACTTCGCTATCTCAAAACCGGGTCCCCGGCAGGGCTGTCGGGAAAAGAATGATCGCCCTGACTACAGGCGTATAGAGTCCAACCTTTAGGTTGCGCCCGCGCAAAACGCAAGCTAAAGCTAGTACTCTATACACCTGTTCTATTACACAGACCTCGCGCTCCGGGTTACTGCATAATAAGCAGCGAGTGAAAGCGTAAGTTCAATTCATGCCGGAACCAACCGGCGGAGAAATTTAATGTTCCTTTTAAAAAAGATTATCTCCCCTTTGCTCCTGCCGTTGCCCTTTTGTTCGGTACTTTTGATCCTGGGACTCATTCTCCTCTGGTCAGGCCGAAGACAGAGAGCTGGAAAACTGTTTGTCTCAATCGGAGCGTTACTCCTTGTCTTACTGGGCTATGGGGTTTCCACCAGATGGTTATTATTGCCGTTGGAACGCAGGTATTCGCCCGTCGTCACAGCTACCTCGGTTACCGCCCAGGATGGACAGCCGGTCAAGTGGATCGTTGTCCTTGGGGGAGGCGGTGTTTATAGTTCACAACTACCGAGCCCGAGCCAACTTTCGAGTGCTTCCCTCACCCGCCTGGTCGAGGGCATTCGCTTGCACAGACAGATCCCCAGCTCAAAGTTGATTCTCTCCGAAGGAAACATTTTCGATTCTGGCCCGGTAGGTCAAATCATGGGAACAGTGGCCCAGGATCTTGGCGTGGCCAAAGATGATTTAGTCCTGGAAACTCAGTCGCAGGATACCGAGGCCCAGGCCCACTTGATCTTACCGATGGTTGGCACAGAGAAGTTTTTTCTGGTTACCTCCGCCTCCCACATGCCTCGCTCCATGGCCTTGTTCAGAAAACTAGGTATGAATCCAATTGCGGCGCCGACCGATTTTGAGTCCCTGAGCTCAGAGAGTTGGCGGCCCTCGGCGCTTTATCCCAGTGCGGCAGGATTACGCAAAGCAGAACTCGCCGTGCACGAATACATGGGACTGGCCTGGGCTAAGGTGCGAGGGAAAATCTAGAAACATTTTCCAAATATCATTCGACATTTCTCATTTGTCATCTGAAAACCAACGCTAATTTGTCATTGAAGGTGAATTGAGTACTGAGCAGTTTCGTCTTTCACACACCTTGGAGAAGAATGCACAGTCCGCAATGGCAAATGAGAAGTGTCAAATGATATATGGAAAATGGCTCTTAGGACCGGGGCGAGGTTCCCTTGGTCATTGCTGGCCGGGCGGGAACCAGTGAGGTCGCTATGCTGGGAACTATTTTTCGGCCTTCCGCATAATCGCGCAGTTTTCTTTCTTCCAACTTCTCTCTGAGCAAGACAATTCCGACTGCAACGAAAATAAAATAGAAAACCAGTATCTGTGCGCGCTGACGGTAAGCAGTCCCCACGTTACCCTGAAAAACCGAATAGGCCAGCGTGAGCATGGTGGTGAAGATGAAGATCACGAATGACTGCCGCAAACGGTAGCGGAAAGTAAACCACAATCCTAAAACCAAAAATGGAAAAGCCCCCCACCAAACCAACATTTCAGGCAAGGTAATGCTTTGCCGTAATGACTCGAGTTGCCACGGGAAGGGCGCAAATAAGAGATAGACTATACCCTTCGGGACTGCCTGGATTGCACCCGAAGCGGTTGATACGTCCACGTCTTCGCCGAAGCCGGATTTGGCGCTGGTCGCCAGGTCGAGCCTGCTTCTTTGTACGACGCTCAACTCGCTAAAATAACCGAGCTGCATGTTCGCTGTCTGTATGACACCAACGTAAGTTAACGCCAGACCGATGGCGACAACAATCAACAATTGCCGTACAAAACTGATTACAGTGAACTCCCTTAAGCCAATAGTGAAAGCTCCCACGATGGCAGCAGCAACCATGAAGAAAAGATAGAAACGAAAGGTTGTCAGGGTCGCAAGAACAACGCCAAGAAGCAGGGCATTTTTGAGGCTAAACTTTTCTCCCAGCCGCAATGTTAAAAGTACTGCGACGGCAAGCATGAATACAATGGGTCCGTCCTTCAGTCCCTGAGATGACCACAAAACGATAGAAGGAAAAAAGGCAACGAACAATGACGCAATTCGAGACACCCTGAGATTGCCAAAGATGCTGTGGGCAATTAAATATATCGCCGGCGCGGTTGCCGCCCCCAGGACGGCATTCGTGAATTGGACTGCCAGCATGTTTCGGCCCACGATTTTATAAACCGCGGCTACCATATAGATCATCCCCACGGCGCCGGCACCGTACTGCCCCTGAAATCTTTGTACCAGCCCAGCATAATACTGATCGCCGGCCAAAGACCTCAGCAGTGCCACGCCAACAGAGTCGTAAGTGTTAGCATCACCCCCGAAAAACTCCTGTAGCTCAGAGACGTTGATCAAAGTGCCAACCACCATCCTGATTAACAGAGCTGCGATAAAGAGTTGCAGAAGAAAAAGATTATCGATTTTGGCTCTGAAGATCAGGAAAGAGGCAGGAAGAGCAGCGAGGGCACAAATTACCAGCGCTGCCGCTGCGCCGGAGTGGTCAGGGACCACGACGATTACGCCCGCGAAAACGATCAACGCCAGAACTGCCAAAACGCTATTCATAATAGAAATATTTAGTCTGAGTCGGAGGCGCGTGGTCCGGAAAAAACGCGTCCCCAGCTTAAAGCAAACACTGTCTGCTCATTGCCGCAAAACCAAATGATCTTCCAAAACCAGAGCGTCGAAACTAGCACTTTGGAAGGTCTTAATCGCATCGCTCGGCCGGCATACGATCGGCTCCTGAATATTGAACGAAGTGTTCAGCACCATCGGACAACCCGTCAAATTCTCAAACTCAGTTATCAACTGCCAGTAACGCGGGTTTGTCTTCCGGCTTACCGTCTGTGGGCGCGCGGTTCCGTCTACATGAACCACAGCCGGAAACCTTCCCTGCTGGTCCTCCGTGACGTGCAGCACGGTGATCATGAAGGGATCGTAATGCGGCCTCCCGAAAATTTCCGCACTTACTTCCTCCTTCATCGAAGGAGCCAGCGGTCGAAACCACTCGCGTAGTTTCACCTTCTTGTTGAGCAATTCGCGCATGTCTCCGCGACGCGGGTCAGCAATAAAACTGCGATTGCCAAGTGCGCGCGGGCCAAATTCCATCCGTCCCTGAAACCAGCCGATGATTGCGCCATCGGCTAACATCTTTGCCACGCGCGGCAGCATCTCTGCATCAGGCAACGTTTCAAACCGCAAGCCCGCCTCGTTCAGTGCGCTCGCGCATTCCGCCGAGCTGAAGCCTGGGCCGTAATAGGCATGTTCCATCTTGAACCTGCGTGGCTGTTTCAGAAGTTGATGATGTACGAGCAGCGCGGCACCGAGTGAACAGCCTGCGTCCCCCGCCGCCGGCTGCACAAAGTAATTCTTGAACGGCGACTCGGTCATAATCCGGCCGTTCATCACCGAGTTGAATGCCACCCCGCCGGCCATGCACAGATTCTCTTCGCCGGTGCGTTCGTGAAGACCCTGGATAAGGTGAAGTGCTGTCTCTTCCAGGACCTTCTGCGCACTGGCGGCGATGTTCCAATGCCGTTCGGTTAACTCTTCATCCGGACGACGTGGCGGCCCTATCTCGCGGGCGATTTCTTCACCAAACTGGTAATGCTTCGCCAGATGATGATCCAGTACGCGGATGTTGAGATGAAAGTCGTGATTCCCATTAACTGTTAGGACCTTCCGCGCGAAGAAGTCGTAATAGTTCGGCTTGCCATAAGCTGCCAGGCCCATTAATTTCCACTCATCACCGGCAAACATGTCGAAGCCGATGTAGTTAGTTACTGCTGAATAGAATTGTCCGAGCGAGTGCGGAAGTTTGATTCGCTTCAGGACTTTGATACGGGTGCCTTCTCCCTGCGAAAACAGCGTGGTCGTATCTTCGCCGGTGCCGTCCCAGGTCATGATTGCGGCGTGTTCGAGTCCGGAGACAAAGAACGCGCTGGCGGCGTGACACTGATGATGTTCGAGAAAATGGAAACGAAAATTGCCGGGGCCGAAATGCTTTCGGATCAATTGCGGATGTCTGAGCATACCAAGATAACTCTCACCTACCTGCGCCACTCCGCGATCGACGCGCGCTTTGAACATATCGCGCGAGATGACTGCGGACTTCAAAGCCTGCATGGCTTTGTGGCGTAAAACCCACGGTTTCCAGTACAGGCCGATGTGCGCGACATCCGCCACCTTGATCCCAGCCTCTTCCAGGCAATATTGCATTGCCTGGTAGGGAAAGCCGCTGTGGTGCTTCCGCCGCGAAAACCGCTCCTCTTCCGCGGCGGCGACAATCTCGCCGTCATGGATGAGCGTGGCGGCTGAATCGCCGAGGGTCGTTAATCCGAGTATGAACACAAAACTGCTCCCAAAATAGAGAATTAAAGTATCACAGGCACATAATCCGTAAAAACGCCCAGCCGTTTAAAGGGTGCTGTACCTAAAGACGTGTCGTTGGTGTTCGTCGACGTTATAGGTGAAGCTCCGTTTAGAAAGGGCACTTGTGCCCCGACGCGGGCGGACAAGCCCGCTTTCTAAACGGTGGCTTCGTTCATCACTAGGCGAATTGGCCTAAGACCGTAGTTAGACACTCACCGCCGCGCGGAATACAGCAGCCAATTTCGCCGTTTGCACCGTCAGGCTATAGTGCTCCACTGCATGTTGGCGCCCAGCGGTGCCCATGCGACGTCGCAGCTCTTTATCGGCAAGCAACTGCGACAATGCTGTGAACCACTCATTTTCATTCGTAGCAAAGAAATGCGTAACGTTCGGTGTGCCGATCTCTGCACAAGCACCGACTGGAGTGGTAACAAAGGGAACTCCCACAGCCATGTATTGGACAGACTTGAAACCCGATTTACCAACCGACCAATCGTCCTCAAGAATTGGATAGAGGCCAATATCAAACGACTGAAAATCGGCGATCTCGCGCTCGAGACTCCACTCGAGGTTTTCAACCTCAACGCCCGGGATCGCGATCTCTGCGCGTCCCGCACCTACTACCTTTAAGCGAAAGCGATGCTTTTCAGCCAAACGCTGTAAGGCGGGAAAAGTCGACGCCAGGTATTGATAGGTCGAATGCGTGCCCACCCAGCCAATCACTGGGATATGCTCAGAGTCGTGGTCAGGCCGGGGTCGAAAGCGCTCGGTATCAACCACTGTGGGAATAATCGTGGCTTGTTGCCCCCGCGAGGTGACGTATTCAGCGATGGCACGATTACCGCACGTCACGATCTTTGCCCACCGAATCAAATCATTTGTCTTGCTAAACCATTTTAGCGCGCTACCCCAGCGTCCATAAGTCGGGCTGAGGTACGAGACGTAGGTAGCGTCATCGAGATCGAGGACCATGGGACAGCGACCCACTCGCATCGCCAGCCACTCTACCAGCGGAGGGCCGAACATCATCGCTTCGCGCTGCACAAACAACACATCGGCCTCGCGGGCTCGCCACACTGCCCCAAATCGGCGCACCGCTGCGCGCATCAGACCGAATGCCGTGCGCGGCCAATGTGTCCGTTTGTATACCGAGGATAGTAATCGCGAATCGAGAAACGGATGCACCGTCAGCGTGATGCCTTGTTCAGCCAGAGGCTCGATGAACTGGGCCACACGATAACGCGTCGATGCAGCTTCGATCGGATAAGAGGCAAGACCCAGTACTTTCATAAACCAATTTGTCGAAGACTTAAAACCTACTACTCTACTGCACGACCTGCCATCAGGCGCTCATAAAGCCGCACGTATCTGGGTCCGCCGACGGTTGACAGATCAAAACGGCTTATGGCGCTGGCCTTACAGCGGACTGCGATTGACCCATCCTGACGCATCGCATCCAATGCAGACATGGCTTCCAGATAACCTGCCTCATTAAACTCTCGCACAATTACCCCGACTCTATCACCCTCGATCATCGCATCCAGATCTCCGATCCCGGCGTTACTGACAATCGGCAGACCACTAGCCAGCGCCTCAGCGATTTTGGTTGGAGATGAAGCCTGCTTGGAATAACAGGGCTTGATGAAAGAAAGTGAAACGTCAGCGGCCCGCAGGTATCGGGGGACGTCGGCCGGCGCCACCTTGCGGATCAGGTAATCCTCATTTGATACACCCAGGGCGCGCAAAGGGCCCGAGATCATGTCGGGCTGACTCTGCGTAAGGATTAAGGAAAACGTATTCGAATCTTGCCGGTGTGCAGTGGCTAAAAACTCGGCCATCTCTTCGGTCAAATACCAACCCCCGAGCGCCCCGAGATAAACGATCACGCGCCGGCCGGCCAGATTCAGTTCGCCACGCACGTCTTCCGCCGTCTCCGTAGCGGGACTCTTGAACCTTTCCGCGTCCATGCAGCAAGGTATCACTTCAATGGGCCGGCCTAAAGAGTCAGTGTCGGCACCGCCACCAAAGAGAATCTCACGCGCTCGTTCAGTCAGCACAACGAAAGCGTCTGCACTCGAGAGTAACCAGCGCTCCGTGGCTTTGACGGCCCGGTAGATACTTCCCCCTGCGGGCCACAAGCCCGCATCCACGTATTCTTCAGGCATGAAGCCACGGATATCGAAGATCAAGCGAGCCCCAGTCCACCGCTTGACTAGAGCGCCCATCATTGCCGGCACATGGCTTCGAGCGTGGAGCACATCAATCTTGTAAGTGCGAACCAGCTTCGCGGCATAACGCGCGCCAGCCACGATGTCGTAAAGAGTAGCCGGGACGGAAGGTCGTTTATGGTATGGCAAATAAAACCAGGCAATTCCCTCCGTCGCAAGTCGCTCCTTTTGCTTTGTCAGGTCCTCAACGCTCCAGCTTTCGCGCAATCGGGGCTCAAACGTCAGCAGGTGTACCTGGATTCCAGCGGCGGAGAGTTGTCGCAAATAAGGGAGCACTTGAGTCTGCACCAGAGGCTCGCGCAAACTAAAGTAGCAGAGATAGAGCGTTCGGACTGAGTCTGGCGGCAACGACATTCTGATCGAAACTAGACCCCGTTTAAAAAACTTCTTAATCTAGAAATCGTTAAGCGCTCACTCGGAACGGTTAACGGCGAGGCAACAACGCATTCACTCATTTGCCTGCCTTTAGCAAATTACTCTTTTCCACTAACAATCTCTTACGATCCAACGACGATTCCTCGATGATCTTTGAATAGAAGTTCTCCCATTGCGGAATTGTCACTTGTTGGTGAAAACGTGTAGTCGCGATTTGCTCCGCCCGAGCCCCGAGTGCCTGACGACGTATTGGATCGGCGTAAAGCTGGATCATTGCGTCAGCCAATTCATCTACTGAACCGGTCGCCACAGCAAGACCTGATTCTTGATCGGTGATCACCTCAAGCAACACTTCAATACGCGAGACGATGCAGGGTAGCTTCGTAAACATCGCCTCAACAAGTGCCAGTCCCAAGCCCTCAAAGAAGGACGGAAAAACGAAAACATTCGCCATTTCCAAAAACTTTCCAACATCTGGTCGTCTTCCCGCGAATCGGACCTTATCAGTAATCCCAAGCTCCTCTGCCAGGGCAGTCAGTTGTTTTCTTAACGGTCCCTCGCCCACGATCACCAAAAAAACGTCTGGCGCTGCAGAAGCCACTTTCTGAAATGCTCGTAGCAGGTATTCCTGTCCCTTCTGCGGGTCGAGGCGCCCCACGTTGAGAAAAACTATCCCGTCGGGTGGAATTGCCAGAGACTCTCTTAATTTCTGCGAGTCACCGACCTGGCAGCGCAACGTTTCCGGATCTACGGAGTTGTAAATCACCTCGATAGATGATTCGGGAATTTCCAGTTGTTCCTTTGCTGATTTCTTTACAAAATTCGAACAGGCGACGAAACGGGAAGCGCTCCACCGTGCAGAAAATTGATCCAAGAGCCGAAGAGTGGAGACCTTCATTCGGGGCAAGTTGGCCGCTCGTATGGTTTCCGGCTCATAGTCGGCATTCTGAAGCGCCGTAACCAATGGAACACGTGGTCCCAGAATGCTACCGAGGCGCGCACTCATACTGGCATCCAGCAACCATGTTTGGACTATGTCAGGCTGGTACAACTTTAGAAGCTTGCGCAAGCTTGCTGCGCCCTTTAGCCACTTGGCTGCACCGGCAGCATTAAGACAGATTACAACGTGACCGTTACTGCGAAGTTCCTCGGCGAAATCCGATGGCTCTCGCAAGTAACAGACGATATGTTCGGCCGTAGTGGCGTTTGTTACCAGGCTAACGAGTTGCCGCTCAGCTCCTCCTCGGCCGAGGGTCGGAATTACGTGAAGAATGCGGGTTGCGGACGATAAAGACATTTTCTGTTTTCCCTAACCGTTGCGCCAGGGACCCACAGGCAACATTCGCAGTAACGATTTTCTTTCTTCGACCGTCAGCACTCGCCCAAAGATTAGGCTGGCATGAGCCATAAGAGCGACCACGGTCACGCCCAGTCGCACTGTCAAGGATGTAGTTAGGAGACTCACCAGCAACACCGGCAGCAGTAAAACTACCAGGGCCCCAAAATATCCTCGCCCGCTCTTCGGCCACGCTGAAAAGCCAAAGCCCGAAGTACGCTTAACCAGGATGCTGAAAGCGATCGCGCTGGTTACGGCTCGCAAACTCCAGACGACCGCCGCGCCCATTGCTCCGGCCCACAGGATTGCAAGAGAAGAGAGGATTAGATATGGCACGAGCATCGCACCGTGACAACGAGCCACCAGGTCTGCGCGGCCTAAGGCAATGAGTAGCGTAAACGGCACGTAAGCCATTGCTTCAAAAATCAAACCGACGGCCAGCACGTACAAGGGAAGCGTGCTTTCACGCCCGAACTCTGGCCCAGCCCAAACGGTAAAGAAGGGCCGGGCCACAACGCAAATGAGAATCGCAGCAGGCGCAACCCAAAGCAGCGTTCCCCTTAATGCCCGATCGTAAAGTTCATGCAGATCTTTATGATCGGGATTAGCCTGCAACTGCGAGAAGGCGGGCAACAGCGACTGCACCATCGCCATCGGGGCAAACGTCAACATGCTGGCCAGGTTTAGAGCTACAGAATAATAGGCTAGCGCCTGAACCGAAGCGAAGCGGCTGACTAATACCCTGTCAGCATTGCCCAATAGCATGGTCACAAATGAGGTAATAACAACTGCGCCCCCGAAACGTGCGAGCGGTTTTATCAAGGCGACGTTTATGCGCGGTCGCGAAAGGTGCGATTGCAACCGCAAGGCGACTAGTCCATGCAAACACGCTGACAATAGGGCCGAACCCGCTACCACGGTCAGCGCTCCTGTTAGCCCACCGCCCAGGAACAGCACGATCGGCACCAAGATAATTTGACCTACCAGCGTGCCCACGTTGATCAACGTCACCAGGTCCATGCGCAGACGCACCAGCTCGGGCGTGTTGAGCACGCCGACCGCCGCGCGCGCCACGAAAGCGATAGCGGCCAAACGCAGACCAATTACAGCCGTACCCTGGAGATGTTGAGGCAGACGTAGACCATGCTCGACAATTGGGCGGGCGCTGAGGGCAAGAATTGACGCTACTAAGAGCGCCGGCCCTGTCCCCACCAGAAGGGAAGTCCAAACTACGGTCGCTTCACCTTGATCGTCCCCCCGCGCGTGCGCCTGCGAAGCGAATCGCGTCGAGGCCCATCCCATCCCCATATCTGCAAAGGCGAGGTAGACGATCACAGCATTAATCAAGGCGAGTAACCCGTAGCTTTCCACCCCTAACAAACGGATTACGAACGGTGTAGCCACCAGTGTGGTCAGCAATGTCACCGCCTGACCGCCAAAGGTCCATATGCTGCCACGCACTACTCGGGAGGTTATCCCCCCGGGAGGACGCGGCGATGCGACGGGCGCGCCTGGCGAAGCTATTTCGGCCTCGCTCATTAGATCGATCACGCTCGATGGGGGAGACTCACTCATGGATTACAGACAACATTCTTCAGTTCATGACAAAGCGCGCGACAGTCGCGCGCTTTTGACCGGGTCCGGTGATATCAAATCCCTAATTCATCGTTATGGTAACACAGCAGATGTTCTATTCGAGTCCCCTATCACTTGAGTGGTCCATTGCAGCATCGGGCGAACCACGCCCGGGAGTG
>Ga0070697_100000608_pt1 | contig 27178 bp, 27 predicted proteins | sample KBSK1501metaG_FD_65475 | JGI IMG/M metagenome (GOLD analysis project Ga0070697, IMG submission 65475) | Corn, switchgrass and miscanthus rhizosphere microbial communities from Kellogg Biological Station, Michigan, USA - KBS K1-50-1 metaG | ecosystem: Host-associated > Plants > Roots >...
TCGATCCCGTACGAAGAGCTTGACTTGGAACGACCGTGGGAAACGTTTGATATACAACACGAGCTTACACGCAAAGGCATTGAGAAATTTGCCGCTGACTATCGTGCAACGCTCTCCCGCCCCGCATAAGCGAGACTGAATTGTGATGCAGCGTCTGCTCTTGAAGAGGGGCGCCGGGGTCTCAGCCGATGAGCGAGGTGCGAATGGGCCCAGGTTGCGGGACTCGAAGTAACCGATTCCGCTCGGCGATTTCAGCGAGTACTTGTCCTTGTCGTGGTGCCCTCCTCTCATAAACTGGCCAAAAGAAAAAGGGTGCGTCTAGGTGAAGTGTCGGGTGAGAACTTCGTGATGAATGAGCGTAGCTATGCCCCTGGATTCTACGATCTAATCTTCGGGATGCTTCGCGATGCCAGAATTGTTCCCAATGTTTCGCAGACCGCGGCAGACCTGTCCACGGTGATTTCGCTAGTCGGTGCGCAGATGGGTGTCGCCATTCTCCCCGCATCAGCAGTGAAACACAGCGTTGCGTCAGTCGTCGCCTGTGACATTGTCGGCGATCTTCCAATGTCTGAAATTGCACTTGTTTGCGATGAACGCGTTCGCGCGCCAATCGTCGACAAGTTCAGATCTTTCGCCCTAAAGAGCCTGGGCCATTCAAGGACTGCCAACCGGAGTTGACAGTCAGTGCCTTGTCCCTTGGCGATTAGGACGATCGGAGGAGAGCTTGCGGCAGATCCGCGAAGATCGTCTGATGCAGTTGCGGGCGGATGACGGGCAACCCTTACCTAATCCCGTAAGGTAAGGCTTGCCGACAGACCGCTCGTTATCCGTATGCCTAAGGACGGCTGAGTTCAACTCAGGGTAGCTTGTCGAAAAAGAGATAAACGGCAGCAATCCGGCCATCGCGGGTCAATGATGAAATCAGTCCCGGCGTAAGCTGGCGCCTCACCAGGGCGGCCCTCTACCCATCGGACCCGCCCGCCGTTGCCCGCTTCCTCGGGCTCGGCAATTGGCTGATACCGAAAGTCATGGTGGGTAGCCCTGATCTCGCCCGCGATGCGGGCGATCTCGTCACGGCCACGAAATGTACCGCCTTGGGGGTCATAGAATACTGCGTCTTCGTGAAAGATCTCATCGATTGCAGCGCGACGACGCACGGGGTCATTTTCGCCAAATACGTCGCTCAGATTACGAAGCAGCAAGGTCGATATGCTATAAGGCATGGCTTGTCTCCTTTCGCCGTCGAGCGCGGAGCAATTCCCAAAGGGTCTTGCCAAACCGAAGAGTCCGAGAAAAATCGCGGCGAGTACAACGCGTATTGTTTGGATTTTATCTCCCTCCAAGCTGCCTACTGTAAAGCTACAGCCGCCGAGATCCAGTCGATTTGCGGCATTTCCCCAGGGAGTCTAATACAGAATCAGGCAGTGCGTGCGTTGGCAGGGTTCATGAAAGATTCCGGTCCACTCTGGGCAGATGACGGGGCAAACAGGAAGTAATCGCGGTGAGCGGACAATCGGCCCTCAGTTGATTTCAATTTGAGAGGCCGATTCCAGCCCAAGATCCCAGCCCAAGATAAACACAGCTCTCACGACTTTTGAATGTCTTACGCAGCCACCTAAGACCTGTTAAGTTCTTGCAAGTACTCATCCTGAAAAGGCTGGCGTCGGCGGTTCAACTCCGTCCCTGGCGACCATATTCTAAAGGGTTAAGCCAGTTCCAGCGTTTTTCCCTAGCCCGTCACTAGCCTGGTCGAACACCCATCCCATCGAAAATCGTTCCCTGGGATGTCGTCCGGGCGGGCGTATAGTCGCGTAAAGTATACTGCGCGACATGCGGATTAGCTGCGAAAGGATGGGTACTACTCACGGACATGTAGAGCAAGGCCCGACTCCCGTTGATGCATATACACTCGACACCGGACAAGGACTCGCCATCAAAGTGATGACCTATGGCGCGACGCTGCTCGAAGTTCTCGTTCCCGATCGAGCCGGGAGGAGTGCCAACGTAGTGGTGCGGCTACCGGACTTGCCAAGCTACGAGAACCGCGAGATCAATCCGTATCTGGGGGCCACGATCGGCCGCTACGCTCGCTGCATCGCGACCGGGAGCTTCCGGCTGGACGGCATCCTGTACGAACTCGATCGTAATTTTGACCCACATCACAACCATGGCGGAACGATCGGTTTCGATCGTTTCGTGTGGAATGCGGAAAGCAGCAATGAAAAGGGATGCCTCGTGTTACGTCTTCGCCTGAACCGGCCGCACGGGGATCAGGGTTACCCAGGCGCGTTGGAGGCCGAAACGATTTACCGCGTTGCTGGTGGCATCTTATCGTTTGAGCATCGGGCGACCACTAGCGCCAGCACCGTCGTGGCTCTTACGAACCACACATTCTGGAATCTGGCGGCTTCGGGCTCCATCGGCGCTCATCTTCTTACCATCAATGCCAAGCGCCTATTGATGGTCGATAAGGACTTGATTCCCGTCGGGCAGCCGGTGCCGGTGACCGGAACCTCGTTCGACTACACCAGCCCCCGCGCGATTGGCGAGCACCACCTCGACCATTGTTTCGTCCTGGACGACGCAACGTGGGCCGCGGAGTTGTCGGATCCGGCCAGCGGCCGTCGCATGCGCCTTCGCACTGATCAGCCAGGACTCCAGGTTTATTCAGCCGACGCTTTTCGTGAGCCACGAATCGGGTTGTCTCTTCAGACGGGAACCTGGCCGGATTCGGCGAACCGTGTGGATTTCCCCTCCCCGCGACTCGACCCGGGCATGACGTATTGTCACTGGTCCACGCACGAATTCTCCGTCGCTTGAAATGGCGATCCCGCGAAGAGGCGGGTAGCCAAGACCGACTTCAGAACGAGCCCCGACCAATATGGTGACTTGGCACGACTCCAGTGACACTTCGTTCCGAGACCGCGGGTTCCGAAAGTTCTCAATGGGCCGGCCTGGAGGAGTACCTCACCAACGAAAAGAAGAACGCCGATGTGTTCGTAGCTGGTCCGGGATCGGGCGTGGCCCGTAATGGTTGTAGAGGCCACTGCAAAACTGATGGATTTGAACCACAGTTCGCGCTCGAAGGGGCCGCTGTCCTACATCAGACTTCGAGGAACAAACGTGGCGGCGATAGATCTACACCTAATCTTGGTAGAGCTCCATGATGTGGGCCGCCAGCCTGATCGCGAGTGCCACGATGGTGATGGTCGGATTCGCGAAGCTGCTGGTCGGAAAGGTTGAGCTTCCGGCGACGAACAGATTCGCAGTGCCGTGCACTCGGCAGTCGCGATCCACGACTCCGAGCGCTGGATCGTCGTGCATGCGGGTGGTGCCCATGTGATGGTTGCCCCAGGTCGGGCGGGGAGAGAACGCGGGACCCGCCGGCGACCACGGCCAAGGTGCGTCGCGACGGATGAGGATTCGGGACTTCGCACCATGCCGCTCGGTAAGTTCCGCATTGGCCAACGACGCCGCGCGGATCACACTGTCCCAGTTCTGGTCCTGGACTTCCCAGTGCAGGACTGCCCTCTGCCGACCCAGGGCATCGCGGTCTTCGCCGAGAACCACTCGGCTATGCGGGTCAGGCGCCTGCTCCGCACGCACCATCAACCCCCAGGTGGGTGATTCGTCCGCAGTGGGTTTGTCATCGTCCGGGGGGTCGCCGGTGAGCTGGATGCTTGCGTTGAGTAGGCGTTCCTGTTCCTGTACTTCGTCATCAAAACCGAGTATGCGCATCCAACTGTACCCGTGAACAGGATCCACTGTGGTCGTGAGATATTCATTCCACGGCACGCGATCTGCAAACCGCACGGTGCCCGCGTATACGTGAAAGTGTTCCATGAAATATCGGCCCAGGGCATCACTCTGCGCGATGGTGCTGTCTGGGCCTAAGCTGTTCTGCAACATGAGAATGCGCGCGTTCTCAATACCACCTGCGGCGAGTACAAAATTAGACGCCTCGACCCAAAAGTCTTCACCGTTACTACGCCGGGCACGTACCGCCTGTACCTGGCCCTGACGCACCGAGAAGGCCATGGCTGTGGTGCCGAGCTCGACCCGGAACCGCTCGTCGGCGCACAGCGTGTGGAAGTCGCGGCGGAACACGCCTGAGTCGACCGGGTAGTGGTATGCATGTACGACCAGCCGTCCCGGGGAACCAACCACTGGGATTGAAGCAGCAAACCGCCCGGTGCCCATGGCGGTTGCCGCGCGATCCACATACGGACGCAACACTGACTCCTCGAATGGCCAGCCGCTGTGGGAAACCCAGGACCGCGTTCGGAAGTCGATCGGGCTAAACGGAACGCACCATATTCGGGCGCCACGACCCCAGCCACCGCCGGAGCCAACGACCTGGAAACGCCGTGAATCGGTCAGGTATGTCCCGTAATCCTTGATAACGGGGCCCTCGGCCCGCCCCTGCCGCAGTTCCCGTGCCGCGGGGGTGTCGTCCAGTTCACCACTTTCGAGCATTGCCACCCGCAAACCGGCAGCGACGAGGTCGCGCGATAGAGTGATGCCGGCCGGGCCGCAGCCGATGATGCAGACATCGGCCTGCACCGGCCCGCTGCTCATCGTGCACCGCTCAAATTGGCAATCGCAGCGCTGAGCGTATCGGTGTTCTCGTTCAGCATTCGCTCGCGCGCCTTCTCGGCGGCTCGACAGAGGTCATCGTATACGTCGGGCGCCGTATCACGCACCAGGGTCCCCCATTCATCGTGGTGACCTTCGGCGGCGGCGGGATCAAACCGCAGCATGCATGCCCGGAAGGGGGCTGGGTCTGTGCCGGTGTAGTGCTCGTGTACTTCGGGCAGCGCGAGCATGGGCACGCCACAGGAAAGCGCTGCCGTCACTGCGCCCGTCAGCTTGCCATGTAGGTAATCCGGACTGGCCGGCAGCACCGCGACGAATCGCGAGCGCTCGACGGTATGGTAGAAGTCGTGACACGAGAGATCGACGGTGATGACGACGGTCGAAGCACCGACCCGATCGATTTCGGCGTAGAGCCGTCGCCGCTCGGCGTCGAGATCTCGCTGCACCTTCGGGCCGTCGCCGTGGTCTTTGCTCCGGCCGAAGATCCGTAGTGGAAGGCCGCTGCGCGCGGTCAGACGCAGTGCGGTGGATATGTCTCGGCGGGCGAACTCCAGGGCGCCCGGGAGCGCAACCCCGGTGCGGGTGTGATAGTTGGCCTCATTGCCGCCGGCCGGCAGTACGGGGACGAACCGCGCTATGCGCTCGCGGGGTCGCGCCGGGAACTCGCTGACTGGACGAGGTGGTCTGATTCCGGCGTGCCCGACGATGAGCTTGGGCCACCGTTCAAGCGCGGCCTGGGCTCCGTCCGGATCATTGAAGAAGGCGATGTCGTGTACCAGCCCGAATACCGGCTGACCACTATCCAGAGCCTCGTCGATTGCGGCCTCTCCATCCGAGGACGGAAAGGTGTTGGCGACGATCAGATCGAATGGAGAGGCCGCAAGGCGGCGGGGGAGAAACGCGTCAAAAGGAAGCCAGTCACACTCCAACCGCAAATCATCGTGGGTGAACTCGGTGGCATGCCAATGGTTCGGAGCGAAGACGGTGATATCGGCGCCGCATGGTAGTCGGGCGGCGGCAGCAACGAACGCGAACAGCACCTCTTCATGGAACCGATTTGCCTCCAGCACCGCAATCCGTTGGCGCCGTATACCCATCACGGGGATTGTCACCGGCGCCTCCCGCGCACCCTTCTGCCTCTCACATCGGACGCATCGGGTTCGCCTCCGCCTGCGACCACTTTCCAGCCTTTGCGTGCCAACTCGGCCACACGAGATTGACGAAACTCTGCCGCGGTCAGGCAAGGCGCGATGTTGACGTTGTCGGAAGGCTGCAGGAAGAGCGGAAGGGAGAAGCGCGATCCGGCGGAACCAGGCGGCGGATTGATCACGCGATGTTCGGTTGCTGGAAAGTATCCACCGCTGGCCGTCTCCAGCATCTCACCAGCATTAATGACAACCGAACCTCGGCCACACGGTACGTCGTACCAACTGTCCGTGGCTGCGTCCCGGACCTGTAGGCCGGACTCGCTAGGCGCGGGAAGCACTGTCAGCAAGTTGATGTCGGTATGTGCCACGGCCCGCAACCCATCGGGTGGCTCTTGCCCAGTAACAGGAAGGTAGTGCTGAATCCGCAGCACTGAACCGGTGGATTCTGTCAGCATCCGTGTCAGGGGCATGCAGAACAGGGCGGAGACTTCCAATGGACTCCGCGCGTCGATCCAGCTTACCAGGGTCATCCCGAGGGCTAGGGCATGGTTGAAATAGCGAAGGGCGGTATCGGAGACCTCGGCGGGGCATCGACCCCACGGATAAACGTGGAAGAACTCCTTGCGGTCCCGAGCGAACGCACCGGATGCAGCGCTGCCGTTCTCGTACGGATAGTAACCGTCGGGCCGGCTACCGGTGTATGTATACGCGCGTTTTTTCTCGGTGCTGAAAAAAGCGCGCCACTCACGGTAGATGGCTGGGACCAGCGCGCTTGGAATCGGGTGATTGACAATGATGGCAAAGCCGGTCTCGTGCATCGACCGCGTAAACCGGAATGCCGCATCCGGCGAATTGAAGTCGACGGTAGCCACACGCATATTATGCGTCCCGATACGGCCGGACTTTGTGCGATTCAAGGCAATTGTAACAAACCGAGCAGAAGAACAGTTCGGTTCGACGCCGGCAGAAACGCTTGGCCTGAGGCGGTCATGTCTCTCCTTCGTCGACAGCGGCACACTGCCGGGATCCCAGCCAGCCGACGCGGCTATGGCCATCGTGGCGATGCCTGTAATAGTCTGGAGTACACGTGCCGGTCGCTTTACGAGGTGTTAGGTTTATTCGGAAATGTTCTCGAGTAAGTGCTATGGTGTCACACGAAGCTATTCGGGTAGCAATCGCCGGCTTCGGGCGCAGCGGTTACGATGTCCACGCTAATTGGCTTAGGCAGGTGCCGAAGCAATACCGGATCGTGGCGATCGCCGACCAGGTACCCGGACGCCGACAAGACGCTCAGCGTGAACTCGGGGCGCGAGCATACCACAACTATCGTCCGCTTCTCCAAAACGGCGGCTTCGACCTGCTGGTGAATGCGCTTCCAACCCCGTTACACACTTCGGTGACAATCCAGGCTTTGCGGGCAGGTTATCACGTGGTCTGCGAAAAGCCGTTCGCAACGAAGGTGCGCGATGTCGATCGAATGGCATTCGCAGCCATCAAGGCTAGGCGACTGTTGGCGCCCTTTCAGAACAACCGGCTACAGCCCTTTGTCTCGAAGATGATGGAGGTTGTTGATAGTGGTGTGTTGGGCGAAATCCTGCACGTGCGCAGCCATTGGGGCGCGTTCAGCCGACGCTGGGATTGGCAGACTCTTCAGCGGAACTGCGGTGGTGTGCTCTTTAACACCGGGCCTCACGCTGTAGACATCGCGCTCCTCTTCTACGACGAATCAGTGACGCCGGACGTCTTCTGCCGCATGCGATTCAAGAACAAGCTGGGCGGAGATGCTGAGGATCTGTGTGCCCTTACGCTGCACACTGCAAGTGGACCGATCGTCGAGATTCATCTCACAGCGTACCTCGCCTATCCTCCGGTCGAGATGTTCACGGTCTCTGGCACCCTCGGTTCGTTGGCCGGCGGGACGCACGCTCTTCGATGGAAGTTTTACGACCCGAAGCGGGCGCCGAAGCAAAAAATGTGGGCGAAGTGGTCTGTGGATCGGGAGTATCCCCATGAGAGACTCCCTTGGATCGAGAAGTCCTGGACTATTGACGCAAAAATCGCCGAGGGCGCGAGGACTGGATACACGCTCGCATCGTTTGAGTCTGGCGTGCAGCTGTTTTACGACAACATCTTTGGCGTCCTACGGAGTAGGGACAAACTGCTCGTCACCGTGCCACAAGTCCGGCGACAGATTGCCGTAATCGAGGAAAGCCATCGACAAAACGCGTCAGCCGCACGACGAGCTCGTAGGGAGTGACTTCCCGGGGCCTTCATCATGCATCAAGAAACCGAGTACCGGCAACTGTGCGGGGTTTCGGGCCGCACCGGATTGCTCGACCGCAGGACACTCGCTTGCCCCGTGCTGCACCTCGACTGCTGTGAACGGCCACGGCTTCGCTGACTCCTGTCAGCTCAGAACCAAGGACAGGCCGCTTGTCGAGAGCATGGTGCTAATATACTGCAGTGTTCACGAAGGACTCTCGGGATCGCGAACGCAGGTGCGCGGCGCTAGCCGTGAATGGAGGACGGCCCGTCCGTACTCGGCCTTTTCCGCCACGGTCGATGAGCACGACTGCTGATAGAGATGCGGTGATGCGCGTCTTCGACCGGGCGATCTCACAAGGCGAGGCCGTTGGGTATGCCGGCCCCGAAGAGGAAGCGTATTGCGCAGAGTTCGCTGAGTCGCTTGGGGGCGGATATTCTGATGGAGTGAATTCGGGAACCTCTGCGGTGTTTGTTGCGCTGAGAGCACTTGAGATCGAACCTTTTAGCGAGGTGATCGTCGCGGCGATCACGGACCCGGGGCCGCTGATGGCGGTGGCACTCTCTAATTGCGTTCCGGTAATCGCAGACACTCAGCGTGGCAGCTATAACTCAGGTCCGGAGCAGATCGAGGCGTGTTTGAGTAGCCGAACCGCTGCGATTCTCCTGCCGCATATTGCTGGAGAGCCCGCCGACGCACCGACCATCGCGACCATTGCCGCCCGCAAAGGCATTCCACTTATCGAAGATTGCGCACAAGCCCACGGCGCGCACATTGGGGGGCGCCCCGTCGGAGTGTACGGTGTCATCGCAACTTTCTCGACGATGCACAACAAGCACTTTAACACTGGCGGCCAAGGCGGGATCGTGTTCACGCGCGACCCCAAGCTGTACGAACGCATTCGGCGCCATGCTGATCGCGGAAAGCCTTTCGGGCAAGGCGCAGGGTTAACGAATGTCGTTGCATCCCTGAATATGAACATGGACGAACTCCATGCTGCGATAGGCCGAGTGCAGTTGCCTGGCCTTACGGACGCCGTCGCAGCCCGGCGACGTATAGCGGCGAGCTTAACGTCGGCAGTGGACGATGCGACTGGCGGGTTAGTTACGGGACGCCCGTGCTTGCCAAGTGCCGAACCTTCGTTCTGGTTTCTAAGGCTCCGGGTGGACGGGGAACGTTTGACAGTCTCAAAGGCCGAGTTTGTAGTGGCAGTGATGCAAGAAGGAATTCCCCTTCTAACTGATCCCTGCATTCCGCACACGTTCGAGTGGTTTCGCGAGAGGCGGGTCTTTGGGAGTAGTGGCTATCCCTGGATGGCACCGAGCTACTCGGGCGATGGCACTCGCGAGTTCCTCTGCCCCAACGCTCACGCCGCAATTGCGACCCACTTACAGGTATCGATCAATGAGCGCTGGACCGATTGTGAGGTTCAGGATACAGTCGCCGCATTTGCCAAGGTGGCGTCGGCCCTTTCGCTGACGTGATCGACTGAGGTCCTGTTGCCTAATTTACGAGTTGCCATAATTTACGACCGCCGTAATTCTAGTGTGATCTGAATCATCGGCTCTCTCGACCAGATAAGTTGCTCAGGTGACGTATGGCCAACATCCCGCCGAGCGGCCGAACCACAAGGAACATAGTTGTCCTCTGCGACACCGCCAGATATCACCGGGGGAGTGGAGCGGTCCAATCCCTATAGCTGGAGAATGACGAAATGCAAGACGGTGTTAAAAGTGTTAGCTCATTCAACGAATGGGGTGCGCTTCGCGAGGTGATTGTTGGGACGGCACGCGGGGCTGCAAAGCCGGCGTATGAGCCGGCGTTCTCGGCGCTGTTCGCTCCGGGTTCCATAGAACGCGATTTCAAAGGAGAGCCGTTTACTCCTGATGAGATCTCAGAAGCTGAGAGGCAACTCGATCAATTCGCCGATCTCCTCGAGCGGCTCGGCATAACTGTTACTCGTCCAGACCCCTTAGACCACTCGGTGGGTTGCTCGACTCCAAACTGGGGTGTTTCTTTCGGACGAGGCCAAACCTGCCCTCGAGATATCTTACTTGTGGTAGGCGACGAGATTATCGAGGCCCCTATGGCTCGACGTTGTCGGTTCTTCGAATACCGCGCCTATCGCAGGCTTGTTCAAGCGTATTTCCAAGCCGGCGCTCGGTGGACGACAGCTCCCAAACCGCTTATGTCAGACAGTCTTTACACCGACGGCTATTCAACGGTCGAGCGCGGTTATGACCTGAAGGCGCATCCGCTGCTTACTGAGTGTGAGCCATGCTTTGACGCTGCCTGTTTTGCTCGCTGTGGTAAAGACATCTTTTGGCAGCCTGACTTAGTTAGTAATCAGTTCGGAGCCGATTGGCTCGCGCGCCATTTGGGAAACGAGTACCGGATCCACAAGCTCGAATTCGAAAAGCGCACGCCAACTCACATTGACACGACCTTCGTTCCGCTCGGTCCAGGCATTGCATTAGTTAATCCGGAACGCCCATTTAAAGCGCCGGAGGCTGAGCGGCTGTTCACCGATAACGGGTGGCGGCTCATTCCGGCGCCGCCGTCGGTTCGGGTGGGTACGCCTGCCGACCCAGATGTCAGCAACTGGATATCAATGAATATTCTGTGCCTCGACGAGAAAACCGCAGTAGTTGAAGCCGCAGAGGATCCAATTGCGCACCTACTCGAGTCCCTCGGGTGGGATGTGATTCGATGTCCATTTGATGCAGTGTTCAAGTTCGGCGGCAGTTTTCACTGTTGCACCGCCGACGTGCGACGCGAAGGTCGCCTCGCGTCATACTTCCCAACACTCGGAGATTGAATCCTAATGGGGTGTGCCGCGCGGGACATAGGTGTCCTCACAGACAGGGTGGCGTTCCTGATCTCGAAGATTTCAGACCGCGTCCCCTCGATGAAAACGGAACTTACGTCCCTCACGTCGCCAAGTCTTCGCTTTGTGCAGTCGTAGTCCTGAATCAGGATTCTTGCAGCGGCTGCAAGAGGACCGGATCCCCGGACCATGGACCCGATGCACATCAGCCGCACAATAGACTCGGAGCGAGTATAGTCAACAGTCGTCTGGGAGGTCGTCTAACGGTAGGACTGCAGACTCTGGATCTGCGTATCGGGGTTCGAATCCCTGCCTCCCAGCCATATCCGCGGAGCCGAGAGACATCGTCGAAGCCTTATGCGGCCCGTGCGTAGAATATTTTGAACCACATGAGTCGATTGAACCAATCAGAGGAGTCAAACCTTGTCCATAGCTATGGTGGAATCGCCTTCGGAGATCCCGTAGCAAACCGAGCAAGCATTCTTTCTTACGTCTCGGAGCACGTACAGTCCCACGGTGATGATCCCTTCGTCACTGCTGTATCGAACGAAGATAGTGTCCGAACCCTTTCCTACTGGGAACTCGATGTTCTTAGCCGCCGTTTGGCGTATTGGTTTCAGAAGGAATTACAGGTTCGGCCTAAAGATGTCATCGCTCTTCTTCCGGCTAACGACATCACGTCAGTATTGGCGATTTTTGGTCTCTTACGATCCGGTTGCGCACTGCTCTTCCTGAATGGTGCTGATCCAGTAGTGCGCCTTCGACAACAAATGGAGGCCTCGGGGGCGAAGACGGTCGTCCGCGCTCCCGCGGTACCGCCCGATACTCTCCCAGAGGCAATCCGAGTACGCGACGTTTCGGCGTTGGACGAGGTGTCCATGCTCGATCTGGATCCTCCGCTCGATCCAACGGCGGATGCACTGGTTTTTGGGACATCTGGATCGACAGCCGTCTCGAAACTCGTTGTGCAGTCACATTACAACACCGCAGTAAATGCTGAAGGGCTGCTCCGCCATCACGGGCTGCGGCGCCGGGACCGGTTCCTCGGTTGCCTGCCTATTCACCATGTCAACGGTCTCCACTTCACGATCTTCGCCACCCTCGCAGCCGGTGCCCATGCCATTCTCGCGAACTCCTTCGACCCATTCACCTACGGGCGACTGATCAAACGATTTCGTCCTCGCGTGGCAAGCGTTGTGCCGAGCATCCTAGAGGTCTTGCTCGAGACATGGCGTGAGCCCACGTTTCCGGGCGATTTCAACTACTTCGTTTCCGCTGCGGCGCCACTGAGTGCGAGGACGGCTCGTGCTGTCGCACAGAAGTTCGGCGTCAGAGTGCTCCAAGGCTATGGGCTGACAGAGACGACGAATTTCTCAACGACGATGCCAACCGATCTTTCACAGGAGGCTTATCAATCTTTGATGGAAGATGCAGAGATTCCGTCAATTGGAAGCGCATTGTACGGCAACGAGGTCGCTGTTCTGACGGAAGATGGAAAGCGCGTCGGTCCTGGCGAGGTCGGGGAAATCTGTATGCGCGGGTTTAACGTAATGACGCGATACGAAGGCAATGCGGCCGCTACAGCCGAAGCATTCCGGAACGGATGGTTTCACTCCCAGGATATAGGCTACGAAATAATGGATCGTGCGACCGGGAGAAGTTTCTTCGTCATCACGGGACGGAGTAAGAATATCGCAAAGGTGAAGGGCGAAGCAGTCTCGCTCGACGAGATGGAACGGGTTCTCCTTGTTTTGCCGCAAGTGCGAGATGCCGGATGCGTCTCATTTCCACACCGTTTCCTCGGTGATGAGATCATTGCAGCCGTTGTGTTGTCGCAAGAGGCCCCAGAGAGCGACCTGCGCAGCCATCTCCGGGCCATCTTTGCTGCCAGTGCTTTACCTCGTCGCATCGTGAGTGTCGACGAGATTCCGAGAACGCCGACCGGAAAAATTCGCAGGGCCGAACTTACTCAGCGTTTGGCATCACTCAGCGAGGACGACTCGGCACAATAGAAGCTTGGAGAAGCCTGGTTGCTGGCCAAGAGCCCACAGTTCCATAGAGTGGTCGCCACATTCTGCACGATTCCGACGCGGGGCCGAGACTCTCGATGCTGCTGCTCTGCTTGTTCGGTGCCTTCCTTGCTCTAACTCGCCGACCTTCTGGTGGTCGCGATTATCCAGCCCGGGACGACATAGTGGACCTAATGCGAGCTCGCGCGCTTCGCTAACGCTCTCTCGTATCCAGGGTTTTTTGAAGGTAAACCCGACGCCTTCCGTCCTCGGCCTGCGTTCGCCCGTACTCCTGGAATCCGAACAGCCGAAGAACAGTCGTAACGCCCTTCAGATCTGGATTGGCTTCCGAGCGGACCGCGTCCGCCCCAAGGCTTGCCGCCACTTCAATCGCCTTGCGGATGCACCGCGCGCCAACTATAGAACCTCGTGCTAACCAGTCAGGCCTGACAGCCAAGCGGCTGAGGTATGTCGGCTTCAGGGCGGACGGAAACGTCGCTCGATCATCAGAGAAGGGCGGATCCAGCGTCAACGTGAACATTGCTACCGGTTCAGTGCCGAAACGGAGGAGGTGCACTGAACCCGCCCGTACGCGCCGTCGGGTTGTTTCGATACTCCGTACAGGGGCTGGTAACTCACGGTTTGATTGGTATGCGTCGCACGCACACAGGAGAGAGTGAACCTCCTCTACGTCAGTACTCACTTCCCAAGACCAAGCCATCGGACCAACTCCATCCATGAAATCATTCTGCCAAGCTCTGCCGAAGGCGTCCAGTCGGAATGACCAGCAAAATAATGCCGACCGCAGCGAGGCGAAAACGACTGGTGGGGTGGGAGCCCGCGGCTTCGGTTTATCGGAAAGCGCGGGTGTTAGTTAGTAGACGATTGGCGTATGGCGCTAGAACTCGCCAGGCTCGTCCAGCAGAGACGTCGGGTTCTAGCTTTTCCTCAAAGACGCGGCTGAAGCTTTTCAAATATCGTGTAACAGTGTATAAACTGAGCGTTAAGATAGATCAGAGGAGGTCCGAGGACTATGAGCGGCTTGGATGGGTTCCTTCTCTTCGAGCTTGAAAGCGAAATGTTGTATAAGCACGACGATGGCAACTTCGTGACACTCCTCTTTGGGTTCACGCCCGGTCACGATCTCGATCTCGCGAGCGGCTACACGCATCTGGGGGTTGTGGTCCAAGGAAAAATTAAGCTGTTGTACCACGACAGAGAACGCGAGCTCGTCGTAGGCGATTATTTTTCCATAATTGGGCCCGCAACTCTTAAATCAGAAGGTTGTGGGATCATAAGCTCTGCGTTGAACTATGTCGGCGCCAACGTTTTCGGTGGCCCGATAGAAAATGTCGGCCGGCTGCGATATATGGACGGCTGCACGGATAGCTTACTGGTCCCCCCTATCAGGAGAGGGGACCCGTGTCTGAATCACCTGCACTTTCCCTCTGGAATCCGACAGACACCCCATACCCACCCATCGGTTCGGACTGGGATCGTATATCGGGGCGTCGGCGAATGCATTGTGCCTGGATGTGCACCTATAGCTTTGCGCCCATTACACGCATTCGTCATTCCGACGAATTCAATTCACAGCTTCAATACGACACACGATATTATGGACGTCATTGCGTACCACCCCGACAGCGACGCTGGGATGACAGATGATGATCACCCAATGATCAATCGTACCTATGTTGATGGAGTGAGCGCTCGGTTTCTGCACGGGATTCGTACAACCGGTGCATAAGCTTCTACGAAGATGCGCTAAAGAATCCCGCCGATTGTCATGCAGGGATAGAACTTCTCAATCCGAAAAGCGATTACCATTCTTAGGAAACTCGGAATCCAAATGGGAGACTAAGGGGCCCTCTGCAGGCCTCTCTAGCTATCACTTCTTCCCCTCACTTATGGCCTGTAGTGAGTCGGCGACAGTCCGCACAGTGCGGAAAGTCCGGCCATCAATCATGTCGGCCGGAAACTGAATGCAGAAGATCTTCTCAAGATCAGCGATGAACGCCACCATCTCGAGTGAGCAGAATTGAAGCTCTGCGTTGGGATCGTCCAAAAAGGCAGGGGCATTGCCCGGCTCAACATGACGTCGCGCAATGTTTGTCACGGACTGTATAAAATCGCTTATGGCCACGAGCTACCCATCGCTTGGAGGCTACACCTGCTGGTGCGTGCCTGTCCAGCAGATCTGCGATTAGAATACGCCGGGCACCTTACATAAGGCCTGATCAGCCTCATAGTGAATCGACACTCCAACACCATTGCCTGAACAAGCGGCAACCCGTTTCGCAGGACTGGGGAGATCTGAAAGACGAACGACCGGGCGGCCCTCTTTATCGCAGAGTACCGTATTGTTTGGCTTTGGCAAGCTCGGATATCGCTCATCCCCACCATCGCGGATTACTCAAGTCGATGGTTGGGCCTATCCCGGCATAAACCAGGTCTGGACTTTGCCTGCGAAAGAAACTAATATCTGCGCGAAGATATCTCCGTGTGGAGAGTGTGCCCTGATTGACGGAGTCTTTGTTGAAAATAGGGCTGACATTCATGTGGGGCTCAGGCAGGACTTGCTTGAGAGTTCCGCTATCTTGCCCTCACTTGCAGATACGATACCAGGGAGGACGTCCGACTCTCTCGACATTGTTGGAGATAATCTGGTAACCCAATTACACGAGTTCGGCCGAGTTGCGTTTCAGTTCGATAGTCCGCTGACAAATGATCAGTTTCTCAGATTAGGGTCGCTGTTGGGGACGCCTATTCCTGAAACTGATATCGCCGTAACGCCGCACGTCGAGAGGCAGGTAATCCTAAACATCGTAAGTCAGTATCCACAGACGCAAAATGTGTGCCTCCAACCCTTTGCAACGAATTTCTTGACTCTTCACTCCGAAAGTTCCTCACGAAGGACCGAAGACCAGCCGCGGTTCATCGTCTTCATGTGCTGCGACCCGGGCGAGGATTCTATGGCGGCACAGACTGTTTTTGTGCCAATGGAGACTGTTTATCGACAATTAACCTCACGCAATGTAGCTGTGCTGTCGCAGACCAAGTACCGCCAGAGTCAACACGGACCACCAATTCTGCGACGTCTCGGCTGTCGTCACGTATTTTCGTTCCGAGACTTCCTCTCGCAGACTCTTGAATGGACACACTACGGCGATGAGACCAGCGCGACTGGCATCAACACAGATATACGCAATCTTCTGGCGTCAATGTATGCTCCTGAGGCCGCGCTAGGTGTTCGCTGGACACGCGGGATGCTCGTTATCATCGACAATACATTCTTTTTTCATGGGAGAAAGGCTGGTTCAGTTGGTACTTCGATCCGTCGACGACATTTGAAGCGCCTTCGGATCCTGAACACACGTTAGGAAGACATGCAGCTCTTCGAGTCAATTCCTCGCTCGCGTCCCTTTGCCTTGTGCGATGAGGCACGAGAAGCTGCTTTGTGTGCGCCAGAGATCGGGAATGTTCGGGATTCGTTCATCCCAGTGGTCGACGAAAGGATGCTCGACGTGTACGCGCGGGCACACAACCCCGAGGATCCGTTTGAGCTACGGGATTTGTGGCTGGGACGGATAGAGCACGAGCTTGGCCCGGTTGGTCACCGCCCTTGGCTCGCAGAGCGGTGGCGGGCCACAACTCTGTGCCGGCGTTTCTGCCCGGAGGAAGTTCTAACCTCACGTGCGACCGCACGCTTCATCAAGGAACTTTTCAACTGGTTCTTTCGCGACGATCTTTATGGGGACCTCCGATCCAATGGCCACATAATTTTGTCTAGTGGGGCAGTCGACGAGCAGGCGTGGGGGCTTCCGGAGACCCTCAAAGAGTGCATCCGTTATGCTCTCGAGCGCGACTGGTACGGCTACTCTGACTCGCGCGGTCGGGTTCCAGTGCGCGAAGCAATCGCTGAGTACGAGAACGCACGCATCGAAGGCGCAGGGTATAGAGCGGAAAATGTCGCGCTGACTATGGGCGGTACGTTTGCGATAAGTACCTTAGCAGACTTCATCCTGCTCGGAACACCAAACGCGGGACCACCGGTGCTATGCGGAATTCCAAACTATCCCCCGTTAGTGGAATCGGTAGCTCGACGGCGCAATGTCCGGCTTGTGCCTCTTCTCTCACAATCGGGTAAGATATCTCTCGATCCGCTGATTGCCGCGATCACGCCGGGCACTCCCCTTGTTCTGTTGCAGAAAGTTGCAAATCCGACCGGTGCAGTAGTGGCCGATTCTGAGTTGGTCCGACTGGTCAATGCCGCGTCGGCTTCGACGATGATCCTCATCGACGAATGTCATGAATGGCTTGGACCATTTGAACTCTGCTCGCGTGTGCGGGCTGCATCTAATGTCATTCGCGTGTCCAGTATCTCGAAAGCGTGGTCGGCGCCGGGCTTGAAAATAGGATGGATTTTAGCCGACTCGAGGTTTATCGCAGACTACTACGAGTATGCGTCTACGACATTTGGAGGGCCACCCTCGTTCTTCTACACTGTGGTCGAGGTGTTGGCTCGGATGGAGCGTTGGCTCATCACCGGAGTTCAAGTCCCGGGGGCGTCGGAGGTCAATGAATTCGAACCTTCCTACCAGTTAAACGCGAAGCGGCTTCAAGCCGCCTACATCAGCTACCGGAACGACCGGATCGCGCGGGAGAAAGCATTGGAGACTATGCGTGATGCGACTATCGCAGGTCTTGCTCAAATCCCAGCATCAATCGTACTGCCGCGCTACTCAATCAATATCGCAATCGAACTTCCGGGATGGGACGATTCGTATAAGTGCTTTCGTGATCTTCTGTATCAAACGGGTGTTGCAGTTTTCCCGGGCATCCTAGCATTCTGCTTCTCTGGCGGGATAGTGAGAGTGACGACGGCGCGCCCATGGGCGGACGTCTCCTCCGCCGTCGCACGACTAAACTCGCGGGGTCGCGCTGCAGCCTGAACTGCCTGCGCGGGCCAATTCTGGAACCGGCCCGAGCTTGCGGTCAAGGATGACTTCCGCGTCGATTCCGTCGTGTCATGCATTGTCGGACCCGAATCGGCTTTCGGAACAAGCCGTTGAATCCTTGCTTCCGAGGTGGGCAGGCAATCTCTCATCGTTCCAACCCACGCACAATGTCGACATACGCCTTTACACGTTCGATATCAATTGTTCCTCCCCAACCACCACGTTCAAGGCAGGTTCCTACAAACGCACCGTCTGCATCCGACAGCAGCCGTGCCGCGTTCTCGTGGTTGGTGTGGCCCGCTAAAATAATGGGTATTTCTGGCACCGATTTTCTTACCGATGCGATCATTTTTATCGTTTTGCCTTCGTCGGGACTGCCCAACGATACGGCATCAGCGCCCACGGTTTTCGCATACTGCGCTACCTCAGCTGTGTGCTTCTCTTCACCAAACCATTTGAAGTGCATGGAGTCAACATCGGCGATGACTTTGACATCCCAAGCGTTGATCTTGTTGCGGTATTCCATTAAATCCATCGGATTTGCTTCGACCAGACCGTGCGCGGTTAGGGTCATGCCCACTATTGCTCCGGCACGAATAAAGGTTCCCCCTGCTACCTTCGCCACCGCCAACGAGGATTTAAGGGCATTTCGCATCAATTGCACTCCAATTTGGAACTCCTCGCCTGTGGCTTGAGCCACGGCTCGTACGACCAAGCCCATTGCAGTCGTGCGCGCGGGATCTGAGTCGTCTTTAACGCTATAAGCCCGATCAACCGTTTGCAGCAAACAGCCGTTCGCCCCTCCGTCGTAGAGGGCGCGTGCCGCCTTAACGGCAGTATCAAAGGTATGGTCGAAAGTGCCTTCCTTATAGAATGGAGTACCCGGAAGAGGATGCAGATGGATCATCCCCAGCACGGCTTTGCGTTTTCCAAGCGTATCAAAGACTCGCATTGTTAGCTCCCAAGGATACCCGCCCTCGGTGGTGCCTCCAAGCGCAAATAGTTGATCAAGGGAATTTAGGGGCTCCGGTTGTCCAGTTTTGACAGCACTGTTAAGGCTCGGGCCGCATTTCTTTTGTTCACATCACCATTTCTTGGCGCCTCCTTGCAATGTTCTGAAACATAGCACCCAAAGTGCGTGATCGGGAGCGTCAATCCGGTGGTTGGAGGCTGTCTTACCCTCGTCGCCTGCGGATCGTGAGCGCAAAGAGGGTGATATGATGCATTTTCATGAGACTGTATCTCTCCTCTTTTCGGCTAGGTAATCAGCCTCGAAATCTCGTGGAATTGGTTGGCGACAAGAAACATGCCGCAGTGATTGTCAATGCGTGCGATCTTTTCTCAGAGGGTGAACGAGAGTCGAAAGTGGAGCAGGAAATTGGAGCACTGCAGAGTCTGGGATTTAACGGCGTCGAACTAGACCTGCGTCGCTTTTCCCGCAGCGGCCAACGGCACCAAGAACTGTATGAGTTCCTCGGCAACTGCGGCTTGGTCTGGGTGAGGGGAGGCAACCCATTTATTCTCCGCAGAGCGATGTCAGCAAGCGGGTTCGACGAAGTGATCCGAAATCTCTTGCGTCACGACGCATTAGTTTATAGCGGCTACAGCGCAGGTATTAGCGTTATTACGCCATCTCTCCATGGAGTCGAATTAGTCGATGACCCATGTAGAGTACCGCAAGGATATGACCCCACTATTATCTGGGATTGTTTAGGCGTGATCCCATACTATGTAGCTCCACACTACAAATCTGATCATCCCGAGTCTGCCGCTGTCGATAAGACCGTTCAGCATTACATAGATCACCACATGCTGTTTAAGGCTCTGCGAGATGGTGAAGCGATAGTAATGAATGGCGAGCGAGACGAAATTGTTAGTTGAGCCGATGAGTGCTAGAAACCCTTCCATTCGTGGGTACATGTGCCATTTGAAACAGCCCCCACCCACCATCGTCGGCCTTTGGGCATCGTGGAAGTGCGTAGCCTTAATCCGACGGGAAAGAAGCGGAAGAACCTTCGCTGGAACTCGGCTGGCAGGGCGGATCTCGACCGGTGCGGCCACATCAGCGTGGGCCAGTGAGATGTTGCTGACCTGTTGAAGTTCCTGCGCCCTGCCGGGATCGATGAGAAAATGGATGTCGTGAACCAGGCCTCGAACCGCTTTAGCTGCTGAATGCGCTAGTTCGATCGTGCGGCGCCCACCGGGTGGTGGGAACGTGCTGACGATCAAGTCGAACGGTCATCCCGCGAGCGTAGGGATGAAGGTTCGCATTCTGGCTAGCAGCCAAGCCAGTAACGACAGGTGGGACCTGCATATTTGATTACTCGCCCTTCTCCAGTCCCGCCCGGTCCTTCAAGCTGCTGTTGATAGCCCGCCACTTTCTCCTGAAACCCAGCCACCACCTTTTGCGATGCCTTTGAGAGAAGCTCAGTACAGCGTAATTCTGGTTGTGTGTTGGAGATCAGCCTCTCCAATTGTGCGACCTCTTCCTGTACTTGGCACGTTTCCACTGCTGCCTGTGTGGGCGATTCCTGCGGAAACTCCCCCGTTAAAATGACAGCTCGTCCTGACGCTGGCTCCCCGGCATGGATTCGAACCACGATTAACGGCTCCAAAGGCCGCTGTCCTACCGTTAGACGACCGGGGAATTCATGGATTCGCTGACTGCAAGTGTATCTGCACGAATCGCTAGCTGCAACGACTTGTAGTTCCCTCCCGGGTAGTGTCCTATTTTCACCCAAGAAGCTCACCAAATCGACCACTCGAGAACCTCCATATACGGTTCGCGAAATGTCCGCACGAAGAAGCTCCCGAAAGCACCTGTAAGAGTCAATCCAATGCGGCACGCAGGCATCAAGCTGCTGGTTGCAGATGCCTATGGTAATAGACGAGTCTCGCCACCGGGATCCCATGATGGCTACTTCGTTGTGCCACAATTGCCGAGAAGGTCGGCTGTCTCTTTCAATCGACTTACGGAGGAAGCCTTTCCCAGAGCATAAATCGATTCAAATAACGGTGGTGTCACTTTCTTGCCCGTAATCGCAATCCGGATCACACCAAGAACAGGACCGATTGGGGTTGCGAGGTCCTCAGCGACGCCACGCAAGGAACTCTCGATCGATTCAGGTACGAAGGGATTCAGATCGGCGAGCGCTTTTGCCGTGTGAACGCAAATCTCACCCGCAAGTGCAGCGTCCACGCCTTTTTTGAGTATGGCGCTCAAATCGCGGTCAATGTTGTTGCGAAACAGAAAGTCTAGCAGCGGAACGACGTCCGCGAGCAACTCCAGCCGCTGTCTAACATGCGGGATGATTCGGCGGAGTTTTTCGTCGTCGATCTCCAGTCCCGCCGAAATCAAAAAGGGACGCACACGCTGGTGCAAATCGTCGTTCTGCAGTTTACGAATGTACACGCCGTTCATCCACTTCAACTTCTCGTAGGAGAAGACCGCTCCCGCATTATTCACGTGATCGAGCGAAAATCTCCGAGTGAGCTCATCCAGCGAGAAGATATTTTCGGTTTCTCCTTCACCCGGAGACCACCCGATCAGGGCCATGAAATTCAGGATCGCTTCCGGCAGGTAGCCGGCCTCGCGGAACGAGCGCAGGAAGGTGGCCCCGTGCCGTTTGGACAGTTTCTTGCCATCTTCGCCGAGAACCTGCGGGAGATGCGCGAACACGGGAGGCTGCCATCCAAGAGCCTCGAACAGAAGTAAGTGCAGCGGCGTCGAAGGAAGCCACTCATCGCCGCGCAGCACATGCGAGATCCTCATATCGTGGTCATCGACCACCGTGGCGAGATGGTATGTGGGGAGTCCGTCACTCTTTAAAAGGACGGGATCACGGAGGATTATCCGATCCCAAGTAATTTTGCCCTTCACACCGTCGACGAAGCTCAACGAGCGATGCTGTGGGATGAGAAAACGAACAACGTGCGGAGTGCCGGCTGGAACTTCACGGTTCCTGCAGTAGCCGGAGTAACCGATGGGTTGTTTCTTGGCGGCCTGGTCGTCTCGCTCTCGCTGGAGCTTCTCGGGGCTACAATCGCAACGGTAAGCGTGCCGGGACTCGACAAGCCTTTCTGCAATCTGCCTATGCCGGCCTGCGCGCAGACTCTGAACATACGGCCCGGAGGGTCCACCGATACACAGATTGCTTCCGGCGGGCAGATCTTCCCCTGGCAGTTCTTCCTTCGACGGACCTTCATCGAAATGCAAACCGAGCCATTGCAGATCCTCCATCAGTGACCGGATAGCGCCTGGGACAAACCGTTCCCGATCGGTGTCGTCGATCCTCAAAATCGCCTGGCCGTGGTAGTGGTGCGCAAGCAGCACCTCGAACAAGGCAGTCCTGACACCCCCGATGTGAAGCAACCCGGTTGGGCTAGGCGCAAAGCGCGTCCGAATTTCCATTGATCCGGCCATGGCAGTTGATTACTCCCTGCCCTGGCGTTTTTGCTTGCTCTCGATCTTAGCCCATGCGTCTCGGAGCGTAACGGTGCGATTGAATACGAGTCTCTGGGTTGTGGAATCAGGATCCACACAGAAGTAACCGAGACGTTCGAACTGATAGCGGGCACCGACGGACACGTGCTTCAATCCAGGTTCGACTCTACAGCTCTCCAGCACCTCAAGCGAGTTCGGGTTCAGATTGGAGAGAAAGGTCTGACCGGGTTCGGCATCGCTCGGATCCCGCTTGGTGAACAGATTCTCGTATAGCCGCACCTCGGCCTCACTAGCGTGGGCGGCGGAAACCCAGTGTATGGTCGCCTTGACTTTTCTTCCGTCAGGGGTCGTGCCTCCACGCGTGTCGGGATCATACGTGCACCGTAATTCAATGACCTCCCCCGCCGCGTTCTTGACCACGCCAGTGCATGTTATAAGGTACCCATACCTGAGGCGGACCTCGCGTCCCGGAGAAAGTCGGAAGAACTCCTTCGGAGGATTTTCTTTGAAGTCCTCCTGCTCAATATAAAGCTCGCGCGAGAACGGCACCCGGCGCGTACCGGCGCTGGGGTCCTCCGGATTGTTCACCGCCTCCAACTCTTCCACCAAACCCTCGGGATAGTTCTCGATTACAACCTTCAGGGGACGAAGGACGGCCATAATCCGCAAAGCGGACTTGTTCAGTTCTTCGCGCACACAATGCTCAAGAAGAGCAAGTTCCACAACGCCCGTGGTCTTAGAGTACCCGATCCGGTTAATCAGGTTCCGAAAGGCCTGCGGTGTGTACCCACGGCGCCGTGCCCCGGCTATTGTGGGCATCCGGGGATCGTCCCATCCGCTAACTTGCTTATCTCTGACCAGGGCGAGGAGTTTTCGCTTGCTCAGGAGCGTATAGGTGAAGTTTAGACGGTCAAATTCGATCTGCTTCGGATGGTGGATTCCCAGTTGTTCGATGAACCAGTCGTAAAGTGGGCGATGGTCCTCGAACTCCAGCGTGCAGAGGGAATGTGTGATGCCCTCGATGGAATCACACTGACCATGGGCGTAGTCGTAGGTCGGATAGATGCACCATCTGTTACCAGTCCGGTGGTGTTCGGCATGGAGGATGCGATACATAATCGGGTCACGCATGTTGAGATTGGCCGACGCCATATCAATCTTGGCGCGCAGCGTGCGCGATCCGTCCGGGAAGTCGCCGCGACGCATCTGCTCGAACAGACAAAGGTTCTCTTCCACGCTACGGTTGCGGTAGGGACTGTCGCGTCCCGGTTCGTTGAAGGTGCCGCGGAGTTCGCGTACTTCGTCGGCGGTTAGATCGCAAACGTAGGCCTTTCCAGCACGGATCAACAACACCGCCCACTCGTAAAGCTGATCGAAGTAGTCTGACGCGTATAGGAGACGGTTCCCCCAATCGCAGCCCAACCAGCGGAGATCTCGTATGATGGATTCTACATATTCGGTTTCTTCCTTTGCCGGATTTGTATCGTCGAATCGGAGATTGAACTTGCCCCCAAATTCTTGGGCTAGTCCGAAGCTCAGGTACACCGCTTTAGGGTGCCCAATATGAAGATAGCCGTTTGGCTCCGGCGGGAACCGCGTGTGGACACGCCCCCCGAATTCGCCCGTCTCAATGTCGCGGAGGACGGTATCACGAATGAAGTTGGACCTGGTTGCCGTAGTGCTATTAAACGCGTGTACAGGCGCTGAATTGCCTTCTGGCATTGTATCCACTCCGGGAAGAATTCGGCTCCGGCAACCTGGGTAGAGCTGCCATGCGATCTTTTAGAATATCACGCTGAACGCAGCGGAGCCTTGACAGCGGGCCTTCAGCGCATTGCGCATTAGCTGTACTCCGGTGTGAAATTCGTTCCGGAACTTGCTTGGAACGTGGATCGTGGGGCGGTGCGAAGCGATCGATCCGGAAAAGGTCAAGTCCTCCGTGGAGATCGTGCGACAATGCTAGGATTCAGGGAACGCCGGCACGAATGGCGCAATTACCGGAGGGGACCTCTCGGTCCGCACCGCCCAGGCGCGAGGCCATGACGCTGAAGCCGGATGTCGTCATCAGACAGGTCGAACGCCTCGGAACCGATCTGAGGGAACTGGCTCCGCTACTGCAAACGAGAAGTCGCGAGCTGCTTTGCGTTCGGGAGTGGCGATCAGTAGCACACGTTTACTTGGTGGGCTGTGGCGACTCGTTTCATGCCTCACTGGCTGCGCAAATGGCGTTCGAATCGATTGGGCTGGTGTGCTGCACACCCGTCACTGCACAGCGCTTTGTTGATTATAGCTCGTCCCGGATCGGCCGTGCACCCTTGAACCGAGACTTGATGGTTGCCGTATCCGCTTCCGGCCGCACGACGCGCGTGATCGAAGCCGTCGAACGTGCCAAAGCACAGGGCGCACTTACGGTCGCTTTGACAGGGGCACCCAGCAGCCACGTTGCTCTCGCGGCGGACCGCAGCCTAGTTGTCGAATTGCCGCGTAACGAACGGTCCCCCGGAGTTCGCACTCACCAAGCGAGCTTCGTGGGCCTTCTGATGCTCGCCATTCAACTGGCGGAAGCCTCTGACCGGTGCGGCGGGGAGACCGCAAACAACCTTCGTAAGGAAATTGTGGCCCTGGGCGATGCCGTGGATCGGACGAACCGCGACATCGAGGTCCGATGCCGTGCGCTGGCCGACTCCGTCGCCGATTGTCGCTGGAGCGCGTTCTTAGGCGGCGGACCGAGTTATGGTGCCGCGCTCTTCAGTGCTGCCAAGCTGATGGAGTCGGCAGGGGTTCCCGCCGTTGGTCAGGACCTCGAAGAATGGTGGCATGTGGAGCGTTTCGCGCACCCGGCCGACATGCCCCTGTTCGTTCTAGCCCCACCGGGACGGTCCCGCAGGCGAGCCACACTACTGGCGGACAAGGCCGGCAAGTTGGGCCGGCGCGTCGTGGCCGTTGCGCATCACAACGACTTAGAAATCACACGCGACGCCTGGTCGGTGTTGCCCGTACAGGCCGAAACCCGGGAGGAGTTTTCGCCGCTGCTGTACAGCCTCTTCGCCAGCTACCTGGCGGCCTATACGGCGGAACGGTTGGGGCGGACTCCGTTTCAAGATGGTGGGATCCCGGGTCGGGTCCCCTCCTCATAGCGTGAAACAGCTCGTGCTGCGTTTTACCAGAATGGATGAAACCGATCACAGCCGCTCTTTTGAGGAGCGATCACCGTCCAAAAGGGACACAGGGGTAATTCGCTCCCGCCCGAACTTGTCCAGAATCGAGTACAACATGCAGCGGCCACACTCGGCAGTCAGGGGACCGGCCGCCACCTGAAGCCCTCTTAGTGGGGGATACAAAAGCGAGCTATGGTTCTGTTGAACCGCTGCGCGCGCCCTTCCCACATGCCCCGACGGCTACATCGGAGAAGTGCGATTCGGGGTTTTACACTAACTCTCCGCTGGTACAAAGTACCGGTCAGGTAGCCATTGAGATAGGAGCGAATCGTGCGAATAATGGTGCTTGGTGGAAGCGGCTTCATTGGACGGTCCACCATCCGCAAGCTCGAACAGCACGAGATCACTATTGTCCACCGGGGTGACTCCTGTTCGGGCGAAGATCGTATCAGGCATATCCATTGCGATAGCGACGATATTTTGGGACATCGGACGGCGTTCCGCGAATGGAGACCAGATGTCGTTTTGGATCTTCTCTCCAGAAATGGCCTGAGTGCATGGCGCACGATTCACGCGATTGCGGGACTGTCGACGCGAGTGACCATGGCGAGTAGCATCAGCGTGTACCGTTCGTTCGGAGTGATGATCGGCTCCGAGGTGGGCGCGATTGACAACTCGCCTATAAACGAGGACGCTCCGCTGAGACAACTGCTCTTTCCTTACCGCAAACCTGGGTCGCGGCCCAACGATGATCCAAAGAAATGGCTTGACGATTACGACAAGATTCCGGCCGAGCAAGCGTTCCTTTCTCAGCGGGACCTTGCGGTAAATATCGTTCGTTTGCCCATGGTGTACGGTCCGGGCGATCCAGATCGGCGGGTTGAGTCATACGTAACCCGGATGCTCAACGGATCCGAGGTACTGCTTCAACAGATGGCTTCAGCGTGGCGAAATTCTCGAGCGTACGTCGAAAATGTAGCGGAAGCAATCGTTCGCGTATTACACGCCGGCGCTCCCGGCCGCATCTACAATATCGCCGACGACGGCGATTTTACAGAGGCGGATTGGATACGCAGAATCGGCGAGGAGGCCGGCTGGGATGGCGATATCCGCATCGTCCCCGACGGTGCCGCCGCTGGCCGGCCTGCGATTGATGAGTTGCCGGCGATGACAAATTTCGCTCAGCACCTGCGCATGGACACATCCAGAATTCGGGCAGAGCTGGGTTTTGTAGAACATATTCAGATTACGGAAGCCCTGCGATCGACCATTCTTAGAATGAGAAGGGGTTAAACCGGGAATGCGTGATTCGACGGGCTTGCGCGTTGTATGCTCCACAGCCCTCGACGTGCTCGTTCTTTCCCCACCTTTACATCAACCAGTCATCCGGATTTCATAGTGTCGGAGCTAGCGGTGCAATGGATTGAAAATTTGTTCTCAATCGACCAAGTTCCCGGCTTGTCCTAAGACCCTCAGTTCTGTACGTCTTGAAAACATTGTTGACTTCGCGTTGACAACGTCCGCGCCATCTCTCCTGTAGGATAGAGACTTCCCCCCCGCTCGGCCGCAAGGGAGTGCACAACAGAGCTGGGGAATGACCGCTCAAGGCTGATCGATCTGCATATCACAGGTAACGGAAACTACTTGATGGGACCTATTTCATGAATACCAGGATCGCGGGCGCCGCCAGCGCGTTTCCCAAGAACTACTATTCGCAGGACGTAATCCGTGAAGCGTTGAAGCACAAGTGGGCCGGCAAGCTGGACAATCCG
>Ga0070697_100000609_pt1 | contig 27155 bp, 22 predicted proteins | sample KBSK1501metaG_FD_65475 | JGI IMG/M metagenome (GOLD analysis project Ga0070697, IMG submission 65475) | Corn, switchgrass and miscanthus rhizosphere microbial communities from Kellogg Biological Station, Michigan, USA - KBS K1-50-1 metaG | ecosystem: Host-associated > Plants > Roots >...
GCCTGCTGCAAGCCGACCTGTCGCGCCTCCAGGGTCTCGGCGACTTCGAGAAGGTCGACTACCATCTGTTCAGGACCGATGGCGGCGCCGATCTCATGATCCACGCGCAGGAGAAGCCCTGGGGGCCGAATTACCTCCGCCTCGGCCTGACGTTCGTCAACGATCTCGAGGGCGACAGCGACTACGGCATCCGGGCCCGCTACACGCGGACGAGAATGAACGCGCTCGGCGCCGAGTGGCGCAGCGACATCAAGATCGGGCGCGATCGCCGTCTCGCCTCGGAGTTCCACCAGCCGCTCGATTTCTCGGGCGTCTTCTTCGTCGCCCCCGGCATTTCCTGGTTCGACCAGTTCTTCAACCTGTATGACGGCGACCAGCGCGTCGCCGAGTTCGAGCCGCAGGCGGCGACCGCCGCCCTCGACGTGGGGGCTGAGCTCGAGCGGTACGGCGAGGTGCGGCTCGGCGTCGTCCGCGGGCGGATGAAGGCGGACGCGCCGTTCGGGCCCGTCGCCCTTCCCGACCTCGACGTCGCGACCGGCGCCCTCACAGGGCGGGTCGTGATCGACAGGCTGGACAACCCCTATTTTCCGTCGCAGGGCCGATACGGTCTCGTCGATCTGTTCCTGTCGCGCCGGGCCCTCGGCGCCGATCTCTCGTACGACAAGCTGGCGGGATTCTTCTCGCAGGTATTTCATCGGGGACGGCATCGCGTCTACCTATCGCTCGATGGCGGCACCGACCTCGGCACCGATGTCCCCTTCTACGACGACTTCTCGGTCGGCGGGTTCGGCTCCCTCTCGGGATTCAAGGAAGGCCAGCTCCGCGGCCCTCTCTTCGGCGTGGCGCGCCTGGGCTACTACGTCAGATCGGGCAGGCTGTCCGGGCGGTTCGGCCGCGGCGTCTATGTCGGCGGCTGGGCCGAAGCGGGGAACGCCTGGGCCACGCGCTCCGAGGCGCGTCTCGACAACCTCATCTACAGCGGAACCTTCGGCGCCGGCGTCGACACCTTCCTGGGTCCGGTCTACCTGGTGTTCGGCCATTCCGACGACGGCCATAACGCGTTCTACCTGAGCCTCGGCCGCACCTCCTTCACCGGCACGAACGCCTCCGTGTTCAGGAGCTACTAGGGACGAGACGTCCTCACGAAGCCGATGATGGCGCCGGGGTCCCGGGACGCTCTACTAAAGATGATAGCGTCCAGAAAAGTGGACAGGCGACTTGCAGCCGCGGCCCCCGGGCCCAATATTCCCCTTCGATGAAGAGGATGCTTCGTCTGTCCGCGCTTGTCCTGCTCGTTGCGGGAATCCGCCCGGTCTCGGCCTTTCAGGTGCCGCAGAGCCGGCAGGAGTTCATGAGCGCGGTGGCCGCCGACGGCCGGGGGACCGCAACCGAAAAGTTCACGGTCGACGCAGGCCTGGACACCATCTACAAACTGCTCAGGGAGAAGTCTTCATCCTGCCTGGACGTCGAGGTGAGGCGCTCCGGATTCGTCGGCGACCACATGGAGGTCACCTCCTCCGACTACAACCCCACGCTCAAAAAGGTCGGCGCGAGCAAGATCGAATTCGCCCTGCAGGTCGTCCACCGGCCCCGGGCCATCGGCGAGAAGGCCCCGCCCGGCGGCCTTTACCTGATGGCTGCCGACATCAGGCCGCTCGGCGCCAGCCGGTCCGAGGTCGTCCTGTACCGACCGACGATCGGGTTCAAGAAGATCGTCAACAGCCTCAAGGAATGGGTCGCGGGCGAAAATACCGACTGCCCGAAGATGAAGTACTGACCTTCCCGAACTGATCCGTCAAATCGTGCCGCTCCAGAACCGTCCGAAGCTTGTTTCCTTCGCCGCGCGCACGGGTGGGAAAGAGCCGTTCGGTCTCATAATGCCTGGATCAGTGAAGGAGGGCAGATCAAATGAAGGCGATCGTCCAGGACGGCTACGGCTCGCCTGACGCTCTCAGGCTCCGGGAGATTGACAAGCCGGTCGTCGGTGACGACGGAGTGCTCGTGAGGATCAGGGCCGCCTCGGTCAACGCGGCCGACTGGCACCTCCTGGCAAGATTCCCGCACGTCATCGGCATGCTGCTGCGCGTCTCTCCGGGCAAGATTCGGGGCTTCGACCTGGCCGGGCATGTCGAGGCGGTCGGCAGGAACGTGACGCGATTCAAGCCCGCCGATGAAGTGTTCGGCACGGGGTTCGGCACCTTCGCCGAGTACGTGACGACCTCCGAAGACCGTCTGGCGCCGAAGCCCCGCAATCTGACGTTCGAGAAGGCCGCGGCCATTCCTGTCGCGGGCTTCACGGCCTTGCAGGGTCTGCGCGACAAGGCGCGACTCCAGCCGGGGCAGAGGGTGCTGGTCTATGGAGCGGGGGGCGGCGTAGGCACGTTCACCGTCCAGGTCGCCAAGGCGCTCGGAGCGCACGTCACGGCCGTGACCAGCACGAGAAACATGGACCTGGTCCGTTCGATCGGTGCCGATGAGGTCATCGATTACACGAAGGAGGATTTCACCAGGCGAGGACAGCGATACGACGTCCTGTACGACATCGGCGCGAACCGTTCATTCACGGATTGTCGGCGCGTCCTGGCAAAGCACGGAACAATCGTGATCGCCGGTGCGCCCAAAGGGCTCTGGGCGATCCTGTCGCGTCTGCTCAAGGCGCAGCTGCTGTCACGCTTCGGGGGCCAGCGAATCGTGTCGTTCATCGCCAAAGGGAGACCCGAGGACCTGGTCGCGCTGAAGGAGCTTGCCGAAGCCGGAAAGCTCTCTCCGGTGATCGATCGGCGGTATCCGTTGAGCGAAGTCGCCGACGCCATCCGATACGTGGGAACAGGAAGCGCTCGAGGCAAGGTCGTCATCAGCGTCAGTTGAGATCAACGTGAGTCGGAAGGAGGTCACCGTGCGTCGTTCCTTATCCGTCGTCAGCCTGATCATGCTCACCGCCGGCACGTTCGCGCCGTCGCTGCGGGCCCAGTGGCCGCAGAACGAGGGGACGTTCACCGGTTTCTGGACCGTCTCCGGTTCGGTCCACGTCCTGGAGAGAGGCGACAAGGTCGTCGCGACCGCCGGCCGCCTGGCGGGGACGGTCGTGGGGAACACCAGCCAGGGGGCGATCCCCAGCTTCGAGACCGACTGCGTCGTCTTCTCCGACACGCGCGAGCGCGGCATCGCCCGTTGTGTCTGGACCGGTGCGTCCGGCGATCAGATCTACGTCGACGTCACCTCGGACGGTCCCGCCGGATTCGGCCGGGCGCGCGGAGAGTTCGTGGGGGGCAGCGGGCGCTTCGAGGGGATGACCGGCGCCTTCCAGTTCGAGTGGAACTACAGCCTGAGCCGCGGCAGCGACGCCACGCTCGACGGGCATACGCTGCAGATGTCCGGCCGGTACCGGCTGCGGGAGCGCTGATGAATCGCATCATTCCGGCGCCGGGCTCGACGCTGCCGTCGCGGACCGGACGCAGCGTAAGCCGAGATGGTTCGTGCCGGTGCTGATCTCCCCCTTGCCTCGGGTGCCGACCATGTAGCGCGTGCAATACTGGTCGGTGCAAAGAAACGAGCCGCCGCGATGCACGCGCTTGTTCACGTCCGGCTCGGAGGGGTCGAAGGGCGTGTCGGGGCCCTGCGGATTGCGCGCCACGCCACCGGCCTTCGCCAGCCGCGCGTAGTAATCCGCGCGATACCAATCACTGCACCATTCCCAGACATTGCCCGCCATGTCGTGCAGGCCGTATCCGTTCGCGGGGAAGCGCGCCACCGGAGCGATGCCGACAAAACCGTCCGCGCCGGTGTCCTTCACGGGGAACTTCCCCTCGTAGATATTCGCCATCCATCTGCCGTCCGGTTTCAATACGTCACCCCAGGCGTACAGCTTGCCCTCGAGCCCGCCGCGGGCGGCGAATTCCCATTCCGCTTCCGTGGGCAGGCGTTTGCCGGCCCATCGGGCATACGCGACCGCGTCTTCATAGGCGACGTGAACCACCGGATATTTCTCCTTGCCTTTCAAGGTGCTGTCCGGCCCGAGCGGATGCCGCCAGCTCGCGCCGCTCTGATAACGCCACCATTGGAAGTTGTCGTTCAGCTCCACCGGATGTTCGGTCGGCGTGAAAACAATCGAGCCGGCCACGAGCTTCTCAGGCGCCACGCCGGGGAGCTCCGCCGCCGTCGGCACGCGTTCCGCGACGGTGACGTAGCCGGTGGCTTTGACGAATTGTTCAAACTGATCGTTCGTGACCTCGGTCCGGTCCATCCAGAACCCGTCCACGAAGACGCGGTGAACCGGCTGAGCATCGCGCGTCACCCCCGCGATGCTGCACAGCGCTTCGCCCGCTTCATCACTCCCCATCGCGAACTCGCCGCCGGGAATCCAGACCATGCCGGCCGGAGCGGGACCGGCCGGCTTGAATCTGATGACGATTGTCCGGGTCTCGACCGGCGGATTCCCCCCCGAGCGCGCCGCACACCATGGCACCGCCGTGAGGCCGGCCGCGATCATGACGGCGACGGCCTGCAATCTCCGGCGGCAGGTGCCGGGTGGAGCCAGCCGCCGCACTATCACACCTGCGACGTTCCCCGTCAGGGGCACGGCGAGGTGTTGGGCAGCGGTTGGCCGCTGGAATCCGCGCCGAGCGGCCCTTCGCCGCAGCCGTTCCGGATGGAGACGAGGTAGTAGAAGGCCCGTCCCTTCGGCGGCGCGGCCGTGTCGCCGGCATCCGGCGTGGTCAGGCCGAAAGCGAGGCAGGCGTGGTCGTAGCTCCATGGTGCGCCGTCGATGCTGCCGCGGTACAGGTTGTACGTCGCGGCGGCGGGTGACTTCTTCCAGGCCAGCGTGTCCGCGCTCTGGAGATCGAGGGTCGCCCCGATCTCGGGCGGGGTGAGACATGGAGGCAGCGTGACGCCGCCGATGGTGACCGTCGCGGCCGGCAGGTTCGTCTGGTCCACGACGACGACCACGGTGATCTGCTGGCTCGAATTGGGCTGGACCGTCAGGGTGAACGGATGGCCGCTCACGGGTGGCGAGCCGTCACCCATGTCGACGGTTGCGGCGCCGAACAGGGCGACGGAAGACGGACTGGTCACGTAGCCTTCGGTCACGTTCGTCTCGATCGTGATGAGCTGCGGCTGACCGCCGGGACCGGTGCCGAGCAGGGTCATCTCGGCGACGCCATCCGCGGAGCCGTCGCCGGGGATGTCCGCCCCGGTGCCAAAGCGCATACCATGAACAGGCACTCCACCGAAGGAGGTCCCGCCCGGGTACGCACCGCCTCCCGCCGCCGCGAAACCGGGCGTTCCGCCCGACTGCTGTATCGTCGTCATCGCGGAGGCCAGCGCCGACATCGCCGCCGCCCCGGCGTGTATCTGGATGTTCCCCCTCATGATCGTTCCGCCCTCGACCGGCTCGTCGGAAACCGCGATCGTGAAGCGGTCGACGTTGCGGCCGGGCTCGGCGTTGTCCTCGACGGTGACCGAGAACGTGCACGGGGTGACTCCGTTCTTGCGGCACTCGCCGAGGAACGTCGCCTTGGTTCCGGCGACCGCCAGGGTCTGGATCGAAAGGGCGTGGACGTTCAGAGAGCGCGCGTGGTTGTAGTACTCGAGACTGCCGCTGGGAAGGTCGCCTGTCGTCTTGATCTGTGCGACGAACCCGAAATTCGCGACACCGCCGGGCACGTCGATCTCGCCTCCGCCCGTGACCTTGCCGGCGCATCCCTCGTCGATCAGGCCGTCGCAGTCGTCGTCGATGCCGTTGCACACCTCGGGAGGCGGCGGGCCGCCGACACAGAGACCGCCCTGACACGTGTCATTGGTGGTGCAGGCACTATTGTCGTTGCACGCCGACCCGTCCGGCTTCGCCGGGTTCGAGCAGATCCCCGTCGCCGGGTTGCACGCTCCGGCCACGTGACACTGGTCGCTCGCCGTGCAGATCACCGGGTTCGCGCCGACGCAGGCTCCCGCCTGGCACGTGTCGGTCTGCGTGCAGGCGTTGCCGTCGTTGCAGGTCGACCCATCCGGCTTCGCCGGGTTCGAGCAGATCCCCGTCGCCGGGTTGCACGCTCCGACCACGTGGCACTGGTCGCTCGCCGCGCAGGTGACCGGGTTCGCACCGACACAGGTGCCCGCCTGGCACGTGTCGGTCTGCGTGCAGACGTTGCCGTCGTTGCAGGTCGACCCATCCGGTTTCGCCGGGTTCGAGCAGATCCCCGTCGCCGGGTCGCATGTCCCGGCCACGTGGCACTGGTCGTTCGCCGCGCAGGTCACGGGGTTCGCGCCGACACAGGTTCCCGCCTGGCACGTGTCGGTCTGCGTGCAGACGTTGCCGTCGTCGCAGGATGCCCCGTCCGCCCCGCAGCCCGTCCATTCCTTGCTCGCCGGCTGCGAGCAGACTTGGCGGGATTGCTGATTCGTGAAGCATGCGGTGATCTGGTCCGTGCCCGTGACGCCGTTGCTGGTGTAAGTGAACTTGACCTGGCCGCTCCCGTCTGTGGTGCAACCGGCGTTCGGGCTGCACGTGCCGGTCGCGCCGGAATTCGGCCCGGATAGCACCGAGAAGGTCACGAGGACGTCGGACTGGAAACGACCGAGGAGGTCGCTGACCGTGGCCGTGACCGTGTGCGCCGTCCGCACCGGGTTGGTTGCGCTCGCGGGAGTGAGAGTGATCCCGATGACGGTGAAACCGCAGGGCAGGCACGAGGGATTGAACGGCTGCTGGAGCTCCTGAAGCCAGATCTTGGCCAGGTTCCCCGGGGCCGTGGAGGAGTTCGGCGACACATTGACACCGTCGGCGTCCGTGTCCGTCCCATTGTAGATGATGAGCCCCGTATCGGTCCCGGCAGGGTACTTCGCGTACGTGTGCACCGGCCCGGTGACGTTGTTGGCATTCGTGCCCGACATGTCGACACACCAGTCGGGAGCGAACGTGGTCATCACGTTCATGTCGCCGATGGCGTCGGTGCCGCTGCTCACCAAAGAGGCGTTGATGTAGTGGGAGCTCGCCGGGTTGCTGGAGGATAGGGTGTTCTCTTCCACAATCGTGAGCGTCCCCGTCAGGCCCTGCATGCCGGGATTGGCAGTAGTGAACGGGGACGGAAGCCAGGAGTAGTCCTGCGGCGGGCACTCGGTGTCGTAGATGATCAGTTTCTTCCCCGAGCCCACGAAGGTGACCAGATCCGTCTTCGCGGTTGTCGAGAGGTTGTTCATATTGCAACCGATGCCGCTGCTGGCCACGTTCAGAAGCACCGTGTCGCAGCCGGACGGACCGCAGACACCGCCCGGAGCCAGAGCGGCCCCGTTGACGTTGCCCACGGGAAGCCTGAAGAAGTTGAATGCGCTGAACGATCCTGTGGGGCCGCTAGTCGTCGTCGGCAACGCTCCGCCATTGATCGAGGCGACCGAATCGATGTAGGCCACGTTCAGCGAGGGACCGATGTTCGAGCAGCTGTCGCAGACGTCTCCCACGCCGTCGTTATCGATGTCAGCCTGATTGGGATTTGCGACCGTCGGGCAGTTGTCGCAGGCGTCTCCTAGGTCGTCCGAATCGGTGTCGGTCTGAGCGGGATTCGAGACCACGGGACAGTTGTCGAGAGCGCAGGTGTTCGCGAGGAAGCCCGGGTTGCCGTAGCCGTCTTGGTCGGTGTCCGTGCAGGCGTCGCACACGTCGCCCACACCGTCGTGGTCGGCATCGGCCTGATTGGAGTTGGGGACCGTCGCGCAATTGTCGCAGGCGTCCCCCAAACCGTCAGAATCGACATCGGATTGATCGGGGTTGGGGACTATGGGGCAGTTGTCGGATGCGTCCGGGACACCGTCGCCGTCGAAGTCGCAGACGGCGGTGCTCGTCGTCGGATTGGTGTAAGGAGCGGGCGTTGTGGTCGTATAGTGCAGCTGGTATGCCCGACCTGGGACGAGCTGCAGGTTCACGCATGCCAATGTCCCTGCATTGCATTGGGTCGCCGCCCCGGTGGTCGGGTTGATCACCGCGACGGTCCCCCGTACTGTCCCAGTGCTCGGGAGCCCCACCGCCAGGGCCAGCTCGTTCGCGTTCGTCAGATTCGTCTGGAACGGCACCGACGCCAGCCAATTCATGCCGACACCTCCGGTCGTGCCGGCCGGCAGGACGATCGGCACGCGGCTCTCGCACCCCTCGATGTGGAAGGTGGTCGCCGCTTTGACCTTGATCTCATACCCTTCGCCGTCGTCGATGCAGAAGCAGGCCGAGACCGGGCAGCCCGGCTCCGGGATGGTGCCGGCGGGATTCGTGGTGGTGCAGGCGCCGGCGCCGCCGGCGCAGTTCCAGGTGTAGCGCCGATTCCCGTCCGGAAAGAGCTGCGCGACGCTGGTGGCGTTGGGGCCGACTGCGGCGCAGAGATCCTCGGCCGTCCTGAGCGGTGTCGAGGTCGGCAGCGAGACCCAGTTCGTCCCGACCAACCCGGTACCCGTGGCAACGAGTTGAAGATCGAACGGCAGTGTCGCCGCCCGGGCAGAAGTCGCTCCGCACAGCAGACCCAGCAGAACAAGCACACCACCGGTCGTCAGTCGGAGCAGTCGAGTCATGGACCCTCCTCGGAACCTCGCCCGTCGATTCCGGAATCAGTCGTTCAACCGTGGACGACTTTCGTCCGCGATCGCTTGTGCTGTCTTTTGCGGCGGAATCTGAGATGAGCCTGTATACGCTCGACCGGCACGGGTGTCAATACGCCGGGTCTTCGCGGACTTCAGGCGACAGGACCGCGAGGGGACGGGGAATCGCGATTCTCACCGGAGGGGACTTCCTGCGTGAAGCAGGGAGCGGTACGATCTCATGATGACTGGACCAGTGAAAGGGGGGTATGCCATGAAGTTGCTCGTTGGTGCCTGCGGTCTTGCCCTGATCGCCATCGTGACCCTGCTGTCAGGCGTCGACGCGGCCTCGGCCGCCATCGCGAACGAGGACGAGATCGACGCCCTCCTGCATGATTACATCGGCCTCTACGCGCGCGACACGCTCGATTCCTGGCGCAAGCTCTTTCATCCTGGTTTCGTCGCCGCCTTCACGAACGACGACGGCACGACGACGTCGAAGACGCTCGATGAGTTCGTCGCGCGCCAGCGAGACTTCTTCGCAAGCGGGAGACCGATTCGTGAGGAGCTCCAGGACGTCAAGGTCGATCGGCAGGGAAAGCTGGCCGTCGTGCGCGCGGCCTTCACGCTTCACGACGGTCCGACGGAGAAGCACGGCCGCCTGATGATGCTCCTGATTCGCGACCGGGATCGCTTCGTGATCCAGTCGCTCGTCTTCACCTACCACCTCGACCCATCACAATGAATGCGAGCACAGCGTGGGCGTGTTTGACATCCGGTTCAACCGGGGTGTATACGGGTTGAAACTACAAAGCGAAGGAGCCTCCCATGCCGGAGATCCGTTGGTTGAAGGACGTCGATGCCGCCCTGTCAGAGGCCAAGGCCGCGCGGAAGCCGGTTCTCCTCGACTTCAGCGCGGTGCCGATGTGAGGGGGGTGCGCTCGGCTGGAAGCCGAGGTCTATCCGAACCCCCGCGTCATCGAGGCCATCTCCTCCAAGTTCGTGCCCGTGAAGGCGCACATCAAGGAACAGAAGCAGACCTTCCAGAGATTCAACGCGCAGTGGACGCCGACGCAGATCGTGCTGGACCCGGAAGGAGTCGAGAGACACCGGATTGAAGGGTTCCTGCCGGTGGACGATCTCCTGGCGCAACTCGATCTGGGCCTCGGAAAGCTCCACTTCCAGCATCAGGACTATGGCGAGGCGCAGAAGGAGCTCCGCACGGTCTGCGAGAGTTTTCCCAAGTCCGGAGCGGCTCCCGAGGCCTGTTACTGGGCCGGTGTCGCGGCGTACAAGGGGAGCAACGACGCCAAGCACCTGGCCTCCGCGGCCAGAGCGCTCAAGGAGAAGTACCCGGACAGCGAGTGGGCGCGCAAGGCGTCCGTCTGGAGTCAGTGAGAGGAGGCGCGGTCATGGTGTTCCACGGCGTCGATGTCAAGAAGCAGTTCAAGCGGATGCGCGAGCTCGCGCCCGACGCGTACCGGGCCTTCCTGGAATTCGACGGCAAAGCCTTCGCCGACGGCAGCCTGCCGGCGAAGACGAAGCAGCTCATCGCGCTCGGCATCGCCCACATCACGCAGTGTCCATGGTGCATCGACACGCACGCCCGAAAGGCCCGCAAGGCGGGAGCGAGCGACGCGGAGATCGGCGAAGTCATCTTCGTCTCGATGGCCATGGCGGCGGGGGCCGCCTGGAGCCACGGCGGCCTGACGCTCCAGTGCCTGGACGAGCACTCAACGGAGTGAGATCCCGACGAGGAACCGCGCTCGTCGCGGCGCCGATGCGAAGAAGCGGCGGGCGCCTCTTGTTTGCCGGTTGCCTGGTCGGCGGGGTCTGTCTCGGCTCGGCGATGACGACGCTGGCCGGCGGGAACTGTGGCGGCACCTCCACCGGAAGGATCCCGCTCACCGACCTGGGCGCGGGACTCTACGAAGGATACGAAGGCGGCCTCTACCCGGGCGGGGTCAATGTGCGCCCGGCTGTCCACGACACGGATGCCGACCGGGCGGCGCGCCTTGAGCTTCTCGACGCCGCCGGGCAGGCCGACCCGGCGACGGGGAGAATCGTCTTCCTGACCATCGGGATGTCGAATACGACGCAAGAGTCGCAAGCCTTCATCCCGCTCGCGACGGCCGACCCATTGTTCAACCGCTCGGTCGTCCTGGTGGACGGCGCCCAAGGTGGCTGGAGCGCCGACCGTCTCGTCGACCCGATACAGAACGCAACCTACTGGAGCACGGTCGAAGCGCGCCTCGCGGCGGCCGGCGTGACCGATGCCCAGGTACAGGCCCTCTGGCTCAAGGAGGCCGACGCCCGCCCGAGCCTGCCGTTCCCCGACGATGCCAGGAAGCTCCAGCAGGAGATCGAGTCGATCATCGGCGACATCAAGAGCCGCTTCCCGAACGCGCGGCAGCTGTACCTCTCGAGCCGGATCTACGCAGGCTACGCCACGACGGATCTCAACCCCGAGCCGTTCTCCTACCAGTCGGGATTCGCCGTGAAGGGAATCGTGCGCGATCAGCTGGACGGGACGGAGTCGCTCAACTTCGACCCCGATCGCGGTCCGGTCGGGGGGCCGTGGCTCTCCTGGGCGGCGTATCTCTGGGCCGACGGTCTGGCGCCGCGCGCGGATGGACTCATCTGGGACTGCGCCGACTTCCAGACGGACGGCACGCACCCCGCCGCTTCCGGCCGGCAGAAGGTGGCGGCGATGCTCCTGTCGTTCTTCAAGAGCGACCCGGTCTCCTCACGCTGGTTCACGGACTGCGCGCCTGCCGACCCCGGCGTTTTCGCGGCCCCGCCGCGCGTTCTCGGGCTGTCGGTGACCCATGGCGACGCGAGCGACGCGCTCGCGTGGAACGATCTCGATCCAGTCGCAGGGCCCGACACCACGTACGACGTCGTCATCGGGAGCGTGCAGGAGCTGAGAGGCTCGGGGAACTTCCTCGGCGCTCTCTGCGGCGCCGCCGCCCTGCCTTCGGCCTCCACGACGCTGCCGACCCTCGACCCGGCCCCGGGCGAAGCGGTCTACTACATCGTCCGCGGCCGGAACGCCTGCGGCGATGGGACGTACGCAGAGGGATGGGACGCCCCCGGCCCTCGCGCCTACCTCGACACGAACTCCCCCTGCCACTGAGGAGGGACGCAAGCAGTCGCACGGTCGGCCTGCACATACACCGTCACGGCCGCGTTGTCGTCGATCGGGTATTGCTTCGCGACCTCCACCGACATCTCCTCCCCCAGCTTCACCTCCTCATCCGTCGAGATGATGTTCATCTGTCCGCGATTGATACCCGTCGTCGCGCATCCGCCGAGGGCGAGCGGCAGGAGCGCAGCAGGCAGTATCCCGAGAGCGGCGATTTTGCGCGTCTGAATTGGGCCTTTCATCACAACCTCCGACTGGTCGAGCGCCGCGCATCCCAAGGACGCGCGTCGCGCCACCGAGCGAACGACTCCCGTCGCTGCGATGCCGCGACGGCCAGAAACGTGATGACGACGAACGCCAGGCCAAGCCAGGCGAGAGCCTGCCACCGTCAAATGCTTCCCGCGCCGGAACGACTGCTCCGCGGTATCCAACGCTCAGGAAAGCGCCCAGGAGCGTGTCCGAGCCAAGTGGGACGGGCCAGTGCCTAAGGAGGGGGGATGCTGGGCGGCTCCCAGGCGTTCGCCAGTCAGGAAGCGGATGACAGCAGGATCCGGTATTTACTGAATTTCTTTCATTCGGCGAACCGGAGAAAATGCGTCGGATGAGAACTCCTGCGAACAGCGCGGCAAATCCTTCGTGGACGGTTGACCATCACAGAGAGTACCGTTGACGCATCATATTCGTATCGGCCGGTCAAACTCTCACATGAGAGATGCGTCCTTTCAGAGTCGCGCTCAAGCCGGCGCGATGACCCTGGCCGAGTCGTACAGGAAGGTCAAGAAATCGATCGTCGCCTTCTGCCCGAAGCACGTTGCGCCACAGGCCGGCAATTCACGCCCCATGTTCCCGCCGATCATCGGGACCGGTTTCATCGTGGGCGAGGACGGGATCATCGTTACGAATGATCACATCGTGCGCGCCTTCCGCGAGCAATATCGGCCCCCCGGCGCCCACAAGAATGACTGGGGCGTCTTCGCGCTCTTCCTTCATTCGATTCCGGAGGGGCAGGTCGAGATCCCGCTTCAGGTGATCGGGGCGGCGCCGTTTCGCGAATTCGTCAAACATCCTGAGGACGACGACATATCGAGGCCCGATGTCGCCTTCGTCCAGGTCAAGGCTCGTGGTCTGCCTTTTGTCACGGTGTCCGAAGACGACCATCTGGTCGAAGGCTGCGAACTGGCGACGGCGGGCTTCCCGATGGGGTCCGACGCCCTGACCGCGCCCGGCTATGTGCACCAGGTCTGCCCGACCCTCCAGAGCGGGATCATCAGCGCCGTTCTCCCGTTTGCCTGCTCGCGCCCCCACGCGTTCACCATCAACGTCATGACCCAGGCCGGGGCGAGCGGCTCCCCGGCTTTCGAGCCGACAACCGGCGAGGTCGTGGGCGCCCTGTACGCGGGCCTCGGAGACATCGGGGTGACAAAGAACAACGACATCTACCGGATCCCGACCAACATCACGTATGTCGTACCCGGCCACTACATCCGACGCCTGCTTGACGAGGTCCGAGACCACCCGGCAATCCGACCTCCCGAGGACGCCCCGACGATTGAAGGGATGCTCAAGGGAAAGAAATTCCTTGACGCCTTCAAGGACCCCAGGCGCTACGAGATTCAGGAGAGCAGGCAGGGGAGGAAGCGCCTCCGCATCGGCACGTTGTCCGAGGCCTACACGCTCAGCAAGTCCGTCGGGGCTTGAACGGCAGAGAACCTGGTCCCGCTTCTCGACAACCACCCGCCGACCGCCGACACGGACTCACGAGCCTGTATGCCGCGTTGGAGATCGCTTCGGGATTGCTCCAGGGTCGTTAACGTGACTTCGTTTACGGAACACTAGCGCGCCTGCAGGGCGCGCGCCATCGCCTCCACCGCCGCGTCCATCTGCTGGCGCGACACGTCCAGGTGGGTGACGGCCCGCAGACGTCTCTCACCCATCACGCTGAGCCGCACCTGACTCTCCTCGAGCAGACGGTCGGCCAGACCCTGCGCGGTGAGCCCCGGGACCGTCACGTCGAAGATCACGATATTCGTCTCGACATGGGCGGGGTCGAGCGCGATGCCGGGCAGGCTCGCGATCCTCCGTGCGAAAGTCTTGGCGTTGTCGTGATCCTCGGCCAGACGATCCACGTGATGCCGGAGCGCGTAGAGGGCGCCTGCCGCGATGATGCCGGCCTGCCTCATGGAGCCGCCCAGCGCCTGCTTGTAGCGCCAGGCCTCCTCGATGAAGGCGCGCGAGCCCGCGAGGCAGGCGCCCACGGGCGCGCCCAGCCCCTTGCTGAAGTCGATCCACACCGAATCGACGGCCGCCGCGTAGGCGCGCGCCGTGGTGCCGGAGGCGACCACCGCGTTCATGAGTCGAGCGCCGTCCATGTGCCTCGCCAGCCCGAGGGCCCGCGCGACGTCGCCCACGTCTTCGACGGCGGCCAGCGGCCACACCCGCCCGCCGCCCAGATTGCTCGTGTTTTCCACCGAGACCATGCGGGTCGGCGGGGCGTAGCGTGATCGTGGATGCATGGCCGCCCGGACCTGGGCGCCCGTGAACACGCCGCGCTCGCCGTCGAGCGGGCTCACGAGCACGCCCGAGAGCAGCCCCGGGCCGCCCCCCTCGAAGTGGATCATGTGCGAGGTGCGGTCGGCGAGCACCTCGTCGCCCGGGCGCGTGTGCACCTTGACCGCGATCTCGTTGCACATGGTGCCGGAGGGCAGGTAGACGGCGGCTTCCTTGCCGAGAAGCTCGGCCACCATCTCCTGCAGCCGGTTCACCGTGGGGTCCTCGCCCTTCTGTTCGTCGCCGACGTCCGCCTCGCACATGAACCGACGCATGTCGGGGGTGGGCTTCGTCATGGTGTCGCTGTAGAGATCGATCACGGGGCTATCCTCTGCTCTCGCGGTGGAGCGCGAGACGCCGGGCAGCGCATCTGAGGCTCAAGCTGAGATTCTAGGTCCGGCAGGGGCTATTCCGTCAACTGCAAGACTCTAGTCGCCGGGCTCGTGAGTCGTTGCGCCGCGCCGCTCCGCACGGGCCGCGTCGAACCAGCGACGCGGGAGAAGCAGCTTGAGATCCTTCTTGCCCCCCCGCAGGTCCACCCCCAGGGAGAACCCGTGCAGGCGGAGATACAGGATGCCGTCGCGACCGCCCTTGCCGAACGTCAGGTCGGCCAGGGAATGAAAGCCACGGCCTTCGACTTCGAGATCCGTGATCTCGACCGAGTCCTTCCCCATCTCGAAGTCGGCCGTCCCGCGCACGTCGCGGATGATCATCAGGCGCTGAAGGATGCCTGGCAGGTCGTGGTATGCGTCGAAGACCGCGACGAGCGGTCGCGTGTCCTGCAGGGCGAGCTGAGCGCGCGCCTTCACCTGCATCGGCTCGCTGAACTTCATCCTCGAAACCGGCAGTCGAATGGAGCCCTTCCAGGGCGGATTCGCGCTCCCGATCTCGATGCGCGTGCCGGAAACGTCGAAACGGAGATCGGACGCCCTGCCCTCGCGCAGAGGGGCGAAGATGTGGACATTTCCCTCGAGCGTGATGTCCTCGAACCGCGCCGCGCCGCCGTTCATGGTCAAGTCAATCTTTCCCTGAAAGGAGCGCTGACTCGAGTCCACCTCGAAATGGTAGCTCAGGCGTCCCACGCCCGAGAGGATCGAGAACCGGCTGTTGGGAGGAAAGTAGAAGTTGTAGACACGCAGGTCGGGGATCTGTGCTTCGGGCAGATCGATGGCCACATGCAGATCGTCGAACGGGTCGGCGAGGTCGAGTGACGTGCTGGTGGCCACGATCCGGGCGCCTTTGCCGTGGGCGTACGATTCCGTCCGCCCCACGCGGGCGATCTGGAAATCGTCCAGGACCGCCTCCAGCCGCGACTGCGGCGTCCCCTCGCCGGCTCCCACTTCCGCCACGACATGGCCGGAGCCGCTGAGACGCTGGTCCAGGAAGGCGGCCTCGATTCGATCGCCCTCGAGCTCGAGGCTTGTGCCGGGAAGCAGGCGGCCGGCATCGAGCTTCAGATGCATGCGCGCCGGGCCTTGACGACTGAATCGCATCTCGGGTGCTTTGCGAAAGTAGAGATCCAGAAAACCGAGCGAGGCGCGCCGGGCGTCCAGACTGACGTCCCCCGAGAGGCTGTGGATCAACTCACCCGCCTTTCTGCCCCTCGAAGTGAACGGAGCGAGGCGGAGGTTCGCATCGAGCCGCAGGCTCTCGAAGAGCTTCTCCCGCCCGGTCCAGAGATCCCCCGAGTCGAGCCTGTATTCGATGCGTGGAAACTCGAGGGGCCCGCGTACGACCAGGTTCATGCGGGCGTCCACGTGCGCCGGACCGGTCAAGTGGTAGCGGCCAATCCAGATCTGCTCGACGTCGCACAGGATCCGATCGGCCCGCACCGTCCATGGCGAGCCGTGCGGGTGTGCCGGAGCCGGTGCCCCGGAGGCGGAGTCATCGGGTCTGGTTGGAAGCGCGACAGGCGGCCAGTCCTCGGCCCCCGGCCCGGGAGTCTCGCCCGGACCCGGGCGCGGACGCTGAAGGTAGTCGACGCCCCTCGCGCGCACCCAGTTGAGATGGACCTCGCGCTCGAACAGCGGGAAAACCCTGAACGATGCCGTGACCGAGCCCAGCCGCGCGCTCCAATCGATGACGCGCGACCGGCCCCCGGTCTCGACCCCGCTGAGATGGACGCGCCCCGGCCACGGGCTGAGGGCGAGCCTCCAGTGGATGAAAAACCTCTCCGGGTGACGATTGAAGCGCCGCGAAGCCAGGGGCGTGTTGAGAAAGATGCCTGCCGGGATGAAATAGAGCGCTTCGAGAATCAGGGCGACGAAGAGAGCCGTGCGGGCGAGCCTTCCGATGGAGGTCCTCATGTCGTGGATCAGCATGGCACGGAAGCGTCCGACCGGATACCTTGGATGCTGGCCCCACTCCGGTCCAGGTCTCGAAGCCGGATCCTTCGGGAATCTCCCGACAAGGATGTCGGGATTCTCGATCAAGCAAAACAGCGTTCCCCCGATGGCCGGCTCGCCTCGGTTCGTTGCAAATTGCGTCTTTCACATGTGGGGGGCCCGATCGCCGGAACTCTATCGTGGTCCCGCCCCGGTCCTGGGAGAGTGGATGTATCATGCGCAGGCGATGACTCATCGGATGGGCCTCGGCCTTCTTTCCCACATGGTCCTCGTGGGGGCGTTGACGTGCCCCTACGCGGCGGAATCCGCGCCGGCCCGCCCTTCCGAGGATCAGGCCATCGCCGCGTTCGAGGCGCGCGTGAAGGAGTACGTGGCCCTGCATGAGAAGCTCGAAGCAACGCTTCCAAAGGTCTCGAAACGACGCACGCCCGAGCAAGTCGACAAGAATCAACGCGCGCTCGGCGACTTGATCAAGGCGGCGCGACATGATGCGAGACCCGGTGAGTTTTTCACGCCGGGGATGCAGGCGCTCGTCAGGCGAATCCTGGTCGAGGTCCTGGCCGGTCCGGATGGCAAAACCGTGAGGGCGTCGATCATGGACGAGAATCCCGGCGTCCCCAACCTCGTGCTCAACGAGCGGTATCCGTCCTCGATTCCCCTCTCGACGATGCCACCCCAGGTGTTGGCGCCGCTTCCGAAGCTGCACGGGGAGCTGGAGTACCGTTTCATCGGATCGCGCCTGATTCTGCTGGACACCGAAGCGGACATCATTCTCGACTTCACGGAAGCCGTCCTGCCGCAGTGACGTCTTGAGACGCGTGACCATGCGGATGCGGCGGACCCTCGCATTCTTCCCGGCCGTTCTCTTGCTGCTCGCAGTATGTTCCCTGGCCCGGACCGCGGCGCCGATCCCTCCTGTCGCCGTCGAGGCGACGCAGGGTCCAGCCGCGGCGGCCGTCACGCTGCCGAACCAGAGCGGTTCTCTCAAGTTCGCCGTGCTCGGGGACTTCGGGACGGGAAAGCCTCCCGAGTACGAGCTCGCGGCCCAGATGGCGAAGTTTCTCGCGGCGTTCAAGCTCGAAATCGTCGTCCTCGTCGGCGACAACCTGTACGGATCGGAACGGCCCCAGGACTTCAAGCTCAAGTTCGAGGATCCCTACAAGCCGCTGCTGGACGCGGGCGTCAAGTTCTACGCGGCCCTCGGAAACCACGACGCGCGCGCGCAGCGGTACTACGAGCCGTTCAACATGGCCGGCAAGCTCTACTACTCATTCAAGGCGCCGAAGGAAAAGGTCCGTTTCTTCATGCTCGACAGCAGCTACCCCGTGCCCGAGCAGATTGACTGGGTGGAAAAAGAGCTGAAGGGCTCGAGCGACGACTGGAAGATCGCCGTGTTTCATCACCCGCTTTACTCTTCGGGGGGGCGTCACGGCTCGGACCTCAGACTGCGCGAGACGCTGGAGCCCTTGTTCATCAAGTACAACGTCAGCGTCGTGCTCACGGGACACGATCACTTCTATGAACGGATCAAGCCGCAGCACGGCATCGTGCACTTCGTCGTGGGATCCGGGGGACAGCTGGCGGACGGCGACATCGACAAGGCCTCCAACCTCACGGCGAAAGGGTTCGATACGGACCAGACGTTCATGGCGGTTGAGATCTCGGGCGACAAGATGTACTTCAACGCGATCTCGCGCCTGGGGCAAGTCGTCGACTCGGGGGTCATCGAGCGCCGCGTGCCGCAGTAGCCAGGATCAAGCCGATCCGTCGTCGGGCTTCGGCGGCGGACTTTCGCCCGGGGGAGTCTCGGTGTCGGATTGCCCGAGCGCGGCGGCCTCCAGGGCGGCGCCCGCGGTGGGGGCCGCGGCCGCTTCCCCCTCCACCCGTGCCTCGGGCGGCTTCTCGATGCCCTCGTCCTCGACGCGGGCCTCTTCGGGACGATCGGAAACGATCGAGCGCAGACGCTTGGCGAGCACGCGCAACACCTCCTGAAGCAGCGTCAGGTCCCCGGCGGCCCTGTCGTAGAAGTCGTCGCGTTGCAGCATCAGCGCCAGGCCATCCTCGATGCATTCGGCGCGGTGGCCGCGTCTGGAGTCGTCCACGAGCGCCCACGTCCCGAAGGCCTCGCCCGGCCCCACCTCGGACGTCGTCCGTTCGCCTGTCGACAGACGGACACGGCCCTCGACCACCATGTACAGCGCGTCCGCCGGATCGTCCTCCCCATAGAGCGTTTCGCCTTTCGACAGCTCGATCTCTCGGGCCACCTCGGCCAGGTCAAGCAGGTGGCGCGGCCCCACCTCCTTCAGAAGATCCGCACCCTTGAGGATCAGGACGCGCTCCACCGGCGTCAACACGGGCGCGACTCCGTGGGGATCCGATCGCCGCCGGACAGCGCCTCGAGCTCCGCGCGGACCATCGGGTCGCCGTCATCGCCCGCAGCGAATCGACTCCGATCGAAGCTGGGAGCGTATCGTGAGGCGCGCACGGCGCAGGCGCGGAGCCACGCGTCCCCCGTCTCCCACGCTCCACGAATCCATTCGGCAAGCCGATCGGGGTCGGGAACACCTTCGGGCGGTTCCATCGCTTCCTTCTCGAAGATCCTGCTGACAGGCTTGAACACCGCTCGAGGGAGCACGTGCCCAAGATACTCCAATGCGGGCGAGGCGATCGCGAGATCGCGGGACTTGAGACGGTCGAACACGCCGATCAGCGGCTTGGGGTCGTACCAGCACGCGAGCGCCTGAAGGGCGCGCTCGAGCGCCCTGTCGGCGGATTCGTGATAGCTCTCGCCGAGAAGGCGCACCTCCGGCGCGGCGTTCTTCTCGAGCGAGGACACCGGCGCCAGGCACACGCGGTAGTCCCGCAGCTCGCGGAGGAAGAGCCTGTGCACCGTGGAGCGCGGCAAGACCGGCTCGCCGATCCGCAGGCGCACGCGCCTCATTCCCTGGAGCCCGAGGTGGCGAAGCCGCACGTCGCCGCTGCGGACCAGCGTCATGAGGCAATCCAGCGCGCGGGGGCTCGCGATCTGTGCCAGGGCGCGGGCGGCGCGCGACTGGGCGCGCTTGCCACGCTCGCCCCCCAGGAGGCCCTCCAGCTCGGGCACCGCCGGGTCGCCGACGGCCGCCACCGCCTCGCGCGCTTCGTAACTCAGCTCGAACACCATCAGGAGCGGAAGCAGGACGTCGAGCAGCACGCGGCTCGGCCGTCGCGCTGCGGTCAGGAGGGCGGCACGCTGAACGTCGACATCCGGACTCGTGAGCAGGGTCCGGAGGCGTGGTACGGTCGTCGGGCCTTCCATCGCGCCCAGGGCGCGGGCGGCCAGGAGCAGATCCTCGCGCGTGCCGGCCTCGAAGCGGGCATCGATCCAGGTCCACGTGAGCACGCCGCGTGCCTCGCAGGGAAGATCGAAGAGCGCATCGAGGAGGTACTGTCGGAGCGCGGGGTCGTCGCCGTCGAGCAGACGGCGGGCGAAGGCGATCGGCTCCGGGCCCCGGGAGAGCAGGTAGCGAACCGCCGCGCGACGAAGTCCCTCGTGTGACTCGGTGAGGAGACCCTCGACGACGAGCTCATGGTCGGGCAGGCGCATCGCTTCCATCGCTTCCACGGCGGCGGCCCGCACGCCTGGTGAAGGATGCTGGAGGCAGCGGCGGACCGCGCGACCCGTCTCGGTATCCCGCGCGTGCTGGCTCAGTTCGAGGGCCAGCCGGACCTGGCGTTCGTCGTCGGATCGCAGGGCCTCCAGGAGAGCCTTCCGCGCGGAGGGCAGCCGCATGGACTCGGGAGCGGCTTCGGGCTCGATCCAGCGCCGGCTCAGGGCCTCATGGAAAGCGCGGCCGTAATGCCGATTCAGGACGAAAATCACGGCGAGCCACGCCACCGCGAGGGCGGCCGTCCCGACGAGGATCAACGCGATGGGGACGCGCAGGAAGTGCAGCACGACGAGGAGGAGGATGCCGACGACGGCGTCCGACCAACGCTCGACGAGGGTGTCGAGCGCGGGCTTGATGCGCCGCCGCTCGGGCGGGCGGATGGCCGCGTAGTAGATCTCCGTCGACGATTTGCCCAGCGTCTGGGAGACGACACCTTGGATCCATCTCATCGAGACGACGGCCCACCCTCCCGTCGTCATCGCCGCCCACGCCGCGAAGACGAGCACCGCGCCCGGCTGCAGGCCGGTGGACGCCCCGAGACCGAGTCGCTGCAAAAGCCACCCTGCCGCACCGAATTGAAAGAGCAGCGACACGGCGTTGAGCCCGGCGTAGAACGTGCCGAGGAACTGCGTGAGCTCGTGCGGCTCCGGGTACCTCCGCTGAACGAGAAGCTTGAATTGGAAATCGACGAGCGTCCCCACGATCACCGACAGCGCGAGTCCCAGCGTGAGCACCTTGATGTAACCCGACTTTCGTACGATGTCCCAGCTCGAGACGCTCGACACGGCGGGTGCCAGGTCGGGGGAGCGCGCGCGATGCCTCTCGACGGAGCCGGTCAGTGCGCGCGCGATGACGAGGAGCCCCGACAGGACCCACATCAAGCCGACGGGGCGCAGGAACGGCGCGGACCATCCGGCAAACGCGCCGCCGGCCAGCCCGCCGATCAGCCCGCAGCCGCCCAGGAGCGGGAAGAGTCGGCGCGCTCGGCGCGAATTCCAGACATCGAGCGCAAGCCCCCAGAAGTGGGGCAGGAGCATCATCGCCTGGCCGCCCGTCCAGAGGTAGAACACGCCGGTGGTCCAGTGCCGGGCACGCTGGAGAGCTGCGGCGGCAAGCATGCTGAACCCGATCGCGACGTATTGGTTGAATCGCGAGGCGCCGACATGCGGGAACCGGCGGGCCACGCGACTCTCCAGCCAGACGTATCCCGCCGAGGCGAGAGCGACGCCGATGTACGCGTACGGCAGGGACAGGGCACCGAACTCCTCCAGGAACAGCGTATCCCGCAGCACCTTCGCGATGGTGTAGGCGCCGAGGAGGATTGCGATGAGCGTCCCCATGAGGACGAGGAGACGGCCCTCTCGCGGCTCGAGCCCGAGCCGACGCGTGAGGCTCGGCACGAAAGTCCTAGACCGGGTCAGGTGTTTCGGAGAGCCGCTCGAACCGGCGGCCGATCACGACCGCGAGGACGAGCCAGACGAGGATCAGCGCGACGTTCACGTAGGCGAACTGTCGCGATCCGAAGCTCAACCACCGGGTTCCGATGAACACGAGCCCCGCCGAGAGCACATCCCCGAAGCGCACGAAGAAGGCGTCGTTGGCCTGCTTCGCCTTGTACTTCGCCTCGCGGCTCGTCGGCAGGTAGAGCGCATTCCGCGTCGTGCTCTGCAGCGAGTAGTCGATCGAATTCTCCGCCAGCTTGGCCGTGCGGATGAACGACAGCAGGGGGACGAACGCCATCCCTGTGTAGCCGATGAGGGCGACCACCGGCAGAACCAGGAGCGCGACACGAACACCGAAATACTTGAGCACGCGCGAGACGAGGAACGCCTGGAGGGCCGCCGCGAGCACGTTCACGAGGGTGAAGTAGTTTCCATAGAACTCTCCGATCACCTTGCTCTCGTCGATCCCTCCGGCGGCCGCGGCTCCGTGCGCCCTTTCGTACAAGGTCACCACGGTTTTGCCGAGGATATACTCGCCGGTCGTGTTCACGATGTTGTAGAGCAGCATGAGAATCGCGATGAGCAGCAGGTAGCGGTCCGTGAACACCAGCGCGAATCCGCTGCGCTGACGCCTGGGTGTGCGTGGCTTCGGCGCCTTGGTGCGACTCTCCCGGACGTTGACGACGTTGGTGAGCAGAAGGCAGATGGCCAGCAGCGCCGCGGCCCCGAGCATGAACACGGGGGGACTGTAGAGCTTCACGAGTTGACCGGTCGCGAACGACCCCACGATCGCGCCGAGCGACGCGCCAAAGCCCACGATCGCGAAGAGCCGCTTGCCTTGATCCACGGTGTAGACATCGGTCGCAAACGCCCAGAGCTGGGCGATCATCATGAGGCTGAAGATCCCGACCCAGATGAAGAACGGCACGCCGATCGGCACGCCGGCCAGGCTCAAGCCGAAGAACGCCATCAGGCAGGCGATGAAGAACAGCGTCACGCCGTTGATCAGCTTGACGCGCGACACCCGCGAGGCCACCGCGCTGTAGACCGGTACGAGGAGGATGAGCAGCCCCGCGGTCGCCGCGGCCGAGTAGCTCTTCACTTCCGCGCCGCCGTGCACGGCCAGGATGAGGGGCTCGCGGATCGTCTTCAGGAAATAGTAGGCCGCGAGCAGGAGAAAGATGTTCAACATCAGCAGGACTGCGGTGACGCCCTCCCCCCCGCGCACCTCGGTGAAGACCCCCAGGATGCGGTCGAGAGGCCCCTTCGACGTCGGGGGGGTCAAGGGACATCGCCCGATGTCTCAGCGCGTTGCTGCGTTGGGCATCCCGGGTGGTTGGTGATCTCGTCCCGCTTCTTCTTGAAGAGATCCACCCAGTCCCGCAGCGTGACCTCCCGGCGCCCGGAAAGACCGTCGGACATCGTCTGATGGAGTCTCTCGATTCGAGAGGCGCGGAAGAGGTCCTCAATTTGGGCGTCGGAGAGCTTCTCCAATTGCCGGGCCAGCAGTGCGCGCCCCTCTTCGCTGATCACGGGGTCTCTCAAAGTCGAAGTGCGAAGGATCCACATGATCGAAACCAGCCGAGCCGTGCAGGACTCGCGATTGCGCCACACAGCACGTTCTTTCCATGCCTCGTAATCGACCCGGCCGTCGTAGCTTGTGGTAAACCCGCCTTTCCCGAACACCGCCCCAAGGTCGTCGACATACAGGATCGGGCGGCGGCAGCTCACGTGACCGGTATCGCCCTCCACCAGATCGTTGCGCGGACAAACGAGGGAATTCTGCTTGGCCTTGTTGTCCGCGTTCTGGACAAAGGCGTTGAGCAGCTTGAGGGCGTCGATCTCGGCCTTCGTGGCCCCTCCGAGATTCTCGTCGACCAGTTTGAGAGATCTCCAGCTCCATCCCTGGTCCTTCCGTTCTTCAATGGGCTCGGCATCGAGTTTTTCTTCCATCACGGCCGGATCGAACGTGTAGGTCCCGACGTCCGCTTCGGGAGGGAGCGAGCGGATAAGTCCTTGCCCATCCAGGTGGCGTTTGTTCTTGGTCGCATTCACATACGTCCAGGGATGCCTCGGACAGCCGCGGCAGGTCACGCGAACGGGGAGCATCCTGTCGGCATAGAACCCGAGAGCCCAGAAAAGCCGCGTACCCAGAACCTCGCCATAAACTTCCTTGAATCGATCTCCTTCCTCGTATTTGACCTTGAAGATTCTTCCGTCGTCCAGGCGGCATAGGAATTTCTCGGTCAATCCAGCGAGCGGCTTCGGAACGAAGTCGCAAGCGATCTCCTGATCCACCGCAAAGTTCAGCTTCCCTTCCGGGCCATTGTAGAGATCCTTGGAAGAGACATCCGTTGCCTCCCACACGCGGGCTCGACGAATGTATTCGGTGCGCTCGTCGGAGGTCGGCGTGGAGAGCCGCAGGCCGTCGCCCGCATACGCGGTCAAGGTGAAGAGAAGGAGGACCCATGCGAATCGGACCGACAACCCCGGAAATGAAGGAGGCTTCGTCGTCACGACGTCGCTCATGATACACGCGTTCTTTTGAGGGGCGTGTTCCGGGCGGCGGGAATCCTGATGGATGGAACCAGAAGCCGGAATCAGGGCACGTCCGGCACGGCTTCCGCCCTCAGCGACAGAGGCGCGGAGGCCCTCAACTGCTCCAGCGCCACCATGACCCTCTTCCAATCCTTGGGTTTGCGCTTGGTCGCGTACGGAGCGTTCGTGTCCGCATAAAACTGCAACAACTCCGCGCGCACCTCCGAGGAAGCGCCCGCAAACTCTTGCTTGGCGAGCGCCTCGAGCAGCTTCGCGTGAGCATGGTCGTTCATGGAATACTTGCCGGGCGGGGCTGATTCTCCGGTGTCAAGATTTTCGTTCGGCACATTCGGTTCGCCGGTACGCACCTGGCCGAGCAAGAGTTTGTACCGATCCAACGCGGCGTTGAAGCTGGCCTCGAACATGCGCTCGGTCTCCGGCGTCGGCCTGCTGAGCTTGAGCACCTTCAGCGGGCCGATCTTCGGGACCAGCCTGATGAAAAACGCAGCACACCTCTCCCGGAACGTCGGCCTGAGATAATCATGGCCCCAGTTCTTTTCGTAGCTCGCACGCGAGAGGTTGTACAGGAATTTTTTCTTCGTCATGCTGGGGACGGTTTTCATGATGTCGTCTTTCTTGAGAGCCCAGGCGATTCGCGTGGCCTTGGGTATCAATGTACCGACGTCCCGCCGGTAGGAACCAAGCACTTTCTCTTCATCGGACAGGACCGACTTGAGATCCAAGCCGTATGTCTCTTGAAAGGCCTGCTCCAGCAGTGGGACCGCCACTCCAAAACCGATGAAATCGTGGTAGGCGTCCGGCGCGTAATGCTGCTGCGCTATTTCCATGACGTCGAAGCCGAATTCCGTCTTCAAATGCGCCCCCGGATTCTGTTCGAACGTCACGACGTCACCGTATTGCCGCTTGACCCGGGGATACAGGATGGGGACCGCGCGGTTCGTGCCCATGCTGTGGCCGTCCATGTCCGCGGCATAGTGAGACAGGGCGCCCAGGGCAAACGCGTAGCCGTTCACATCCTTGGCGTCGCGCAACAAAGCGAGGATGAAGTCTCCGCTGCGCACGTAGTGCGTCAGGTCGCTGAACAGATGGCTGCCATGCGGGTAGTAGCCCATATCCTGAATGATCGCCCCGCCATACGCGTACCCGTGCGCATCGGCCAGCATCTCCGGCGTCGCGAGGGGGAAACGTTGCAGGATCAAAGGGCGGATGTTGTTGTCCCACGCGGTATCGATGATCGCTTCGTGGGCAAGGACCGAGAACCCATGGGCCACCTGGGGCCAGGCGCTGGCGAAAAGGAAGACGAGCGACCACGTGCAGACAGTCCCGGCCCGGAGGCTCTCATTGATGCGTCTCATCGCTGGTACGTGTGTACCACGATCGCGCGAGATGCACCATCGTGAATTCCCGGAATCAGCCATCAGGAAGGACCCGACATTGGATCAGAGCCCTGCCGAGCGAAGTGCGCAAACGACGCGTCCTCCGGCGATTCCCGACAGTCGATTCATAGAGTATTCGATTGGAGTGCGTGCGAGATTGCAGGCGGCAACCGAGTGTTCTACTTCGCGCTCTGACCAGGCCTCAGGGCACGGGCGTGACGACCGGCCTCAGGATGAACTGGTCGTTGCCGGTCTCGTTCACCTGCACCGAAGCCGCCGCGTTGAAGTCGAGCGTGATGGTGTCGGTCGTTCCGGCGGTCACCTCGAACCGGATCGGCACGTCCACCTTGTTCGAATCGATTTTCAGGGGTGTCGTGCTGCCGTCCGTGTTGACCAGAGTGGCGCTCGAGATGTCGAGGTGGATGCGGCTGTACGTGCCCGCCGGAACCTCTCCTGTGGCGAGAAGCACCGTGGCCCCTCCTGTCAGGGTCAGGAGATCGAAGGTGGCGGGAAAGGCCATCAACGAGATCGGGCCTGACTCCATGAGCGTGCCCATCGGGTTGGTCGTCTCCTCGGGGAAGACGGTCACGCCCGTGAGCGTGACGTTCACGCTCTGAACCGTCGACAGATCGATGGGAGCGTCGGTGAGCCGGACTTGCAGCGTGCCGGTGCCGCCGGCGCTCCTGGACGAGCTGCCTGCCATCCCGGTGCAGCCGGCCAGAAGCAGGGCCGCGACGAGCGCTGGGGGGGTGATGAGAGAATGGGCGCGCATGGTGCACCTCCTCGGATGGCAGCATCCTAGCACCCTCGATTGACCGCGTCCAGACCGAAGAGTTCGGCTTTCGTCAGACCAGGTCCCTGAGCGTCATGACGACATCGCGCGTGGCGCCGTCCGACGGAGTTCGCGACGGTGTCTTCTGATGGACCCTGAGACCGGGGTAGACGTGGATCACTGGCTGCGACACAAGCTTGACGGAATCGGATCGGGACTGTGCGGATTCGAAGCAGGGAAACCCGTTTAGACGGGAACAGTTTGGTGATCTCCTTGCGTAAGAAGTGCCTCCCTACCAACTTATGAGGGGAAGCGATGTGGGCGCTCCTGGTGGGCGTCCCGGTGGCGTATTTGCAAGGGGGAGGAAACGCCATGGCTCGATGTAACCAGACTACGGACAGGCTCGTCATCGAACCTGGTCGGAGTTTCACGCACCCGCCATCCGGTCGTCGGACGTCCGTGCGTCGCGAGTCGATTCAGGCTGCGGCGCGAGCCCTCGTCCTTGCCTTGCTGTTCAGCCTCGGCAGCGGCTACGGATGGGCGCAGCAAAAAGACCAGCAGCCGGCGCCGCAAAAGAGCGCACAGAAGGCGCCTCCAAAGGACCAACAGCAGATGAGGGGCCTGGACGAACAGATCCAGGAGGTCAAATCGGACGTCCTCCGCATCGCCGCCGAGCTGAGCCTGCTGGAGGAGAAGCTGCTGTACCCGTCGGGGACGCAGGTCGCGATCTTCGTCGCGATGGCCAAGGGCGACAAGATGCGCCTCGACG
>Ga0070697_100000612_pt1 | contig 27137 bp, 17 predicted proteins | sample KBSK1501metaG_FD_65475 | JGI IMG/M metagenome (GOLD analysis project Ga0070697, IMG submission 65475) | Corn, switchgrass and miscanthus rhizosphere microbial communities from Kellogg Biological Station, Michigan, USA - KBS K1-50-1 metaG | ecosystem: Host-associated > Plants > Roots >...
TGCATTCCACGAATTTCTCCGAAACGGTCGAGATCGATTTGCAGAATAGCATCACGCCACGAAATCACTGGAGTGATTACGTGGCTGGAGTAGCCGTCATGCTGCAGCGTGCCAGCCATCATCTGCAGGGCGCCAACCTGTTGATCCAGGGTGATGTGCCGATGGGTTCAGGATTAAGTTCGTCCGCCGCGATTGAGGTGGCCAGCGGACTCGCGCTGCTGGAGAATTCTGGAATACACGTCGATCGTCTTGAGCTGGTGAAACTATGCCGGCAGGCTGAAAATGACTTTGTAGGTGCTCGCGTCGGCATTATGGACCAGTTTGTTTCGAGCTGCGGTCAGGCAGGCCAAGCACTTATGTTGGATTGCCGATCCCTGGAATACCGTTTTCTTCCGCTTCCGCGAGATGTGAGCCTGGTGATCTGCAATACGATGGTCAAGCACGCACTTGCCAGTGGCGAATACAACACCAGACGGGAGGAATGCGAAGAAGGAATGCGCCTGCTGTCACGGTCAATGCCCAGCATTCGCGCCCTGCGAGATGTCAGTCTTACGGAACTCGAGGCTCACGCCGGCACTCTTCCAAAGGTCATCTATAAGCGATGTCGTCACGTGATCAGTGAGAATGCTCGGGTAACCAAAGCTGCTGCTTCACTGGAGCAAGAGGACCTAGATAACTTCGGATTGTTAATGGCCGAGTCGCATCGTAGCCTGCGGGATGACTATGAGGTCAGTTGCGCTGAACTCGACTTGATGGTCGAACTGGCAGGACGGCAAGAGGGCGTTTACGGAGCGCGTATGACCGGCGGCGGATTTGGAGGTTGCACGGTTAACCTCGTCAGGACTGACGCAGTCCGCGAGTTTCAATCCGGCGTCGCCGATGCTTACCAAAAGTCGACCGGCCGCGCTCCTCAGATATTTGTTTCTCCGGCTGCCGAGGGCGCGGGCGAGGTCAAGAAATGAGCGTCGCTAATTTTGATCTCAAGGAACATCCTCATCGGCGATTCAATCCGCTAACGCGCGAATGGATCCTGGTTTCCCCGCATCGCAACCAGCGCCCGTGGTCGGGACAAGTCGAAAAGGTAGCCGTCAAGGTTCCGCCTACATATGATCCCGCGTGCTACATGTGTCCGGGGAATACGCGTGCTTCCGGAGCGCGAAATCCCAAGTATGAAGGCACCCTGGTTTTCGACAACGATTATCCCGCGCTGCTAGCCGGGACCCCGGAGGGAAGTCTTGATGATGGCGGACTGATCAGAGCGCGCAGTGAGTCCGGCATTTGTCGCGTGATCTGCTTTTCGCCGCGGCACGATTTGACGGTTTCCCGGATGCAACCGGACAACCTTCGGCGGGTCGTGGATGTTTGGACTGAGCAGTACGAGGAACTGGGTGCACTGCCATCTATCAATTACGTCCAAATATTTGAAAACCGCGGCGCGATGATGGGAGCGAGCAATCCGCATCCGCACGGCCAGATCTGGGCCAGCGCCAGCATCCCGAATGAGCCCTCCAAGGAGCAGCTTGCCTTGCAGGCCTACGCGAACTCATATAAGTCCTGCCTGCTTTGTGATTACTTGACGAGAGAACGCGAGTTGAACCAGCGCATGATCTTTGAGAACCAGCATTTTTCCGCATTGGTGCCGTTCTGGGCGATCTGGCCATTTGAAACTTTGGTGATTCCTCGCCGCCATTTGTCGTCGATGAGTGATCTCAGCAGTGAAGAACGCGACGGGTTGGCGGACATCTTGAAACGACTGACAGCTCGTTACGATCACCTGTTCGACATTTCTTTTCCGTACTCGATGGGTTTTCATCAGCGCCCAACCGATGGGCAGGTACACCCCGAATGGCACCTGCACGCCCACTTCTATCCTCCGCTACTCCGTTCGGCGACGGTGCGCAAATTCATGGTGGGATATGAAATGCTGGGAACACCGCAGCGCGACATCACGGCCGAGACCGCCGCCGCACGTTTGCGGGACGTGAAGGACTCCGAGTGACGTTGATATCCGTACTATTTCTGTGCGGAGAACTTGTAAATGGTGCGCGAGTGCAATGTCTGACCGGGCCTCAAAATCGTTGAGGGAAATTCAGGATGATTTGGCGAATCGGGGAAATGCTGCGTCTCCAGGCATAACGCGTAGCGACGCTTATAGACGTGGCCCTGCTTGCCGGTGATGGTGCCATCCAGGAAATTACCGGAATAAAATTGCACGCCTGGCTCCGTAGTGTAGACCTCCATCACGCGGCCGCTGGTGGGTTCGTACACCCGGGCCGCCAGTTGCAAGTCGCCCGTCTTTCGATTGATTACAAAGTTGTGGTCGTAACCGCCGCCGAATGCCAGTTGTTCGTAATTATCATCGATGCGTGCGCCAACCGCTATCGGCGTCCTAAAGTCGAACGGTGTTCCCTTGACAGCGCGCAGTTCGCCAGTAGGGATCAGCGTCTTATCAACTGGCGTGAACCGGTCAGCGTTTAGCATCAGTTCGTGTTTTAGGACGTCCCCTGTGCCCTCGCCGGCGAGATTGAAGTAGCTATGCTCGGTCAGATTTACAGGAGTGGCCTTGTCCGTAGTCGCTTGGTAGTCGAAGATGAGTTCATTCTTGTCGGTAAGAGTGTAGGTGACTTTCACTTTTAGGTTGCCAGGATAGCCTTCTTCGCCATCCTTACTTGTGTACGTGAAGACGACACCTTTTCCTTGATTGTTCTGGAAGGGCTCAGCCGCCCAGATCGCTTTATCAAATCCCTTTAGCCCTCCATGCAAGGCATTGGGGCCATTGTTTTTGGCCAGCGAATATTCCTTTTCATCCAGGGTGAATTTTCCATTCGCGATGCGATTTCCGTATCGCCCCACGATGGCGCCGAAATACGGACTCTTGTCGAGATATCCATCCAGCTTGTCGAAACCAAGAACGACATCGTCCAGCTTACCGTTCTTATCAGGCACCCGCAGCGACACGACGATTCCACCATAGTTGATGGCGCGCACTTCCGCCCCATGCGAGTTCGTGATGGTGTAGAGCTCGACATTCTTACCGTCTTTGGTCTGACCAAACGATTCTTGTTTAATCGGATGGCCTCGTTGTGCAACAGAAGATTCTGCAACGCTCCGGTTCGGAACAACGCAGATTATGAGCAAAGTAACAACCAGCGAGTTCTGATAGTTCATCGACGCCCCGCTCGTGCCCAAGATAACGTGCCAGAGATAATAAACCCTTCCGAGATCTGCCTTGGAAATGCATGCGAAACGACTGGATCGAAGCCATATGGGCCACATAGAGCGAGTCGAATCATACTCGCATTATAATTGCTCGCGCAGCACTAATCGCTTTTGGAGGTCAGTGTGGCGGGCCAACGATTCAACCTTCCCCCGGTCAGCATGATCATGCTGGGAGTAAGAGATCTTGAAAAATCCGTGTCTTTTTACCGGGATCGGTTGGGCATCGACATTCGGCAGAGAATTCCAGGCTTTGCCTTCCTCGACAGTGGCGCGTTGACTATCGTCTTGAGTGAGCCTCTGGCAAAGAACGTTTCTCCTCTGGCAGGTGCGACTGAGGTGATTTTTTCTGTGAATGACGTCCGGGCGTCTTACGAGGCGCTGAAAGATCAAGGTGTAGAGTTTAGCCAGGAGCCGCGTAATGTCTCCGGCCCGATGTGGGCGGCAAATTTCCGCGATCCCGATGGACATTTGCTTACGCTGTTCGGCCCGGAGAGGAAGCCATCGTAGATTGCAGAGAGTAGAGTCGGCACTTAGCATTTACATTTGGCCAATAGGGGTTTGTGCAGATCGGCAAGAACCATCAGGGGCTAAATGCTAAGTGCGAAATGCTAAGTGCTGAAGCACGGTCGCATCGTTCTGCTATCATTCTGCGGAGGCATTCATGGATGAATTACCCACGTTGACGGCCGGTGCGCGTCGGAATGAAGACATCGCTCTCGATCTGATGAAATTCGTTGCTATGACGACCGGTTACGGGCGCACCAGTTCTTCCGGAGTTGGTTTCCAGGGCAGCGGGGCTGCCTCCAAGCCGGAAGAATATGCAGGCCACTTGCTCGAACTCTACGGACGTTGCCTTCAGGCCGTGGCAGGAGGAAAGAAGTAGCTCAACTTTTTTCGAGAAAAGGTTTAGGCTGCGGCCCGGACGTCAATCGCTGGTTCACATTCGGGCGCGGTCGCGGAATCAGACGTTAGCGGCCACCCCTTGCGCAATACGTACTCCAACCATGCACCGGCAGCCTGCGATGTGAGGACGGCAAGCAGAACCAGTGTAGTGTAGGCCGTCGCGTTAACAATGCCGGCGTCGTAGGCCACGCTGGCCAGGACGATTCCTGGTCCGCCGCGGGCATTCGTGGCAATTGCCAGGTTCAGAATATCCAAGCCACGGAATCCCGCGAGCCGCGCTCCTAACCCCACCGAGAGCAGCTTGATGGCGCAAGCTCCAACCAGAAGAATTCCAAGCACGGTGATGGAGAAGCTCTTCCATAGATCGAGCCGGTAGCCGACGATCACAAAATACACAGGAATAAAAACTGAAAACGAAAATCGTCCGAGCGAATCGAGCGCGTCGGCGAAGAGTTCTCTGTTGCTGGCCACTCCATAGCCTGCCAGGAATGCTGCGAACACCAAACTGACATCCAGCATGGCCGCGACGGCCGCGAAGGCAAATAAGATTGCGATCAGATACCCGATTGGCGAAGCTGCAGCCAGAATGTTCCAGCGCGCCTGATGCAAACGTCTTAGCAGTCGAGGAGCGAGAGCTAAACCAACTACGAAGAAAATAAAGGTTACTGCCAAGTGTCGAAGGATTTCATTTTTCGGCAGCACTGAAGACTTTGCTAAGGCCGTTGCCATCGCGAGTACGGCCCACAAAACTATGTCTTCCAGAACCGCCACCCCAAGCACCAGCCGGGCAAATCGCGTGTGCAGGATTTTGAGATCGTAAAAAATGCGGGAGATAACCGGAATCGAAGTGACCGCTACTGCAATGCCAATCACCAGGATCAATGAATTCCGCTGATTGGCAACACCCATCAATCTGTGAATGGGAAATAGCGGAACTACAAGCAGCGCCAGCACAAACGGCAAGACCGTCCCCATCGAAGCAAGCCACGCAACCTGGCGGCGATCGTCGCGTCCGAATAGACGCCGCGTTTCGGATCCTGAGATAAACATCAGCAGCAGCAAACCCATCCAGTAGAGGAAACCGAGAACCACATCAGGAACGTGGGCTCCCGCGCCGTCAGAAAAAATGGAAGCGGAAAAGGAAGGCGCAATCTGGCCCAGCAGCGTCGGCCCCAAAACCACCCCGGCTACGATTTCCCCGATGACCTTCGGTTGACGAAGTCTCGCGAACAAATATCCGAAAAGGTGTGCGGTCGCGATGAGGATCAGCAGTAGAACGACTATAGAACCGATTTGTTCGTTAGACATGAGCACCCAGAACAACGGGATTAGGATGAGCAGGGTGGGGTTCGCGCTGCCTCGCAGGAGGCATTTCGGGGAAATAGGCCGCGGCACGAGACCGCGGCCTCAGATGTTCAACGAGGAGAAGGGCTTAGCTCGAATCAAAATCTGCCTAACGGCGACGTCCGCCCTTGCGGCGAGCCGATCGCTTTGCCGTCTTTGCCGGTTTTCTTTTGGCTGCCTTCCTGTTTGCCGCTTTGCGAGCTGGTTTCCGCTTCTTGGCCGGTTTTCTTTTCGGAGCTTTCTTGGCTGCCTTTTTCTTCGCCGGTTTTGCGGCTGGTTTCTTGCGGGCAGGTTTGGAGCCGCCGCCCCCTCCACCGCGTTGCGGCGCAGGAGCACCGGGCGTGGCAGGTTGGGATCCCGGTTCGGTCATGCCGGGCATTTCAGCCTCTTCTTCTTCCTCTTCTTGTTCGTAATCTTCTTCCAGCGAGTCGCCGTAGGCAGCGCCGCCAGTATCACCGAATTCGTCCGTTTCGTCGTCACGTCCGTAGAGGGTGTCCTTGAAAGTCATTTCTCCTCCTGATTTCCGGCCGCGCGGGTGCCGGGCACTGCATTACATGCGCTGGAAAATAAAAAGACAACTAAAAAACTGCATTCGTTTCCTTGAACGGCGCGCGATTATAACACACCGTTTTCACGCGGCAATATTGTGCCGCCTACTTCAACCCATACGTTTGCATATTACACCTGATTTAAAACCCGGGGTGCTCGCACGAAAACCAAAATTGCTAGTCCTGAATGTGAACGTCCAATGCTGCATGACTGACTTTGCAGAAAATGCGGACGAGCTTAACGAACGTCTTTGATAAGGAGGATCATGCCAGGTCGAAGAGTGGCAACATCCCCATTGGCACGTTTCAGGGCAGCCACAGTGGTGTGATGGGTGCTGGCGATCGAAGTCAGGGTTTCACCAGGTTTTACCTTGTGACGAGACAGGGCTGAATCGCTGGCTGTCCGTAAACTATTCTTCCCCTTGGGCTTAGGAGCCGAGGTTTGGCGCAGCTGGTTGATGGTCGGGGTCACGGGTAAATGGATGTACACAACCCTGCGGCCTTGAAGACTATTGCCCTTCAAATGGTTCCACCGGCGCACCATCGTAGGTGGAACCGCGAAGTTGTCAGCTACGGACTGTAGCGTGTCGCCTCTGCGCAACTTGTACCGCGTAGCGTGGCGCGCATAGGTCGCACCGTCCTCGGTAGTGGCATGTTTGCCCGGCGCGATGGGGATAATGATTTTGCTCGCGGACTGGAGCTTGTCGTCGCCATCGAGACTGTTTGCCTGAGCAATTGCCTTGGCGGGGGTTCGATAAACCCGTGAGATTGACTCTAAGGAGTCGTTAGGACCGACGTTGTGGTACCGCCACCACACCCTCATGTCTCGGGGCACAGCTGCGATCGCGCTGGCGTACTTTTCTTTAGTGCCGGCAGGCAGGTGAAGTTCGAACTCCCGATCCTTGGGAGTGGTGAGCCGCAATAAGCTCGGATTGAGGTCCTGTAGCGTTTCCGGCGACGCATCCACACAACCGGCCACCAGGCGCAAGTCCACGGAATAGTCGATTTTTATTTTGTCGTAGGGTACCGGTTTGTCAGTGACCACTTTGTCTAACCCGTATTGTGACGGGTTCTTAGTCATGATGGTCACAGCGACGATGATCGGCACATAGTTGCGGGTTTCTTTGGGCAGCACATTACGCCGATAGAGTTCCCAAAAGTCCGCGTATCCGGTACGCCTGACCGCGCTCTGCACCGTTCCTGGGCCGGAGTTATAAGCGGCCATAGCTAAATACCAGTCGCCGAACTGGTTATATAAATCTTTCAGATGACGCGCTGCCGCTCGTGTGGCTTTCTCCGGATCCTGGCGTTCGTCCACCCACTGATTTCTTTGCAGCCCGTAACCTTTAGCTCGGCTGGCCATGAATTGCCACATTCCGCGAGCTCCCACTCGCGAAAGCGCCAAGGGGTGGAATCCGGATTCGGCTTGGGCAAGGTAGATCAACTCCGGTGGCACCCCTTCGTCTTTGAGAATGTTCTCGATGGCTTCGCGATAGCGTCCGCCACGAATAAGAGAATTCTCGAGGGTAGCGCGTCCACGGCTTGAGAAATAGTTGATGTACCCGACGACTGGATCAGTCAGCATCAAGGGCAAATCCGAATGGGTAGCTTTGATCTCTGCTTCCGCCTGTGCCTTGATATTGGGATCGACAGGGAAAGTAACGTCATTGGCCTCATCAATCGGGGCAGGTTCAGATTTCTGCTCGGCAGAGGTATCAGCATCTTCCAATTGCAGGCCGTTCACCCCATCCAAGAGACGATCGAGCTCGCGTTGCATTCGCTCGTCAGAACGTGCCTCCGGGGGACTGGCCATGATGAGGTTGAATGCGCGATCGAAACTCTGCTTGGCGGCGTCTGTTTGGCCGGCCTTGTAGTTGTCCTGCCCCGCCTGATACTCGCGCTCTGCTCGTATGATTAGCTGCCCAACCGGATCGGGTTTAGGAGCCGGCGGCGCTGGTGCAGGAACACTGACTCTCCCCGGAGTGGTAGCTTTCGTCTCGGTTGCAGGCTTCGCATTGACCGCGGTCTTTGCCTTAGCTACGGGCCGCGGCTTGGGACTAGCAGCCGCAGTGATTGTGGGAGGATTCGCCTGGGGCGGTAAGTTCGGCGCCGCAGCCTTCTGCGATGAGTGACATCCCAGGCCCGCCAATAGCAAGGCCAATGGCGCGCCCCACCAGTAGTTTTTGGTAATCCCCATTTTTATCTAGAACTTACGGCTAACAACCGTGCCTTCGCCCAATTCTTTTGGATACTTCGAATCCTACCTTCCTGGATTTGATGGGTCAATCCAGAACAGGGTTAGCCCACGTTACCTTAGGGACAGGCCGGGCATGTTACTCGCAGGGGTTCCCAAGTGCAACAATTTAGTCCGGGGAACGCTATCCCCACATCTGTGCATCGAAGACCCGTCGGACGAATTTTCGACACACAAGGGAGAAAGATTATGAACGCCACGGATCAAAAGAAGTGTGCTCACCCTCAATGCTCCTGCCCGGTTTCACAGGGCCAGCAGTACTGTAGCGAGGCTTGCGAGATTTCCGCCGGGAACGACGCGAATGCGGAGTGTGGCTGCGACCATCCGCAATGCGAGATGGCAGCGTAGGGATTGGCAAAGAAGTAACTAGTGGTTAGTGGCAAGTCAATTCTGTCTTTCTAGTTTACTGGTCACTAGCCACTGCTTGATCACTTTGCTACTGTCCGGGAATAACTCCGCACGTAGGAGGGTACCGGTGTCTTCGGATCGAGCTTCGGATCGTTAATCGGGGAACCGGCCACCATCTGCAGGGGCACTACGCCCGCCCAGGTCAGGAACGAGTAATCCTCTTCATTATCGATCGGCGGGCCAGTGCGCATCTTGGCGGAATATTCGGTGATTGGAAGACGCATCACCAGAGTCGCTTTGAGTTCACGTTCATTAGGCTGGCGAGATTCTTCCCAACGCCCAGGCAGGATGTGCTCGGATAGGGCGCGAAGAGCTTGCAGCTTTTCGGCGGAATCTTCTACCGCGACGGCTGTGCCCAGCACTACGACCGAGCGATAATTCATTGAGTGATTGAAGATCGAACGGGCCAGGACGAGTCCGTCCAAAAGCGTCACCGTCACGCAGACCGCAATCCCCTGCTCCAGATTCCGCAACATACGGCTGGCTGGGGATCCGTGGATATACAGATTGTCCCCAGAACGGCCGTAGCCGGTTGGGATCACAAAAGGCTGATTGTCTACCACGAAACCGACGTGACAGATGAACCCTTCATCCAGAACTTGGTAGGCGGCTGCGCGGTCGTACACCGCGCGCTCCGGTTCGCGCGTAACACGGGTTCGCGCGGTTGGGCTGTAAGGCTCGGCCATGTTGTCTCCCGATTATTAAGAACCAGCAGTTTAGCAGGCGGATGTAACCCTGGCTTCAATCCGGGAATGGCGAACCCGCCCGCACGATGCGGATTCGATGGTCAGTAAACTTGAAGTGGGCGTCCGGCACTTCCACTCTGGACATGTGGCAGGTCACACAATCCTTAGTACTGACGGGACATGCCGCGCCAGGGTGATCGCTGCTGGGTTTGGAGTTTGCTGCGGCCAGATGACAACTAAGACACCGCTGATCGTAAAAGCCGGCTTCACGCACCAGCGGTTGGTGCGGGTTGTGACAGGCGACACAGGTGATGCGGGCATCGCCCTTACCCCAGCAGCGGCTGCTCTCCAGCCGGTAAGGCTGAAATCGTGCGTTCCCCACTCCGGTTGAGCCTGAGAGATTTAGGTCCCACCAGGTGGTATGGCAGGCGCCGCAAAAATCCACCTGATCCACCGGCTTGAGTCGCCCTGGATTTGAAATCAGTCCCGCTCCGGCTTCTAGTCCCGCCTTCATCGCTGCTGTGTGAGCCGAGCCGGGTCCGTGACAGGCTTCACACGTAATACTCGGAATCAGCCGAGTGTCGTCAAATTTGTCATTCGTGGTCGAAGCGGTGTTATGACAACCAAAGCATCTCCGAACCTCGGCTGGGGCGACCGGACGTCCCGCGGCTTTTTCAATCGACTCAGGCGTCGCAGTGGAATGAGCGGGAGTGATACCAAATCCCTGGAGTGTGCTGAAGTAACTGAACCGGCTCTCGAAGAATGCTCCGTCTTTCTGGTAAAGATAACTTTGTCCTACCTTGCCGGTGCCGAATGCCCAACTTAAAGGGCCCGAAACCGACTGCTTTCCATCGCTCACTGAGTATTCGATAACGCCGTTGTCCGTCCGCACGAGCTGATATGTGTGCGGGCCGAGGCGAAAATTCTGTCGATCGTGAGCCCGCAAAATATCCGAATTCGCTGCCGGCATTGATGTGCGTGCCATGGCGTGCAACTTTTGAGTCGAAGCCAGAGAAGAATGGCATTGCGCACAAATTGCTGGGCCAACATATTCATCACGAGATGGAGTTCCCTTGGTTGGCCACCAACCGGGCTGCTTGACTCGCTCCGGAGTAGACATCTGATCGGCTTTTGAATTGTTCTCATCCGCTAAGGTCCCGATAGAAACTGCAACCCCGGCCGCTGCAATGAGGGTGAGAAACAGCAGACGATTGCGGACTCGATGCTGACTCATAGAAAGTCGTGGGCTGCGGAGAATGGCGTTGCCAACTTGATCGGATTCCGATGATTATCGCAAATTAGCCACGCCGCGGCCAATCGCATGCCGGATGCGGGTTTGTTAGACTTCGGAAATTGTTTGTCGGTGAGAGGAAGACATGAAAGAGGGATCGAGGAGAATTTATTTTGCCAGGATCGCCGTCGCCGGTGCTTTGTTGATTGCGATTGCCGCGATGAGGGCGCAGTCTGGACCGCCTCAATCCGCGGCGCCATCCGCCGCCAAAAAAACCGAAGAAGCTTATAAGAACATCCAGGTTCTCAAAGGCTCACCGGCTGATCAATTAATGCCTGCGATGCAATTCATTAGCGCATCTTTGGGGGTGCAATGCGACTACTGCCATGAGATGGGCGCGTTCGATCGGGATGACAAGAAACCTAAGCAAACTGCACGCAAGATGATGGAGATGATGTTCGCAATCAATAAGAATAATTTTGCGGGACATCGCGAGGTGACCTGTTATTCCTGCCACCGCGGCGCGATCAAACCTGTGGCCACTCCTGTTATCACTGATCAGGAAGTAAAACTGGCCTTCCCGGAAACGCCAAAAGAAGAAGACTCTTCTAATCCGGCTGTTGTTGATCAGCTTCTGGACAAGTATGTGGCGGCACTCGGTGGCACGCAGGCAATCCAGAAAATTTCCAGTCGCTTGGGAAAGGGCACGATTGCGCTCGGCGCAAATAAATTTCCCTTTGAAGTATTTGAAAAAGCCCCGAACAAACGAATGTCAGTGATGCATCTTCCCAATGGCGATAGCATCACGGCGTTTGACGGAAACTCCGGTTGGCTCGCTCTGCCTGGGCAGTCTTTGCGCGATATGAGTGGAGCGGAGTTGGAGGCAGCCAGACTTGATGCTGATTTCTATTTTCCGTTACGAGTGAAGCAGCTTTTCAGCGAATTCCGCGCTGGAAAGTCAGAGAAGATCGGCGACCGCGACGCTACCAGTCTGGTGGGAATAAAAGAAGGCGAGCCTCCTCTAAAGCTCTACTTCGACCCACAGTCGGGATTTTTGGTGCGCCTTTTGCGCTACGCCGAGTCCCCGCTTGGGCGTGTTCCCACCCAAATCGACTATGCCGATTACCGCGAGGTTAACGGCGTGCGGACTCCATTTCGCTGGACAATTTCCCGGCCCGGAGGTCGCTTCACCATCCAGTTGGAAAACGTTCAGCAGAATATTCCGATCGACGATGCAAGATTCGCCAGGCCGGCCGTCAGTGAAACGGCGCCACAAAAACCGCCGGGATCCTGAGCAAGTTTCAGCGTCCAACCAGGGGGAGGATCAAAGCAGAGGGATGTTCCCGGTCGTGATAGATGGTGTTGGTGGCTTTGACCCCACGCAATCCGCGTTCTGGATCCTCGCCAGTGTTGAGGTTCCGATCGAAGCGCGGGAAGTTGCTGCTGGAAATCTCCAGGCGCAAGCGATGTCCGGCAAGAAAGACATTGCTGGTGGCCCACACGTCGATAGTGAACTTATAGATATTTCCCGCCTGCATGAGTTCGGGTTTTTCCTGCGAGTTGCGATAACGCGCCCGCAGGATTCCATCGGTTAAATTCTGGCAGAATCCGTCAGGCCGGACATCGACCAGCTTGGCCGTGAAGTCTGTGTCCACCGCAGATGAGCTGGCATAAAGCTCCACCGAGATCGGCCCCGTGACTTCCATGTCGTAATGAAGGACGGGCGTGGTGTAGACCAGTACATCATTCCGATTTTCGTTAGGACGCTGATCGAATGCCCCCGAGGCCAGATGTTCGTTGTCACAGCAGAGGCCTCCGCCACGCGTAGGTACGGGATCTCCGGGATCGTACACAAAACTGTCTCTGGTTTCGGCCCGAGGTGCAATGGTATTCAGCGTGCCGTTGCCCGACAACGAGTTTGCCTTACCTCCTGAGTGCAGGTAGAAGCGGGTGCTTTTGGCGCGGGCCAGCGGCCAATCGTCTTCTTCGCGCCATACGTTTTTCCCCATCACGAAAATCTTGACGGGCTTTTCTTTCTCCACTCCGTTTTGGATTCCTTTCAGTAGATAGTCGTACCAGCGCAGCGTGATGTCATCGCTGGTCTTCTCGACGTTGGCCTCGCTGCCAAAATCGAGCTCACCTGTTTTTCCCGTGAAAGGACCGTGATACCAGGGCCCGATCAGCAAGCGCTGATTCCGCCGCGCTGCCTCGCTCCCGCTGCGTGCCTTGATCCCGGCATAGTTGCGTAATGTTCCGCCCATGAAGATGTCATACCAGCCGCCCATGTGGTAAGCCGGAACCTGGATCTGCGCGAAGTGATCTTCGATGGACCACGTCTTCCAATAGTCGTCGTAAGTTGGATGTTGCAGCCAATCAAGGAAATACGGCGCCAGGCCTTCCCCCGTCCCCGGCTCGACGACCGGATAACTGGAGAGCGGCAATTTTCCCACCCAAGTCAGAGCGTCTGTGTTTTTCTCTACCCGGCGCTGAAGCGTGTTGTGCGCCAGCCCCGATGTCCAGGATTCGCTGAACCACTGTTCGAAGGCGCCGCCCTGGTACGTCCATCCATCGTGGTAATTTGACGCGGTGACGACAGGGAAAATTCCGGCAAGGTGCGGAGGCTGCGCCATGGCAGCCAGCATCTGAGTGGCACCAACGTAAGAGCCGCCAAACATTCCCACTTTGCCATTGGAATACGGCAATCCCGCAGCCCATTCCACGGTGTCATATCCATCATCAGACTCGTGTTTGAAGGTGTACCACTCGCCGTCAGAAGAGAAACGTCCCCGAACATCTTGAATGATGGTCACATAGCCACGCGCCGCAGCCTTTACTCCAAACTCCACCCCGCCGTCTTTGTTATAAGGAGTGCGTTGGAGCAGAACTGGAAACTTACCTTCAGTCTTCGGACGGTAGACGTCCGCGTGCAGCACGACACGATCACGCATCTTTACCGGCACATCACGTTCGACAGTGACTTCGTTCTGCGCAGCAGCAAGGTTGGCACACAGAACAAGAAGTAGGCGGAAAAGTAAGGTTTTACCATCTTGAGAAGACAACATGCGGCCTTAGAAATCAAAAATCAAAAATCGTAAATCGGCAATCGTAAATCGTAAATTTCTACCAGGTCAGCTTCAGCGCAAATTGCAACTGCCTTGGATCGAATGCCGCGGTGGGTTGCTGGCCGCTATCCCACAGTGGATTAACATCCGCAACGTTAAAGCGGTTGATGAAATTGAATGCGTCCACCAACCCTTCCAACGCCACACGCTCGCCCAGTGGGATTCGCTTGCCGACCCGAATGTCAGTGAAAACGTTCATGGGCTTAGTTCCGGCATTGCGGCCTAGGTTTCCATCCAAGGTTCCATTCAGGAAGCATGCGGGTTGTAAGAATCCCGTTGGCGAAAAACGTGAAGCGGCAGGTAGATCGCCACAGGCATTTTGCCCAGCGCTCGATGGGATAATCATGGGCCGGTCGGTCGGTGTGCTAGCATCAAAGTTTCGGTCATCGCCGGTGATGATGTTGAATGGCCGTCCCGATGCGGCCTCGATGATGGGCGCCACGGTCCAGTCGGAGAAGAATTTTCGCGCAAAACCGCTGCCACCCAATTTGCCACTCTGGTAGACCCCGCTGAACACGAAGCGATGGCGCTGATCAAAGAGCGAGTTGGAACGTTCCGCTCGCAGATTGTAAACATTTTGCGGTTGTAAGGGCGACTCTAAATCGGTGGAATCGTCAATGGCGTGTGACCAGGTGTAAGACGCCAGAAATTCATAATGTTGTCCAAAGCGCTTCCGCAGGTTGGAGGTCAGCCCATGATAGACCGAGCTACCGTTACCGAAGTTAGCGTACATGTCGCTGAAGGGAATACAGCCGTTGAGCGAACCTGCGCTCGGATCGCAGCTGGCGTTAAGACGGTCAGCGCCCAAGATCGCGTTGGCCAGTGTCACGCACCCGCCCGCGCCGCCTGCAATGAGGGCGTTCGCCAGCGAAGGATTCACTCCCGACGGCCGGAAAAAACTCACCAAAGAGGCTGAAATCCAAGTCGGATTGAGTGGGTTGCACGGTGCAATCGCGCCTACACCGTTGGGCCCGAACTGGGCGGCTCCGGAGGTTGGGTCAGCGAGGGCTGACTGCCAATTGGCCAGCAAGAATTGCTGCTTGACTGCATTCGTGTTGATCGGCCGATTGAGGTGACGCCCGCCGTTGAAATTCCATTCCACACTGAGGGCCAAGTCATGTCCCAAGTCGCGCTCGAAAGCGAAGTTGGCCTGATGCGACACGGCGTACTCAAAATTCTTCGCTACAGGAAAGCCGAAGGGCTGGAATACCAGTGGCACACCCGCTTTCAGGAAAGCTTGACCTACCCAAATCGAGGGAGCATTAGGAGCTGGATTGAATCGCTGCTCGTTGGGCAGGTAGTTGAAGGGAGGATTCAGGGGCAATGAGTTCAAGCAACTAAGCAATCCCTGAAAAGCATTCGAAGAGTTCAAGTTAGAGAGAGTCGGCGTACATCCGCCGGGTGCGCTGGTGTTGAGAAGCGCAATCTGCGGGGCCTGTGATCCATCCGTCACGTCGGAGTTGAAGGCCAGCGCCAGCAACGGATGGTCGTAAAACATTCCGTAAGAAGCGCGAAAAACGCTCTTCCCATCCTTGAACGGATCCCAGGCTAGACCGATTCGTGGCGCGACATTGTTGAAGTCGCGTGGGATGCCCTGAATGGTTCCCAGAGCATTCTGGGCCGCAGCCGAGAGCGGATTGATGGCGGAAAATGTGGGAGTGAACTCTACGTCGTACCGCACACCATAGTTCAAAGTCAGGTTCGATCTGATCCTCCAGCCGTCCTGCAAAAAGACGCCCAGCGTGGTATTTGAAAATGCGTCGTGAGGATTTCCCACTCCTTGGATGAAGTTGGACGGAATACCTGCCCCGTAAGCCTGGACCGCGCTGAAAGCGGGGAAACCCTTTGGGAACCCGAGGCTTTGCTGCCCGAAGTTGTAGATTCCTCCGAAATTTACCGTGAAGTCTGCGCTCAGAGGAATGTAGTTCCCGTCTATACCAAACTTAATGTTGTGCGTACCCTTCGACCAGGAAAAATTGTCAGTCAACTGGTAGCGCTGTTCGGTGCGCCGCACAAAAGAGAAGGGCTCGCGTCCAAAAAAAGCGAAGCCGGGAATGTTAACCGCTACGTTGCTGCCTCCCGGGGCGCGAGAGAATCCGTAAAGCAGCCCGCGGCGCGCATACTGAAAGCGAAATTCATTGACCTTGTTCGTTCCCAGCGTCCACTGGTCCTGGCCAGCGATACTCCAATCATGATAGTTCTGCGTCGACGTACGAGAGAATGCATTTTGTCCGAAGTTCTGCGGACCCTGCGCCTGCACCTGGATTCCGGTTTGATCACTTGGGCTGAAACCGCCCCGAAGCGTGATTCGGTTGTTGCTGGTGAAATTATGGTCCAGGCGCAAAGAGTACAGATCTGTCCGCTCCGAGACCGGAAAATTCCCAATCAGACTATTGAGGGCCACAAAGGACGCCGGCAAGCCAGCGCAAACTGGGTTCAGAGCATTGCAAGAAGTAGGAAACTGCTTCGACCCAGAGCCCGGTGGCGACAACAATGCGAATGATTGCGGTTGAGTTCCATTCAAAGCAATCCCAGAAGATGCTCCCACGAAGAAGATGTATTGCTGCAGAACAGGGACAGGGATCCCAGGCGGCGGGCTGGCCAGAAAGGCCGCTTGTTGCGCCGTTGCCTGAATCGGGAATGTCCCTGGAGGCTGCGCAAAATAGGCCGATGCATCAAATGGTACGAGCTGAAAGTTGTCAGCTCCGATCGACGAAAACCCGGTCTCCTGTCTCCAAGTCCCTTCATACGAAAAATAGTAATAGGTTTTGTCTTTGATAATGGGACCGCCAAAGGCAGTTCCCGCTTGTACCCGCGTGTATGCCGGATTGGAAACCGTACTGAATGGATTCACCGCCTGGAAATTTCGATTACGCAGGTAGCCGAACACCGAGCCGTGCATGTCATTTGTGCCGGAGCGGGTAATGATGTTCACTACACCGCCCGAAGCCCGGCCATACTCGGCGGCATAGCCGTTGGTCTGGATCTGGAACTCTTGCACCGCTTCTTGCGAAACCGTGGAACGGATGCCGTTGGTGGAATTGTCTACCGCGTCCGCACCGTCCACGTTCACCAGGTTGGCGCGCGCCCGCTGCCCGCTCATGTTCAATCCGGAAGTGGGAGCAGCTCCGATGGAAGGCGCGTCGTCGCGAGCCAGGCGCGAGTCGGTGAGAGCAAAGTTAATGTAGTTGCGGCCATTGATAGGAAGATTGTCGATGCGGCGCTGTTCGATGGTATCGGTTGAAGAACTGCGTTGCGTCTCAACCTGTTCGGCTCCAGCACTCACCGTGACGGTTTCTTGGGCGCCGGCAACAGCCAGTGTGACTGGCAAGTCCGCCATTTGTCCCACCGTGATGGTCTGGATGGAGGTGTTTTTCGCAAAACCGGGCGCTTCCACCACTACTGAGTATTTTCCAGGCGGTAGTGCCAGGATGCGATACTCCCCGTTGGTATTGGTCGCGGTTGCGCGCTCGAATGCTCGGGCTTCATCACGAGCAGTCACCGTGGCATTGGTGACCACGGCACCCTTAAGATCTTTCACAGTAACGTGCAGGTCGCCAGTGGCAGCACCTTGGGAGAATGCAAACGTGCTCAGCAAAAACATCGCCGAAGCAAGCAGGACGAGTTGGCGTGTCTTCATAAATCTCTCCTCAAAATAACCCTGACTTTTATCGGCGGAATGGCAAGAGCCCTCCTGGCGGCAGGGAAGAAAGAACGTAGTTGTTGTTAGGAAGGTGATTCGCTGCTTGTACCATCAACAGGAAGGCGAAATCAAGCTACAAACAGTTGCCTCCACATTCTGCAGCGTACCAATTAGTATGATGTACGATTTCGAAAACTGAGACGCGTCGCACTCAACAGAGGAACCATTCTAAAGGAAGAACAACCAAGGCCGACGAAGACTGGCCGCCGCTTTGACGTCACCGTTGCGGGCGAGCTGAACCTAGATCTGATTCTCTACGGCCTGCCGGATGAGCTTCCCGGCGACCGCGAACTTCTGGCCAGCGGGATGATGCTCACGCTCGGCAGCTCGTCTGCGATTGTGGCGCACAATCTCGCCGCCTTGGGAAACCAGGTTGGATTCGTTTCTCGCATCGGGGACGATCAGCTGGGTCAGATCGCGCTTGATCGTCTGGCCGCGGGCGGTGTGGATATCTCCAAGGTGCGCCGTGTCACTGGTTCCACCAAGACCGGCTTGACGGTTATTCTGCAACGCAATGGCTGGCGCAACATGCTGACCTACGCAGGGACCATCTTTGAATTGACTTTCGAGGATTTGGATTTCGATTACCTTGCCTCGTCCCGGCACTTTCATCTTTCTTCTTTCTACTTGCAGCGCGGACTCCGACCGCAGATACCTGAACTATTTCGAAAGCTGAAAGCGGCGGGTCTCACGATCTCACTCGACACTAATGACGATCCCGACGATGGCTGGGAAGGTGGCCTCCGCGATGCCTTGCGCTACGTCGATGTCTTGCTTCCAAACGAACGAGAGGCGCGGCGGATCGCGCACAACGACAATCTTGAGGCTGCCATCGCTTCCCTGGCGGAGATGGTTCCAGTGGTGGTGGTGAAACTCGGGGAGCGAGGAGCCATGGCACAGCGAGCCGCTGAGCGGTTCGTCAGTCCACCGGTAAAAGTGGAGATCGTAGATGCAGTCGGGGCAGGCGACAGCTTCGATGCCGGGTTTTTACATCAATTCCTGCGCGGTGCAGATCTGGAAACTTGTCTTGCGAGTGGCAATCTGGCGGGCGCTCTCTCCACCACGCGAGCCGGAGGAACCGAAGCTTTTCGTGATCCCGAGCACCGCAAACGGTTTTTCGAGACTCGCAAATCGGCAATGAAGTGACGCGGCCGGAACCGCCATCACCGAGGCTATTGGCTTACTTCCAGCAGCAGGTGATCCCTGAACTCTGTTTTCAATCTTGGTACTTTGCCGGCGCTGGCTTCCACTGAACCAAGATCTCTTCCATCCGTGTAATCGACGACGCGGTACGCCCCGTCTTTCAGGCCTCTTAATTCAACTTCGCCTTTCCAGATGGAAGCGGACGGCGCGAAAAAGGCGTAATACATCTTGCCATCCTTCTCGATCGCATAGGCTTCCGGCACATCGTATCCGTAGACATACAAATTGCGGAATGTGCCCTTCGAGAGCATTTTCTGGTTATAGATTCCAATCCATTTTTTCCAATGTGCGTCTTTCTCCGCGGTCAGCGTCACCTTCTTGAACTTAGGCCCAGGATCGGGCCACACGAACTTTGTGCCCACCACTGCTCCGGTCCCGATACTGGACGCGAAATCGTTGCCGGACTCGACCCAGTCCTTTCCTGATCTGTTCATGATGGACAGTTCCACATGATCGCCATACACGGCAGCTTCCGGGCCGAGCAACGCCTTGTACATTTTGACTCGACGCCGTACTTGCACTGCGCCCACCGGATCAGCCGTTACCGCCTGATCCATGTAAGGCAACCACGCCAGCGAGGGGGGAGTTCCACAAGGACAACTTTGCGTGACGCTTTCCGGCTTAATGGCGCGGGTGGTCTGGAAAATTGTTTTGTAGACTTCGCCCATCGCATTTACGGAATCCTGGGGTGATTTATGGTGATGCTTCGGGTTGTAGCAAGCGGGAACGGAATAAATATTGTCCAGTTTGCTTCCATCAAATCCCCAGTCGCGGATGAATTTCTCAGTCAGCTTTTTGTAATAGCTCTGCACTTCCGGAACCGCGGGACAGAGTGCAGCCAGGTCTCGGGTAATCCGCCCGTGCTTACCTTGCTGGTCGAGAATGAGCCAATCGGGATGCTCTTGAACCACTTTCGAAACGATGTATTTATGCGACTCCCATTTTCCCTGGCCGTCTTCCGCGCCTAGCGGCAGCCACCATAGCTGGACGAGTTCGCCCTCTTTGTGAAAATCATTAACCATTTTCTGAATGGAGTTGCCGGGGAAAGTATCGCTGCGTGGATTCCAATCGCCGTAGTTGTCGAACCATCTGTCGTCGAGGGTCGCCCACTTGATGTTGAACTCTTTCAACTTTGGTATGGTGCCGGTCATTTGGGCGGGCGTGACATTAAACTCGTAGCCCCATCCGCACCAACTGACGTTGTAGGCCTCGTTCGAGGGCTTGGGGAGATTCCAACCTTCCTTTGCGAGCACACTCGACCAGAGACGGAGAGGCTCGTAATAATCTCCCGAGTACACCGCCAGAAAGCTGCGCGGCGTGGAATAAACTTCGCCCGGCTTCAAAGTGACGTTGGCGGGAATCGTCATTGACGCTTCGACTCTGCCATCGCTCTCCGTCTTCACGGGAATCGAGACCGCCAGCGGCAGAGTCTCCACGTGGCCAATGGCTTCGCCTACAGAGCCGGTCCAAAAAGCTACTACGGGTATGCCGCCGCCGTAACCTCCTTTGGTCATTTCGCCCATGACGTTAGGTTGGGAGAATCCACGACTTAGCTTGATGACATCATCTTTGCCCCACTCATAGCTGGAGCCGTGAAACGACCACATCTCGTAAGGCTGCGTCTTCGCCATTCCATGACTTGCTTGAGTATTGCGCAAGGCAGCATTCAGCCGTCTCGCCTGCGCCACCGCCTGATCGATCTTGAAATCAGATTGTCCAGTGTTGCGGTACTCCATCGCAGCCAAAACAATATTGGGAAACTCGTCATAGGCTTCGACGGTGAGGGTTTGTTGAATTCCGCCGGAGGCACCGTCCATTGGTCGCGCCTGGATTTCTATGTGCTTACCTCGCCCCAGCTTGCCTTCCGCCTCGCGCACTTTGGCTTGACCGAAGTCAAGTTTGAACTGGATCTCTTTGCCCGCCGCGATTACATAGTCGCTGCTGGAATGCGCGTCGGGCTCGTCCAGGGTGAGTTTCTTACCGTCTTTGAGCAGGAAACCTTGCACGTAACCTGGGGGTAGGACATGAAACTCAGCCGTCGAAGTCCGCACTACCAGCGGGCCACCGTCGTTGAGAGTTACCTTGATCTCCGAAGGAGGGGAAGGCGTTGAAGTCGATCGCTCTTCATGCCGCGAGCAGGCAGCGCTCAATAGAAGAACTGACATCAAGACTAAGCAGCCGAAGAAATTCGAGCGGATCGACATTACTTCGCTGCCCCCTTCAGCGCCGTCAGTCCCTTGAACTGTCCGAACATCCGTTCCGCATTTAAGTGATATATCTTCTCCAGCACTGGATCCGGAAGATTCAGTCCATAAATTTCCCAGCGGCCCTGTCCTGGAGAACCCCAGTAGTCGAAATACTCGTCGGCGGTTTCGAGCCAGCGGAAATGGTTGCGATACATTGCTTCTTCCATGCCGTTGTCAGTGCCAAACATGATGCGGTCCTGATATTTCAGAAACAACTCGCGAGTGCGTCCAGGCTGGCGTCCCAACTCAGCTTCACGGGCCCCGAATTCGACCATCACGTTGGGATACTTGTCGAGCATGCCAGCCACCCAATCAAGGTTTTCCGGCCACCCCATGTGAAGAGACACAAAAGTGGTGTGAGGATGCCGTGCGAAGACGTGATTACGCGCCTCAAGCAACTGCTCCATCGAGGGAAACTGCGGGCCGTAGAAGCTCCAGTCTGGATGTTCGATCAACTCTTCGTACCGTTCGTTTGTGGCGTCAATGGGATGAAAGAAAGCTTCCGGATCAGCGGTGTGAATCGACACCGGAATCCCCAGCCGCCCACACTCTTCCCAAACCGGATCGAGACGAGGGTCGTCCACCGCGATAAACTTGCCAGACTTGTCACGTACCCCGAGACCAAGATCTTTTAGAAATTTTAGACCACGTGCACCGCGGGCTACGGCATCGTGGAGTTGCTCCACCATCTCTGAACTAAAGTTGGGATCGTCAATCTTGCTCCAGTCCATTTGTGTGAAGACGATGAAGCGTCCGGGGTAAGGCTTTACCATCTCATCGATGACTTTCTGCAGCTTGTTGCCCCACATCCCGGTCAGAATAACGACTGTTTTCACATTAGTCTTGTCCATGACTTCCACTACGCGTTGTGGAGGCATGTGCTCTTCTATGCCCTGCGCGTCGTTGATGTGGTTATGCACGTCGATAACGTAGTACTTCGCGCGATCCACGCTGTGACTAGTTGTGTGCAGCATGGACTTCGGTTTGAAGTCTTTGAGCAGTAAAGTCTTTTTCTGTTCAGCACCGGCTGCCGATTTATAGCCGATCTGGTCCTGCGGTGGGGCTGAGGGTGCCTGCGGTTTGGTCGTCTGGGCGGCCGTTCCGGCTGCAAGCAGTCCCAGGACGACGAATTTAGATAACCAAGCAAGCTTTCGTTTTCTTTCCATTTCCACCACTTTCTGAAGACGCCTCGGAACCCTGTTTACAACTCCGCAGACTTAGGTATCCGATATCCTCCCCAAACCTCAGAATCTGTATTAGACAGCCGTTTTAGCAGCTAAAGCCAGTTTTTTCCAGGAGTCTGTCTGGACTTAGCCCCTGTTTTGGCGTTTACTGCTGACGACGTTAACCAAGCAGTCATTAGCGAACCTTGGCTTGACAACGCCATCATATCGAAAGTAAAAGTAAGAATTCGAAGTATACCCGAAACCTGGCATTTTACGGCAAGGGCATTTTAGCGGAGGCCCCCATGCGTACACGCATTTTCTTTTTCGCAGCCGCGACAAGCCTGGTGCTCGTGTTCTTTCTCGCTGGCGGCACCCTCGGCCAGGGAACATACCAGGCGCAAATTCGGGGAGTGGTTTCAGACCAGACCGGCGCTGTTGTGGGAAATGCCACCGTGACCATCACCGAAAACGGCACTAACCTTTCTACGATCGCAAAGACCGGCTCCGATGGTTACTACATTCTGCGCGGACTTCGGCCTTCAACCTACAGCCTGAAAGTGGAAGCTCCCGGATTTCAAACTTTGGAAAAGCAGAATGTTGTCCTCGCGGTTGACCAGCAGACCACGCTCGACTTCCCTCTCAAGCCAGCGGGGATGAGCACGCAGATCCAAGTCGAAGCCGCCGCACCCTTGCTCGATACCGAGAGCGCGTCTCTGGGCACTGACGTCACCAATGAATACGTCAAACAGATTCCGTTGCTCGACCGCAACTTCTTCGGACTGATGTTTCTCAGCGCCGGTGTCACAGAAGTGACGGGCGCAGGTACGGCTGATAACTATCCTACCGGGACCAATTTTGTTTCCAACGGACAGCGCAATGCCACGGCGGAGGTGCGGATTGATGGCGCACTGGTGAGCGCTCCGGAACAGGGGGAAGGCGCAACCAGCAACGTGTACTACGAGCCGTCGGTTGAGATCGTGCAAGAATTCAAGGTGCAGAACAACAGTTATTCCGCCGAATTCGGCAGCAACGGCGGAACTGTGGTCAACATGGTGCTGAAGAGCGGCACTAACAACTTTCATGGCAGCGGCTGGTGGTTTGGGCAGCGTGGATGGTTGGATGCCAACGAATTCTTCACCAAGCAAGCCGGTCAACCCAGACCTGGGCACACCCGCGATCAATATGGCTTCTCGCTGGGTGGTCCCATTATCAAGAACAAGACGTTCTTTTTTGTTGACATAGAACGCATCAACGCCAAAGCGCCCCAACCTATCACCGCAACCGTACCCACCGCATTGGAGCGGCTGGGAGACTTTTCGCAAACCAATATCCTGGATGAGAATGGCGACGTGGTTCCCAATTTGATTTTCAACCCCTATCAGCTGAGTGGAGGGGTACGCGCGGATTTCTCCACACCAAACGTCATCGATCCGCAGTTCATCGATCCCATCGGTCAACAGATTATTAATCTGTATCCGTCACCCAATGTTGCCGGTGATCCGGGTACGGGCACGAACAATTTTCGCAGCGTCGTGACCAACGCAACCCGATCGCTGCAGTTTGATATTAAGGTGGATCACCAACTCGCTCCGCAGCATCGCGTGTCCGCTCGTTACAGCCGGTCGCACGCCACAAATAACGTCCCAACTGTATTTGGGAATGACGATACCGGGGACGGCGTAGTTTTTCTCACGAACGTACAAAACACGGCGCTGGACTGGAATTGGACCGTAAGTCCCACGGTCTTGCTGACCAGCCGCTTTGGTGTAGATCGGGCTTTCGCGCCGGGACACGCCAACAATTATCCCGATCCGGTGAAGTTTGGCTTCCCCTCGGTGCTGGACCAGGCGAACAGGATCGTCCGTATGCCGGCATTTCTGATGGATTCACCCTGGACGTCGTTGTTTTCCCAGTGCTGCCCGGACACCGACTTCGCCCATACGCTTTACGGTTATTCTTCCATGCTGTCCTGGGTGAAAGGACGCCACAGCATGAAGTTCGGCGGCGAGCAGCGCCTGTTCTTTAACTACTTTCGGCAGCCCCCATTTCCAACGGGTTATTTTCACTTCGCGCAGGACATCACCGAACAGATTCCATTCAACTTCGACATCACTCAAGGGAACTCTTTCGCCGACCTGCTCCTCGGCTTTGGCGATTACGGTGGGATTTCCGTTTACCCTGCCGTCGCCAACAAGTCGAAAGAAACCTCGTTCTATTTCCAGGATGACTGGAAGATAACTCCGCGCCTCGCAGTCAATCTCGGGCTGCGATACGAATGGAGCACTCCCTATAGTGAGCGGTTCAACCGGGTCCAGTTTAGTGACTTCAATGCCGACAGCGGCATCCACGTAGACGGACTGCCCCTAGTTCCCGGCTCACTGAAGGGCCTCACAAAATTTGCCGGCAGCAGCGATCGCCACGTACCCATTGACCGCAACAATTGGGCACCGCGTTTGGGATTTGCTTACCAGCTCACCTCGAACACGGTCGTTCGCGGCGGAGCGGGCGTGTATTACGGGATGAGCGTTGCAACCAACTTCCAATACGCGGGCACAGCATTCCGCAAGGATGGGAACATTTACTTCAGCAAAGACGGAACGCAAACCAAGTTCGCCTCGCTGGCCGATCCTTTTCCCTCAGGTTTGCCCGCACCTCAAGGCACCCGCTACGGAGCGCAAGCGATGTGGGGCTTCCCCAACCAGAACGATTTGGGGACGACCGAGGCTCAAAACGCCGATATTTATCAGTGGAATTTCGGGGTGCAACGCTTGTTGCCGTGGCAGACTACAGTTTCCCTCGATTACTCTGCCAATCGCAGTACTCACTTGCCTTGGGGCGGATACTCCAGCACTCGCAACCGGAATTTCATTCCATCGTCGCTGCGACGGCAGTTCACAACCAGCGAACTCGATGATGTGGTGAGTAACCCTTTTCAGTGCCTGTTCACAACGGTCGCTTCGCCAGCTTCTTATTGCCCCGCGAGTCCAATCTTCAACGAACCCGACTCGCTCTACAACGACGATGTCATTGCCTTGCAGAATGTGCTGCGGCCTTTCCCGCAATTCCCCGGTCCGTTTGAAGGCTTGCCGCTTCTGGGAGCGCAATCGTTCTACAACTCCCTGCAATTCCGCTTTCAGAAGCGGGCGAGCCATTACTTTTCTTTTGAAGGCAACTACACGTTTTCAAAATTGACCGACGACTCGTCAACCGGCGCGAACGCCTTCGTTGGGAACCTGAATACGGGAAATCCGCAAGAACTGGATAACCTGAAGGCCGAGCACTCGATCAGCGCCAATGACACCACGCATCGGCTCGCCGCTGCCATCCTCTTTGATATTCCGGTCGGGCGAGGGCGCTGGATTGGAAACGGCATGAATCGCGTTTTGGATGCGGTAGTCGGAGGCTGGAGCATCGCCAACAGTTTGACCTACCAGTCCGGACAACCGATTGCCATCGGCATGTCGGCGCCAGCGATCACGGATGGCAACCAGCGTCCGGACGTCGTGTGCGCGAATCCGGGAAGTGGAGTGGGCCCACACAGGTCGGCCCTGAGCGGCGCCAGCATGTTCAACCTGAGTTGCTTCGCGGATCCTGGCGATCAGCAGCCTGGCAATGCTCCCCGGTACTTCTCCAATCTCCGAACCGACGGTATCCAGAATATTGATGTCGCTTTCTCCAAAACGTTCCTTGTACGGGAGGGTATGAAGCTGGAGGTCCGCGGCGAGTTCTTCAACGCCTTTAACACTCCAAGATTCGCCTATCCCGACACTCTTTTCGGCGACTCCACCTTCGGCGTGGTTTCCTCCACTTTGGGCAATCCACGGCACGGACAGTTAGGCGTGCGTTTCGAATTCTGAGCTTTAGCGTCGAAAAAGGACTTTCACTTAGGCGGGATCGCGACTTGAGATTGTGAAAAAGGAAGACCCCTATCCTCCAAGGACAGGGGTCAGACAAGCACCATTCTTATTCTGCTACCCGTGTGGACTGAAAGGCGACCGCCTTCCACTTTCCATCCTGTTTCACGTACACCCGTGTGAATCGATATTGGCCGGCGGCGTCTTGGCCGTAGGCCTTCCCTTTTTGTGTTGAACGGCCGGTTACGACTGCCGTATCTCCGTAAACCCGCGCTTGCAGATCGTCGAGGTCATACCCCTCAAGCTTGATCTCGCCAGATTTGAAATCCGCCAATATCTGCGCCTTCGTCCTGACAACTCCACGAGGACTCACGAACGTGTAGTCGTCGGCAGTGTTCTGGTCGAGAAAAGCCGTATCGCCCTTAACGGTGGCCTGGGCCCGATCCTGTTCCAGCTTGGTTAACTCTTGTTCGGTCTGTCCCTTGGGAGCGGACTTGTCGGCTGCCATCTGAGCCAGAGTGAAAGACGACGTGGCCAGTGTCAGTACTACCAACAGAAGGATGCGTTTCATGGTTGCCACTCCTTTCGGTGCGGGATGTTACCAGAACTACCGGCTTAAAACCAAAGTAGTTATACATTCGTAATCTGTTGGCCTGGGTAGCGACTCTCTATCCTCAGAAGAGACGTTAGGGCCACTAGCTTGCCCTCTTGAGCCAGACCTGAACAGCCATTGGGAACAACCGAACGGTGAAGGATGCTTAGGTCGTAGAGAGAAATCCATTGAAGTTGGGCCACGCCATCATTGCGATGCTTCTCCCGGGACTGGCTGGAACGGCACCTGCCCAGCACTTACCTTTCGTCGAACAATACAGAACTGAATACAGCAAGTTGACCGAAGCCAGCTCGCTTACCGGCAATTGCCTTACTCTTATCGAACCAGAAAATCGCCGGCCGGTCCCGCCGCCCCGTCTCACCATTGGCAAAGCTACTTATTTCATCGAACTGGTAAAGGAAGTTCCGGCCTCAGGAGAATTTGCCAGGTTCTCCGGCAGAACTTGCGACAAGCAAGCTCAAAAGTTGGGAGTATGCGAGGTCAAAGACCGCATTTATATTGAAGCCGGCCACCCCCTGAAACAAGAACAAACCACTCTCTTGCACGAGTTGCAACACGCCATCCTTGGAACTGAAAAGAGCGACCGGACTGCGACCTACCACGAATTCATCTACGAACTCTCACCGAAATTACTTCA
>Ga0070697_100000613_pt1 | contig 27126 bp, 26 predicted proteins | sample KBSK1501metaG_FD_65475 | JGI IMG/M metagenome (GOLD analysis project Ga0070697, IMG submission 65475) | Corn, switchgrass and miscanthus rhizosphere microbial communities from Kellogg Biological Station, Michigan, USA - KBS K1-50-1 metaG | ecosystem: Host-associated > Plants > Roots >...
CATCTCTCTCGCCTCTTTTGCGGAGATGGCTTCGGCTTTCAGCCCTAATCCGCGATGCAGCGCAACGATGGTGTTTAATTCTTCGCGCGCGTTAGGAGAGAACAACGCTTCCACCGTGCCTTTCGCGCGATAGCCGGTCGCGAGTCCGCTCAGTTCTTCCACCTCCGCGATGAATTCCGGATACATCGCCAGGCTTACTTTGCCGATTGGAACCATAGAAATCATTGCGGGATTTTCCGGTGCAGGGGAGAGGATTCCCGCGCTAGCCCAGGACGCTTCGTGTCCGGGCTCTCGCGCGTCAAATATGGCCACGCGCAAATCATTGCGCGCCAGCTCCAGGGCAATCGCGCTGCCGATCAAGCCTCCGCCCGCAATGATCGCGTCGTACGATCTCATTCCTGTATTCTATCTCGCGGCTTGTTTCTGCGCTTTATTCTTAATGTAGCGGCACCTTTGTGCCGCCGTTCTCGCATTGGGAAAACTAAGCTACAGCGAGCCTGCAAGTTCTTCTGAAAGCAATTGCGCCTTCCTGGCCAAATTCCTAGCGCGAGCCCAGTCGCCATCCTTCACTGCGGTTTTCGTTTCTTCGAGAAACGAATTCACCTTGGACGCCAGGTCGTTCTGCGTGGCATTCAGTTGGCGACTCTTTGCTGTCACCAGGTTCCGCCGCGCGATGCCCAGGCTCTCGTTCATTTGTTGCTGCGCGTCAGCGATCTCCTGCTGCGAGAGTTGCGGTGCCAGCGAAAGCGGATCTGACTTCACGCTCCCCGCAGGTTCGGGCGCTGGCTGTACGGGCACTCTCGGCCGCGCCGGCTGACGCGTCACCGCCAATTTGGAAGCCGGCGCAAAATCCCACGGCAAATCGGGCGCGTCGTCGTCGATCGGCGGAGGCGTATATCCGGGTGCGAGAACCGGCGCATGCGGTCTGACTGCGATCGCTGTTGCCCACGGATATGCGCGCGCGCGTTTCTCAGCGCACCCATCTGACAGCAGCACAACCGCAGTAGCTGCAGCAACCAGTGCGGAATGCGGCCAGCGCTTCACCATTCCCGAACGACCTCTCTGCAAGAATTAGATGCGTTTCATGCTGCCAGCGGCAATTCGATTCGAAATGTCGTGCCGCGTCCCGCCTCCGACTGGAAGTCGATGGACCCGTTATGAAGCTGCACGATGCGGAATGTAGTGGCCAGGCCGATCCCGCTGCCTCCCGGTCTCGTGGTAAAAAATAGTTGAAAAATCTTTTGTTGGTTTTCCATCGGGATGCCTTTGCCGGTATCGGATACGCTAATCTCCGCCATTTCGCCGTGCCGCGCCAATTCCACTCGTAACTCGCCGCCGGTTGTCATGGCTTCCGTGGCGTTCAGCACCAGATTCAGCACGGCCTGCTTCAGCAAATCTCGATCCGCCCACACTTCCGGCACTGCGTTCCCCAGCGATTCTTCCACGTCCACTCCTGCCTTTTGCATTTGCGGCTGCGCCACTCGCACCACCTCACGCAGCAGTTCCGCAAGATCGGTGGCTTCGAGCTTCAGCTCCACCGGCCGCGTGAAATCCAGGAAACGCTTGACGACCGCGTCCAGCCGGTCGATCTCTTTGTCCAGCACTTGCACCGCTTGCTGCGCTTCCCCATCGTGTTCGCCGGCCAATGACTCCTTCAAATTTTCCAGCCACAACCGCATCGAATTCAGCGGGTTTTTCACTTCGTGTGCCACACCGGCCGTGATGCGGCCCACCGCCGCGAGCCTTTCGCTCACCTGCAATTGCGTATTGATGCTTTCCAGCGAATCCAGGTCGCGCAGTGTGACCAGCGCTCCCATCTGTTCGCCGTTTTCCTGAATGGCCTGCACGCTCACTCCTACTCGCCGCACACCGCTGGTCGTTTTCAGCTCGGTCTCCGACGCGGTTTCGCGCAGCGCATCTCCTTCAAGATGCAATGCCTGGCGTAAGGGATGACCTTCCGGGAAAATTTCCGTCACCCGCCGTCCCAAAAACTGACCGGCAGGAGCGCCCAGAAATTTTTCCGCCGCCGGACTCACCATAACGGCGCGAGCGTCGCGCGTGAAAAGCAATAGCCCGTCCTCCAGCCCGGCCATTACCGAGTTTAGATTCTCCCGCATGGTGCTGAAAATTTCGTGAACGCCGCGTAACTGCAGGCCCACTTGCGAAATTTTTCGGCTCACCAGTCCCAGTTCATCCGCGCCGCCTCCAAAACTGCCGAAGCCTGAGAACACTGTGAAACTTTTGTGCGCCGCCGGTGGCGTGTCATATTGCCCCGCCGAAATCCGGTCCAACTGCGCGGAAATATCGCGCAGCGGCGCGAGTGTCGCTCCGCTGACCACCATCGCCAGTCCCGTCGATACCAGCAGCGCCACCAGCGCGATCGCTCCGGAAGTCCGCAGACTCGCCGAATTGGCATCGCGCAGCAGCGGTATCGAAATTCCGACTCGCACCTCTCCAAACGGTTCGCCCGTCATTGTGAATGGGAACGTAGCTTCAAATACGCGCTGCGGCCCGTACAGAATCTTCATCTGGCGGAAAAAATTACTGCGATCGATTTGCGCAAACGCTGGCCGTCCTTGCGCAATCATGCCCGCGAGTTTGGTATCGCTCGAGACCAGCACCTGCCCGTTGTGATCCACAATCGAAACATCGTAGATCCACGGATTCGATCCCAGCGGAGACTGCAACGCCGAGAGCAATCCCTCACTGGTCTGAAACGCACGCTTCACGTAGGCATGGCGGTCTTCCACACTATTCGAAGCTGGGCGCTCGCCCGCCTGTTTTGCATCTTCCAACGCGTGCTTGGCCTGCTCGAAGATCTGCTGCGCCAGTTCGTTTGCGCGCGTGTTTGTTTCGTGGATCACCTGGCTGGTTAGCCGCGAGACGAACACCGCGGACAAAACCACCACCACCAGAAACACCAATCCCGTCATGACCAAAGTCAGCTTGGTACGAAGCCCCAGCTGCATCGTCGCGATTTACTCCCCTTCAGCTCGCTCGCCGTACTCTTTCAGTTTGTTGTGTAGCGTCTTCAGACTGATTCCCAACAATTCCGCCGCGCGTGTCTTGTTGTTCCCCGTTGCCGCAAGCGTCTGCAGAATCAGCTCGCGCTCCATCGCGTCCACCGTCGTGCCAATCGGGAATTTCAGCGCGCTCAAATCGCTTGGGCTTTTCGTGGCGGACTTGCCAAACTCATCCGGCAGGCACGCTCGCGTGATCAAATCCTTTTCGCACATGATGGTCGAGCGCTCCAGCACGTTTCGCAGTTCGCGTATATTTCCCGGCCAGGTGTGGCTCATAAAGATATCCATCACTTCCGCGCCCACGCCCTTCACGTTCTTTCCGTGCTTTGTGTTGATGTCCCGCAGAATATATTCCGTCAGGAGCGGAATGTCGTCCCGATGTTCCCGCAAGGGAGGCAAGTGGATGTGAAACACATTCAATCGAAAATAAAGATCCTGCCGCAAATGCGCGCTGGAGACTGCCTGCTCCGGATCTTTGTTGGTGGCAGCGACCACCCGCACATCCACTGGAGTTTCGACTTTGCTGCCCAGTCTGCGCACCTTGCGATCTTCCAGCACGCGCAAAAGCTTTGCCTGCGTCGGCGCGGGCATTTCTCCGATTTCATCCAGCAGCAGCGTGCCGCCATCGGCCAGTTCGAAGCAGCCGATCCGTCGCTCCGCCGCGCCGGTAAAAGCTCCGCGTTCGTGCCCGAAAATCTCGCTCTCCATCAGCGACTCTGGGATCGCCGAGCAATTGATCGCCACAAACGGCCCTCCAGCCCGCGGCGAAAGTTTGTGCACCGTTCGCGCAACAATTTCTTTTCCTGAGCCGGTCTCGCCAGTGATCAACACCGAAGCCGAGCTCGGCGCTGCCATCTCGACAATTCGCATCACGTCCTGCATCGGCTTCGAAGCGCCCACCAGATCGCCCAGCCGGCCCGTCTCGCGTAACTGCCTCTGCAGCACCACCAGCTGACGCGCATCCCGCGCTTTGCCCAGCGCCCGGTCCAGCAGCGCTCGCAACACCGGCCCCTTCAGCGGCTTTTCGATATACCAGAACGCTCCCGCTTCGATCGCCGCCACTGCCCGTTCTTCGCTGCCTTTTCCGGTGATGATAATCGCTGGTACGTCCGCCAGCTCCGCTCCAAGCTGGCTCAGCAAATCCAGCCCATTCATTCCCGGCAACTCGACGTCGGCAATCAGCGTATCCGGCTGGTAGCTGCCAAACTTCGCCAGCGCATCTTCGGCGTTTCCAACGCTCAATACCTCGTAGCCCCAGCGCTGCAACAATTGTTCGTAACCCTTGCGTGCGTTCTCTTCATCCTCCACGATCAGCACGCGGTCCTTCCGTTCCGCAAAATCCTCCGCGCGCGCGCCGCCTCGCTTCTCGTCCACCATTCGCTGAACCTCACTCATATAGCCGCCCTTATCTTCTCAGAATCCGCTACCGGCTGGACCATCTCAATCTATCAATCATTCTTGGCCACTGCAAAGCGCGCGGGAGCTTATATGTAGGAGGGAAAAAGGAAACCAGTCTCACTGCGGACGCCCACATTCATGCAATGTTATGTATACTGTATATATATTATAAATACAGTTAACTATTGCGAAGGATGGAAAGAGGCAGCACGCCGAATTCGGGAACATGAGACCTAGCCAACCGCGAATGGGTCGCTTTACTAGTCTAGACTTCTCGCGAGCCTTTGCCACAGATTCAATTCGTGTACCGGGAAGATCGCCTCGCCCGGTTGCGGATTCGGTAAAACCACAGCCCGCGGTCCACAGTAGCTTTCGTCCGAGTAGTTTCTAGGGATGCCGCGCTCCAATATTTCTGCGGTCGTAAATTGATCGTATTTCGCACACGAATAATCGTTTAGGGGCGTTACAATGACTTTCGGTGCCGCCTCGGCACGTACATGGAATTCAACTTCGCCAGCCTTGTCTGTGCGGTGCTTCAGGACTTCTTGACGAAAATATTTACCATCTTTCCCGGAAGGCGCCAGCGCAACACATCGGCCGCGCAGAGCTCGGCCCGTTTTGTAGTCCAACAGCCGCACCCGAATTGTGATCTCCGAAGACGTTGTTCGCCCCAATACGGCGTGCGCTGTTATGAGCGATCCGAGAAACACAGTGAGAAACCGTCGCATATACGCCTTGAAACATCTATTCCCTTAACAAGTACAACGCGCGGTCCAGTTCAATCTCCAGCTTTGAACCCTTCACCAACTGCAGTTCATGTCCGCGGCCCGCTTCCATCAAGTACGCCGCCAGTGCCGCCTCCGCCGCGCCTTCCGCTGCTTCTTTGGCGTTCTTGTCCTTGATTCCATGTAACGCGCCCATTCCCGCGCCCTCCGCAGCGGCTTGCCCCGCGGATTGCTGCGTGCTGGTCTTGCCTTCGATCAGTCCTTCTTTTTCTGGACCTGTCCGTACGCTGTGATCGCCCGGCACTCCCACCACGCTGGCCACGATTGGCAGCGGTCCAAATTTCGTTCGAATCTCGTCAAATACCAGCCAAATTTTGGCGCGCCCCACAACCGCCGCTGGCTGAACGCGCGCAACGTGCCCCACGAGCTGGGCTCCCGATGGCAAATAAATACCGCTTCCCGCCAGCAACGGCTCCAGCGTACGCGCGCTAAACCGCCGGCCCTCTTTCGTGTCACCTGTCCCAAGATCGTCCTCCAGCTGCACCAGCACTCGCGTTCCCGGCACCACGGCATACGCCTCAGCTGGCAGCCCGTTCCGTCGCGACCCATCCGCGGGGTGGGTCATTTCTGGTTGTGCGGCCTGCGACTCCTTCATCTCCTGCTGTGCGGCTTGCGTCCGCGCAGGTCCTCCGTCATCCCGCGAAGTCGGTGCTTCCTGCGCTCTCGCAAAATCTCCAATCAGTAGTCCGAATCCCATGAAAATTATCGCCGACATCGCCCGGTTTTTCGACGACACAAAATATCGCAAGTCCATGATCTCCCCCAAATTGCATCGCACAGACAGAACAGCACTCCACCTGCCGAAGGCTTTTCCCCTCGACCATCTAACCCGCCTGTTTTGCGTTAGTTGCGACCGCGCAGAATGCTCATCTAGCGAAGAATAGCTCCTTCTGTCGCCCGCGCCACGCACCGCCGACGCCAAATTCTTGCACCGGCTCGCCTAAGGTCTCGTAGCCGCGGGGCGTTTCTCGGCACCACCTTAACTTTTACCCAAAGACTCCTGATATGATGTGCGCCAATGGCGGATTCCCAGTCCCTTCTCGGCCAAACTATTTCACACTACCGCATCCTGGAAAAACTGGGCGGTGGCGGAATGGGTGTCGTCTATAAAGCCGAAGACACGCGCCTCCGCAGGTTCGTGGCTCTAAAATTCTTGCCCGACGAAGTTGCCAAAGATGCGCAAGCTCTGGCGCGATTCCAACGCGAGGCGCAAGCCGCCTCGGCGTTAAATCATCCCAACATTTGCACCATCTACGATATCGGTGAACATGATTCTCGTGCCTTTATCGCCATGGAATTTCTCGATGGCAACACGCTGAAACATCTCATCAACGGCCGCCCGATGGATCTGCAGCGCATCCTCGAGGTCGCCATCGAAGTTGCAGACGCTCTCGACGCCGCTCATGCAGAAGGCATCGTCCACCGCGACATCAAGCCGGCCAATATTTTTGTGACCAAGCGCGGCCACGCAAAAATTCTCGATTTCGGGCTCGCCAAAGTAAATGCTTCCAGCGCGCCAACCGGACTGACCGAAGCCGGCGACACCCTCGCCGAAGAACATCTCACCAGTCCCGGCACATCGCTCGGAACCATTTCCTACATGTCACCCGAGCAAGTTCTCGGCAGGGAACTGGACGCGCGCACAGACCTCTTCTCCTTCGGCATTGTCTGCTATGAGATGGCTAGCGGCGTTCTGCCGTTCCCTGGCGACACCTCTGGCGAAATTTTTGACGCCGTGCTTCACAAAGCGCCGGCTGCACTTGCCCGGCTCAATAGCCACACTCCCGCCGACCTTGAACGCATCATCAACAAAGCTCTCGATAAAGATCCGCGCCTGCGGTATCAGCACGCCTCGGAAATGCGCGCCGATTTTCAGCGCTTGAAACGCGACAGCGATACCAGCCGATCGGTGGTGTTTTCCCAGGCGCCCGCGCAACCAGAGTCCGGCGCCACCAGGCAGCCATCCTCATCAGGCGCGATGTCTGCGCCAAGTAGTGCCGCGGCGGCTTCCGATTCGCAGATTGCAGTCGGCTTGTTGGTTCGTCACAAAAAAGCATTCGTAGCTGCGGCCGCCGTCGCAATGCTGTCAATCGCGGCGCTAGGGTTCGGGGCCTACCGCTGGTTCACGCCTCATGGTGGTTCTTCGATCGATTCGCTCGCCGTGCTTCCGTTCACCAATATCACTGCGGATCCAAACACCGAATATTTAAGCGATGGCTTAACCGAAAGTCTTATCAGCAGTCTGTCACAGCTTCCGAATCTGTCTGTGCGTCCACGCAGCGCCGTTTTTCGCTACAAGTCCAAAGACGTCGATCCGCAAAAAGCTGCAAATGAACTGAACGTTGGCGCCATCGTCACCGGCCGCGTCACACAGCACAACGACGCGCTGCTCGTCAGCGTGGAACTGACCGACGTGCGCACCAATCGCAATCTCTGGAGCGAACAGTACAACCGTAAGCTCTCCGATACGCTTGCCGTTCAGCGCGAAGTAGCCGCTGAAATCTCATCGCGCTTGCGCGAACGCCTCACCGGGGAGCAGAAAGCCAAGCTCAGCGCCGGCGGCACTTCCGATCCCGAGGCCTACCAGCTTTACCTGAAAGGACAGTTTTATTTCGCCAAGCGCACTCCGGACGCGCTGGCAAAAGCGCGCGACCTTTTTACTCAGGCAGCCGCCAAGGATCCGGAATATGCTCAGGCCTATGTCGGATTGGCGAACTATTGGGCCGTAGTCGGGGAATACGTGCCAATACCGCACAGTGAATCGCTTCCCAAACTGAAAGAAGCCGCCCTCAAGGCAGCCAGCTTGAACGACAAGCTTCCCGAAGTTCACGAGGCGCTTTCGCAGTACTACTTTTCTTCCTGGCAATGGTCGGATTGGGAAAAGGAACATCGCCGCGCTTTGGAACTCGATCCTAACTTCGCCAATGCCCATCACTGGTTCGGTCTCGAATTGACATGGCTCGGCCGTTCCGAAGAAGGCATCAACCACCTTCGACGGGCGGTCGAACTCGATCCTCTGAATCTGAAGTTCAATGACAATCTGGGCCAGGGACTGCTGAACGCCCGCATGGACGATCTCGCGTTGGAGCAGTTGAAAAAGACGACAGACATGGACCCGAACTTCGCCGGAACCTACGGGGATCTTGCCCTCCTTTATCGCTACCAGGGGCATTATGAGCTCTGGCTCGATGCGCTCAAAAAGAATGCGGTTCTGAATGACAACAAAGATGACCTGCAACTCCAGGCCGAAACCGAGCGCGTCTTCAAAAAATCGGGTTACCAGGCTGCCATCAGGCGCACCATTGAAATTTGCAAAGAACGCGCCGTCCACTCATACGTTGATCCCAGTTTCATAGCTGAGGAGTATGCCTTTTTGGGGGATAAGGAACAGGCATTTTACTGGATGGAGAAGGCTTACAACGTAAGATCTGATGACGTGATTACCATCAAGACCCGCCGGTGCTTTGACTTCCTGCGCTCCGATCCCCGCTACGCCGACCTTCTCCGTCGTGCCGGTCTTCCGCAATAAAGGTCGCGAGATCTTCTTACAAATCGTCGTTCTGCGGCTTACGCAAATTAATTCGGTTGTTCGAGGAAATCCCGGATGCGTCGTAATATCTTTGTGTACATTTCCGGCGTCAGCTTCCCCGTCTGCGTGTTCTGCTGGCTCGGATGATAAACACCCACCAACCTGGGTCCATCACCCGGCAATTTCGCGACGGCTCCGTGCGCAAACACATATTTTGCACGCGACGCGATCACGCCTTCGCTCTTCAAAATATCCAGATACGCATCCCAGGCAATTTTCCCCAGCGCTAACACTACTTTCGGCTTCAGGAGAGCAAGTTCACGTTCCAGATATCCGCGGCAATTCAAAAGCTCTGACGGCAATGGTTTATTTGCAGGCGGAGCGCATCTCACTGCCGCCGCAACAAATGCACTCTTCAGCACCAGCCCATCGTCGCGGTGCAACGAAGTCGGCTGGTTCGCGAATCCCGCTTTATATAGAGCCTCGTACAAAAAATCCCCCGACCGGTCGCCAGTGAATACACGTCCCGTTCGATTCCCACCGTGCGCCGCCGGCGCCAATCCCAAAATAAACAGCTCCGCGGCGGCATCCCCAAATCCCGGGACCGGTCGTCCCCAATACGTCCAGTCTCGAAAAGCCCGCCGTTTTTCTTCCGCGATTTTTTCGCGATAGTTCACTAGCCGTGGACATCTCCGGCAACTGACAACCTCCTCTTCCAGCACCGTCAACCTGGTATCGCCTGTCATTTTTTATTTTTGAGCAGATTCATTAGAACGATCGCCTGGTTACGTTCCTTGTCCTTCGCACCAAATACTAGCGTCAGCGTTCCGTGCGTTTTCTCCGCTTGCTTCAATTCGGTCATCAGCTCTTTCTTCTTCGCCAGCTCCGCTCTGTATCGTCTCTGGAACTCCGGCCATCGCTCCGGCGTATGTCCAAACCACTTTCGCAGCGCCTCGCTTGGAGCAATTTCCTTCATCCATTGATCCACATGCGCATTCTCTTTCTTTACTCCTCGGGGCCACAATCGGTCCACCAGTACACGCCAACCGCCGTTTTTCTTTGCAGGTTCGTAGATTCTTGCGACTTGGATCATGGTTGCTTCAGTCCGGCGCAAAAAGAATTCCGCGGGCCGCGTTTTAAGCGCGCCCCAGCAGCCGATTCACTTCGTCGTAAGGAACCGCGCTGTCAAGAAATTGCCCATGCTCTTGGTATTCCGAAAGTGCTGTAAAAAACTTTCGCGCGGTCCCCAGCGCCGCGCGCATCGTTCCCGAACCAATACTCGCTCGCGCAACTCCTAGCTTTTCCAGTTCCACCACGCCAGGCCCGCCAGGCTGCAACAAAATGTTCAGCGGAGCCTCCACCGCTCGCAGCAGTTTTCCGATCGTCTCCCTATCCCGAATTCCCGGAGCAAAAACACAATCCGCTCCCGCCTTCCGGTAAGCCCGCAAACGTTCCACCGTCCGTTCGAACCGCGTTTCCGCCGGACCAATCGGCATCAGGTAAACATCCGTCCGCGCATTGATCACCAGCGAAACGCCATCCGACGCGGAAGCCTCGCGAACCGCTGCAATCTTTTCCATCTGCAACCCAATTTCTACCTGCGAACTCTCGTCGTCGCCCGTTACATCTTCCAGATTCAATCCGACAATTCCCGCAGCCACCACTTCCCGCGCCATCTCTGCCATTTCCGCCGGTGTCGTGCAATAACCCGCTTCCATATCCGCGGTAACCGGCACACTGACCGCGCGCGCAATTCGCGCCACAAATTCCAGCATCTCGCCACGCGGAGTGCGCTGCCCATCCGGATAACCCAGCACTGCCGCAACTCCGGCGCTAGTCGTTGCTACCGCAGGAAATCCCGCGTCTTCCACCATCCGCGCGCTGATCACGTCCCAAGCATTCGCCAATATCAAAATCCGCGGACCGCGATGCAGTTCTCGCAACCGTTCTGCTTTTTTAGCCTGCGTAACGATATCCATGTTGTTCTCCGCGTAGCACAACTTCTCTTCGGTAAGCCTACGCGACCGTCTCCGAACTAATAGCGCCATTTTGGAGAGCTATTTTCGATCGCGGCATTTCCGTCGCGCCCCCTAAGACCAGGACCTCGTCATTCCGGGCGCCGCGAGCAATCTGTTTTTCAATTTTTCTGCTACCGCAGAATCTCCAGCGTCTCCGCATGAATCTTTCCATTCGTACTCAACAAACTCTTCTCATAAATCGTCGCATTCCCATTCAACGACGTTGATTTACCGCCCGCCTCGGTCACAATCAAAATCAGCGGCGCCAAATCCCACGGCTTCGACGTCCAGTCCAGAGCCGCCTCAATCGCTCCCTCCGCCACCAGCATGTGTTGCCAGAATCCGCCAATCGAGCGGCTGTTTCGCGCCGCGTCCAGATATTTCCGTATGCGCGTCTGGTCCGAAGAATCCTTGCTCGGGCCCGTTCCCGTAGAAAACACCATCGAATCTTTCAACTTTTCCACACTCGAGACCTGTAGCTTGCGCCCCTCGCGATACGCCCCTTCGCCCTTGTACGCCTGCCAACGAGAATGTAGTCCCGGGGCACTCGCCATCGCCGCCACAATTTCTCCGCCCCGCTCAATTCCCAGCAACGTTCCGAACGTCGGAATTCCGCGCGAAAATTCTTCCGTGCCGTCAATCGGATCGATGATCATTCGCGGCCGCGCTCCCGGTCTAGGGGCCTCTGCGTTCCCGCCCATCTCTTCTCCCAAAACCTCCAGGTCCAACCCACTTTCCGCCACTCGTGCTCGGGCCATCTCCTCCACCTCGCGGTCCGCTTGCGTCACCGCCGTTCCATCTTTCTTCCGCTCCACGCGCAGTTCCACCGCGCGAAAATATCGCAACGCAATCGCGTCGGCCTCCCGCGCAATTTCTTCCAGCAATTTTCCGTACTCTGCCCGATATCCCATTCGATTCATCACGCCAGTTGTATGCAATTCTTTCGCTGCCATATTTTTGTCTACTCTACTCTCTATTCTCTATTCACTATTTGCTACTCACCGCTCCTCGCCTCACCCGTTTGACTCTAAATCCCGCTCCACCTAGCATACTATTTCGCGCTCATGGAAACGCCTTCCTACACCGGAACCGTGCTCGATCAAATCCTCGAAGCCCGGCTGCTCGAAGTCGAGCATCGCAAAAAGGTTCTTCCTGAGACTGCGCTTAAATACGGAGTCAAAGCCGCAACTCCCTTGCGCGATTTCTCCGCGGCACTGTCCAAACCTGGAATTAATATCCTCGCTGAACTGAAGCCCGCCTCCCCCTCGCTCGGCGTAATTCGCGATCCCTTCGATCCCGTCGCACTCGCCACTTCGTTCGAAGCGGCTGGCGCTGCCGCTCTTTCCGTTCTCACCGAAGGCGAATTCTTCCGCGGCTCTCTAAAGAATCTTCGCGACGCGCGCAAAAGCATCCGGCTTCCGGTTCTTCGCAAGGATTTTATTTTCGATCCGTGGCAGGTCTGGGAAACCCGCGCCAATGACGCCGACAGCTTTCTGCTGATCGTCGCCACGTTGCGCCAGCAGCAACTCATTGAATTAATCGCGCTCGGCAGGGAACTCGGCATGGAGCCGGTAGTCGAGGTTCACACCAGCGAAGAACTTGGGCGCGCCATCGCTGCAGGAGCAAAAATTATCGGCGTCAACAATCGCAATCTCAAAACACTTGATGTGCGCATTGAAACCTCGTTCGAATTGATTGAACAAGTTCCCGATGACTGCATCGCCGTCAGCGAGTCCGGCATCCGCAGCGCCGCCGAATTGGCAAAACTTCGCGCCGCCGGCTTCGACGCATTCCTCATCGGCACGTGTCTCATGCTCTCCTCCGACCCTGCCGCCGCCCTTTCTGAACTTCTCGGGCCGACCGGCTAGCTACTCTTGCTGCGCCCATATCCTAAAATGCCATCTCTATTTCCAATACATGTCATCCTGAGCCCCGATTCATCAGGGCGAAGGATCTCAACGTACGCTGCAAACACTCCATGTCCGACCAACCAATAACCCGGGTCAAAATTTGCGGCATCACCCGCTTCGAGGACGCCCATCTCGCCATCGAACTCGGCGCCGACGCACTCGGCTTCAACTTCTACGAAAAAAGTTCGCGTTGCCTCGCCCCCGCCGATGCTTGGAAAATTCTCCGCGGACTCCCCGCGTTAGTTTCAACCGTCGGCGTTTTCGTAAACTGGGATTCCGCATCCATCATCGCGCTTGCAAAATCACTGCGTCTCAGCGTAGTACAACTCCACGGCGACGAGTCCGCCGCCGTCACTGCGGAATGCGCGCGACATTTTCCCGTCATCAAAGCGTTCCGCACGGGATCAAAATTCCAATTCACGCAATTCCGCACACATAGCGCAGCGGCTTCTTTTCTCATGGACGCCGCGACTTCCGAAATGAAATCAAAAAACTACGGCGGCACCGGCCGCCCCGCCGACTGGAACCTCGCAAAACGCGCCGCCGCAAAATATCCAATCCTGCTCGCCGGCGGTCTAACTCCGGAAAATATCGCCGAAGCCATCCTCACCGCCCGCCCCTACGCCGTGGACGTGGCCAGCGGGGTCGAATCACGCCCCGGCGAAAAAGACCCCGCCAAACTTCGCGCCTTCTTCGCCGAAGTCGCCCGCGCCAACCAAGAACTCTGTCCGCAAACTTGATCCGACTCCAGTTTTCTTCTTTGCGTAGTGCTGGACTTCAGTCCGGCTCGTTCTCTTCGCGCGCTTCCTAGTATTCTCAGTGCCCTCTGGTAGTTCTGAACTCTGTGTTCTCTGCGTGACTTTTTTCTTCGTTTTTCTGTCACTTCGCCAAATCTCCGCTCTCGTGTGCGACAATAGAGTTTCAGGGTTTCAGGGCCTGTACTTGCAGGCCCTGAGGCAAGAAAGTTGTTCTTACAAACCCTGAGGTGAAAAGTCCATGGCCTCGCAACTCACCATCCCCGCCACTGTTCCCGGACGCTTCGGCCCCTACGGCGGCCGCTACGTTCCCGAAACGTTGATGGTTCCGCTGCTGGAACTTGAGCGCGCTTACGAAATCGCGAAATCAGACACGGTATTTCAGGCGAAATTCCAGGATCTCTTGAAAAATTTCGCGGGACGTCCAACGCCGCTGCAATTTGCCTCGCGCCTAACCGCTCATCTCAGCGGTCTAACTCCGAGCGGTTCAGGTCCGAAAATTTATCTCAAACGCGAAGACTTACTCCATACTGGCGCGCACAAAATCAACAACGCCATCGGCCAGGGCTTGCTCGCGGTACAGATGAAAAAGCCGCGCGTTATCGCGGAAACCGGAGCGGGCCAACACGGCGTCGCCACTGCCACCGTCGCCGCCCATCTCGGTCTCGAATGTGTCGTGTACATGGGCACCGAAGACATGGCGCGCCAGGCGCTCAACGTTTCCCGGATGCGCATGCTCGGAGCAGAAGTGGTCGGCGTAAATTCGGGCAGTTGTACTTTGAAGGACGCCATCAACGAAGCCATGCGCGATTGGGTGACCAACGTTCGCACCACGCACTACCTTCTCGGCTCGGTTCTTGGCGCGCATCCGTATCCCACAATGGTGCGCGATTTCCATTCCTGCATCGGACGCGAAGCCCGCGCGCAAATTCTTGCTGCGGAAAAGCGCTTGCCAACCCATCTTTTCGCCTGCGTAGGCGGCGGTTCGAACGCCATCGGCCTGTTCCACGAATTTCTGAAAGATGATTCCGTGAAAATGGTCGGCATCGAAGCAGGCGGCCGCGGCAATTCGCTCGGCGAACACGCCGCGCGGCTCGCTGCAGCGCAGGGTTTCAGTGGAGCTCGTCCCGGCGTCTTGCAAGGCACTTACACTTACGTTCTGCAAACCGAGGACGGCCAAATCGCCACTACACACTCCGTTTCCGCCGGGCTCGACTATCCCGCGATCGGCCCCGAGCACGCATGGCTGGCCGACCAGCGTCGCACGGAATATTCCGCCGTCACTGACGGCGCCGCTCTCGACGCCGCGCAACTTCTCGCGCGCACGGAAGGCATCATCCCCGCGCTAGAATCCGCCCACGCCATCGCCGGCCTCATCGAACGCCTGCAATTCCCGTCCAACGACGCCGCGAAACTCACAGAAAACGATCTCGTCATCATCAATTTATCTGGCCGCGGCGACAAAGACATGGCCACCTACTCGCGCGTTTTCGGCGAATAATCTTCATCGCGTTACGCTCGTCAACTTTTGTCACGTGTTTGTAACAGCGCGCTTTCCGGCGCGGAGAATTCGCGCTTGGTGTTAATCTATTGTTTTCCCTTATGCCAGTTGAACTGCACAACTCGACTCGTATTTCTCGGCGATTTGCGGAGCTTCGCGACTCCGGCGAAATGGGAATTGTTGCATACATAACGGCGGGCGATCCTTCGTTTTCGGCGACACTGAGATTTGTTGTCGGGATGGCGGAAGCCGGCGTCGACGTGATCGAACTCGGCGTACCCTTCAGCGATCCGCTGGCGGATGGCCCCACCATCCAGCGCGCTTCCGAACGCGCCTTGAAAAATGGCGCGACGCTCGCTCGCGTCATCGATCTCGTCCGGCAGATTCGCGAAGCGAAATCTCCGGCGAATGAAGTTCCCATTGTTCTGTTCAGCTACTACAATCCGGTTTTCCAGATGGGACTGGAAAAATTCGCGGCTGCGGCTTCTGCCGGCGGAGCCGACGGTGTGCTCATTACTGATCTCACGCCGGAAGAGTCGGAAGACTATCGTCGCATCATGGCTGCGCATCATCTCGATACGGTTTTTCTTGGCGCGCCGACGTCCACCGACGAACGGCTGGAAAAAATCGCGGCATGTTCCTCGGGATTTCTGTACCTCATTTCACGTACCGGTGTAACCGGAGCGCAAGATGTGCTGCCCGATGATTTGCCTGCACTGCTGCGTCGCGCGCACAAGGTGACGCAACTTCCGGTCGCGGCCGGCTTCGGCATTTCGCTTCCGGGCCACGTTTCTGTTCTTGGCGGACTTGCTGACGCTGCGGTAGTCGGTTCCGCGTTGGTTTCTGAAATCGAAAAAGCCACTGCGAAGAATTCCGGCGAAGCAGGAATTGATCTCGCGGCAGCAGCACTCGCCGACCGAATCCACTCGTTGAAAGCGGCCGCCCGCACCGGCCTTTCCCGCCGAGAGGTCGCAACATGATCGGTCATCGATGGCGTTTCCCTAAGTCGCTGTCCTTCCGAGCGAAGCGACCGAAGGTTCCGACCTTGTCGGAAGGAATCTCTCTTGGCCTTCTGCCGCGGAGGGACGCATGAGCCTTGCGGATTGGCGGCGCCGCATTGATGAAATCGACCGCAAGCTGGTCGAATTGTTGAACGAACGTTCCAAGTGCGCGCTCGAACTCGGCAAGCTGAAGCAGCAGGCAAATCTGCCGCTGTATCAACCGCACCGCGAAAAGGAAGTCCTGGAAAATGCGGAGCAAAACAACAAAGGCCCGCTCACCGATGCCGCGATCCGTCGTCTCTTCGAGCGCATCATTGACGAAGCCCGCTCCGCCGAGCGCCTCGCCATGCATAGCGACGCCGAGGGAAAAGCAGACACAAAAGCCGGTGCACGCGATGATTCGTGAAGTGCATTAGCGCAGAAATCCGGCTGGAAATTGTGTGAGCCAAAATATTGTTTGCGAACAAGCAGCAGTCGCTGGAAAGGGAATTGAGTAAGACCCATGGTCATCGTGATGCAAGAGGGCGCATCGGACGCCCAGATCCAAAACGTAATTGACAAGCTGGTGGTGCACGGATTTGACGTGCATCGTTCGACTGGCGCATCGCACACCGTGCTTGGAGCGGTGGGTGTGCACCGCGATTTCGATCATCGCGATTTTGAATTGCTGGATGGCGTGCGCGAAGTCATGCGCATCACGCAGCCGTTCAAGCTGGCGAGCAGGCAATTCAAGCCGGAAGGCACGATCATCGATCTTGGCCGCGGAGTAAAAATCGGCGGCCCGGAAGTCGTGGTAGCAGCAGGTCCATGTTCCGTGGAATCGCGCGAACAGATTCACGCTGTCGCCGAAGCCGTCTCCAAAGCCGGCGCAAAAATTCTGCGCGCGGGCGCGTTCAAGCCGCGCACCTCGCCGTATGCATTTCAGGGAATGGGCGAGCCAGGCCTGAAACTGATGCGCGAAGCCGCCGATAAATTCGGCCTGTTCACCGTGAGCGAAGTGATGGACCCATCGCAAGTGGAAATGATGGGCCATTACGTTGATATCTACCAGGTGGGCGCGCGCAACATGCAAAATTACCATTTGCTCCGCGCTCTCGGCGAAGTACGCAAGCCGGTGCTGCTGAAGCGTGGCATGTCCGCGACGATGGAAGAGCTGCTGCTCAGCGCCGAATACATTCTGGCCGGCGGAAACTACAAGGTGATTTTGTGCGAACGCGGCATCAGAACTTTTGAAACCTATACGCGAAATACTTTCGATCTCGCGGCAATTCCGGTGATTCAAAAACTTTCTCATTTGCCGATGTGGGCCGATCCATCGCATGGTACGGGACGCCGCGACAAAGTGGTGCCGATGGCGCGCGCCGCGGTTGCTGCCGGAGCAGACGGCCTGCTGATTGAAGTGCACAACGATCCTGAGCACGCACTTTCCGATGGCGCACAGTCGCTGGAGCCAGGTACATTTTCGCAACTGATGGCGGAGTTGCGCATCATCGCGCCCGCAATTGGCCGCCGCATCGCGTGAGCAGCCTACCTTCCTTGTGCGGCCTGGTCATTCCGAGCGAGGCGAGGAGAATCTCTCTTTTGCTTTTAACTGTTTACTGTTGACTGTAAACTTCCTTTCTCATGCCTGAACACCTCATTCGGCGCGTAACGATTCTCGGAACCGGTCTGATCGGCGGTTCGTTTGCGCTGGCGCTGCGAAAAAATCTGACCGAGATTTCCATTTCCGGGTGGGACCGGCCGGAAGTGGTACGCGAAAAAGAAGTGCGCAATGCATTCGATGAAACTTTTTCCGGCAGCCTGGGTCTGGCGCTGGCAAAAGCCGATCTGATTTACATAGCGCTGCCGATTGCCGTGACCCTGGATCTTTTTTCCGAAATCGCGCGCCATGCTCCCACTTCCGCGCTGGTTACCGATGCCTGCAGCACCAAGCTGCGCGTCATGGAGGAATCAGACCCGCTTTTTTCCGGAAATAGCAGCGCGATTTTTCTCGGCGGCCATCCGATGGCGGGCAAAGAGCTTTCCGGAATTGCCGCCGCGGACGCGGAACTCTTCCAGGGACACCCTTACGCGCTGATTGCGGAAGGCGAAGCGATTGCCATGCCGACCGCAAGCGAACCGCGGGTTTCGGCCTTTGTGAAAATCCTGGAAAAAATCGGCGCTCAGCCGCTGTGGATCGGCGCGCGGCAACATGATTATGCGGTTGGACTCGCTTCGCACCTGCCGCAACTGGCGGCGGTGGCGCTGGCGTCCTTCCTTTACGATCGCCTCGACGAAACAGGATTGCCGATCACGTTGGCGGGTCCTGGATTGCGCGATTCGCTGCGGCTGGCGGGAAGTCCGTATTCGATGTGGCGCGACATCGTGCTGACCAACAAAGAACTGCTCTCCGCTTCGCTCGATTTGTTCGCGCGGCGTCTCGATGATCTGCGCGAACGGCTCGGCTCGCGCGATCTCGAAGCCGACTTCGACGCCGCAAACGAGCTGTACAAACTTCTGCGATCGCTGTAACTGTTTGTGTGGTCATAAAAGACCTGTTCCGGGGCTTGGAGTTGCGAATGGACAAGAGAATTGCCTCTGCGGATGTGGCGATCGAGAAGTTGCAGGATGGTATGACGATCCTGATGGGCGGATTTGGGCTGTGCGGGATTCCAGAAAATCTGATTGCCGCAGTTCGGCGGAAAGGCACGAAGGATCTCACGATTGTCTCGAACAACGCGGGAGTTGATGGATTCGGGATCGGCATTTTGTTGGAGAAGCGGCAAGTGCGCAAGATGGTTTCGACCTACGTTGGGGAGAATAAACTTTTCGAACAGCTGGTGACGAGCGGGGAACTGGAATTGGAATTGAATCCGCAGGGGACCTTCGCGGAACGGATTCGCGCCGGAGGAGCGGGCATCCCTGCGTTTTATACACCCACGGGGTTTGGGACCATGGTCGCGGAAGGAAAAGAGACACGGGAGTTCGATGGTCGGCACTACGTGATGGAGCGTGGGATTCGCGGCGATTTTGCGTTTATCAAAGCATGGAAGGGCGACCGCTGGGGGAATTTGATTTACCGGAAGACGGCGCGGAATTTTAATCCGATGATGGCGACGGCGGCAGAATTTGTGATTGCGGAAGTGCAGGAGCTGGTGGAGTTGGGGACGCTCGATCCAGACAATGTGCATACACCGGGGATTTATGTGAACGCGATTTTTCAGGGCGAGAAGTACGAGAAGAGGATTGAGCGGCGCACAGTCGGAGGAAGATGAAAGTGGGCCGCATAACCATCCGCGGCCTCGTAAGCTTGCTTATCATCGCCTGCTTCACGAGGCAACTCCTCGACCAATTGCGTTCCGGGAAGGTAGGGCCTCGTGGCTCGAAAGTTGACTAGACGCGTGAAGACAATGCATGGTCGTATTGGTCCGCTATCGGCACGGAAATAGTAGCGATTGCCCTCGTGCTCTATATTTTTTCCATGAACCTTTTAAAGACCGTAAAATAGACGAACAGAGAGCCTCAAAATGGCCACCGACGACGAACAAAAGCGGGAACGGATTGTGCGGCGAATCGCGCAGGAATTGCGCGATGGGTATTACGTCAATCTGGGCATTGGGATACCGACGCTCGTAGCGAATCACGTCCCGCCGGGCATGGAAGTGATTCTGCAATCCGAAAACGGCATGCTTGGAGTCGGACCATATCCGCTAGATTCACAAGTCGATCCCGATTTGATCAATGCGGGCAAAGAGACCATCAGCGAGCTAAAAGGGAGCTGCTATTTTTCCTCGGCGGATTCGTTTGGCATGATTCGCGGCGGGCATGTGGATTTGACGGTCCTCGGTGCGCTGCAGGTAGATGAAAAAGGGACGCTCGCAAATTGGGCCGTGCCGGGGAAAATGTTGAAAGGGATGGGCGGCGCGATGGATCTGGTGGCCGGGGCGAAGCGGGTGTTCGTGGCCATGGAACATGCCACAAAGGATGGGAAGCCGAAGATTTTGAAGAAGTGTTCCCTGCCTTTGACTGGTGTCGAGGTTGTGGATCATATCGTGACGGAGTTGGCGGTGATTGAAGTTACGGCGGAGGGGTTGGTGTTGCGCGAGATTGCACCGGACACGACAGTCGAGCAAGTGCAGGCGCTTACGGAACCGAGATTGGTCCTGCCGCAAAGCGGCCCGAAGGTGATGCAAACCTGAGATCGATCGAATCGCTCCTACTTTCGATAAAGGGTTCTCTGCGCCCTCTGTGTCCTCTGCGTTAAGAAAAACATTGTGACACAGCAATCCCGCTCGATCGGTTTGCAGCTATCCTGGTTGTACTGCTGCACGGCCAGGCCCTAAGCTCACGAACTGAGCCGCCGCGCGGTCGCGAAGGAGTAGTGGAAGCCGGAGATGGTGGTCAGGGCGGCGACCAAATAGGCCAGCAGGCGATTGATTTCTGCGAGTCCCGGATTGGCGTAGGCGGCAGCGAGGACTGCGGCAAAGACCAGAACAATCTGGAAAAAAGTCGTGGCTTTGCCCAGCAGGCTCGGCGGAAACGGGCGATAGCCGGAAATCAAAATAATGACCGCGGCCACAACCAGCAACAGGATGTCGCGGCTTAAAACCATGATCGTCAGCCACCAGGGCGTTATCTTTTCCATCGCCAGAATCACAAACGAAGAAGAGAGCAGCAGTTTGTCGGCGATCGGATCGAGATACGCGCCGATAGCGGATTTTTGATCGAGCTTACGCGCCAGCAGGCCGTCAATGCCGTCGGAAAGTCCAGCCAGCACCAGAATCAGCAAAGCCCAGCGGTACTGTTCATAGACAATCAGGATTAGAAACAGCGGTAGAAAACCGAGCCGGAGCAGCGTGATTTGATTGGGAACGGTCCAAATGCGGCCTGTCATCTTTAAGTCAGAGTTTGTAAGTACAAACCCTGAAACCCGTCACATGAGAATAGCGCAGATTGCCCGGAATGTCGCAGTCGGTAGCGCCCGGAACGCAACGGCGAGGAAAACGATAACGCGGAGTACGCGGAGGGACACGGAGGTTCCACGGCCATTCGTCGGGGAGCGCAGCAGTTGTCACGCAAATTGGGCCAGGTATTCGGAGAGGGGCCGGCCGACTTTACGAGCAAACATTTCGGAGAGTGAAGGAATGGAGCCGGAAGATTCGTCGAGCGCGATGCGTTCGACGCGGTTCATGGGAAAGAAAAGCGTGGGCAGGCCGGTGCGTTCACTGTCTGGGCCGTTAATCTGATTGACGAAGTGATCGAACGAATTTAGATCGATGCCGCGCATGGTGATACCGGACGGGTTGATGGAGAGCAGTTCGCCCCAGAGTTTCTCCTTGGGAGTATGCAGGCTGATGATGACGATGGAATGCGGGTCCATTGCGCTCTCACTTACAGGCTAAAAGGTTCTCACCTAAAGGCTAACAAAATTTGCGGGCTCTCTCGCGTACAAAGAAAAAGTCATGCGCGAAGAGTGAATACCGCGCCAAGACTTGCGGGAAAGATTGCGTTGCGATCAGTCGGTGATCGGTTTGGAAAAGTGCAGGGCCATGACGACGAAGCAAGTAACCACAACCAGAAACGCGGACCAGCCCAGCGCGTATGCGACATTGCGTTCGCGCGAGTTCATTGGTTCGCGGTCGGCGAAATAACGGCCGAGCAGGAAACCGGCAGCGAGGCCGCCGAAGTGGCCCCAGTTGTCGGTACGCAGGCCGCTGAAAAATAATCCAATCGCAAAAATCGTCACCACCCACGAGATGAGGCGGCCGCGCAGTTGCTGCATGTGTGCGCCACTGCGGCGCGAAGTGATGGCGATCAGAATGCCGATGAGCCCAAGGATCGCTCCGCTGGCTCCAACCGAGGGCGCTGTGCCAAACCTTGCGCTGAGCAGCGAGCCGCAGAATCCGCAAACCGTGTAAAAGAGAAAATAGCGCGCGCTGCCGTAGACTTCTTCAACTACCGGACCGATATCCAGCAGCACCATCATATTGAGGCCGATGTGAAGAAGACCTCCATGAAGGTAGTCGGCAGTGACGAGGCGGTACCAGCTGAAGTCCTGGTAGCGCATTGGAATTCCCATGCCGAGGCGATAAAGGGCCTCGCCGTTCACGCTGAAAAGGACGCTGAATCCCTGCCCCTGGCCTTTTGCGAAACCTACCAGCAGGGTAGCCGCGAACATGATGATGTTCGCAATCAGAATTGCGGTGGTAGCCGGAGCCTGGCCGCCGAAGAAGCCGGAGAGTCCTTTGCTGAGAGCCGCGAGCGAAAAGCGCAGATTGGCGCCACATTCATGGCAACGGGTGGCGTTGATGCCGACAAGAGAGCCGCACGCGGGGCAAAGTTTCGGGCGCGGCTGATTGTCACCGCCGCCACCGCCAAAAAATCCGCGCGTGGCGTTTCTCCAACGATCGAATCGCTGCTGCCATTGATAGGAAACGGGCAATCGGCCTCCTTGCGAGCCGCTTAGGGCGTTTCTATAATACCGGAATTGGATTGCAGGTTCCGAAAACGCGACGCGGGCGGGTTTCAGGGTTTGTACTTGGAAACCCTGAGCTGCAAGGATTGAGGAAAATACCATGGACAAGTTTGAAGAGATCGGGCAAAAGCTGGATGAGGAATTGACTCGATTGCGGAAGTTCGTGGAGAACGACCTTGCGCCGGAGACGGAAAAGCGCACTGCGCAGTTCCTGCGCGAAGTCTCGGAGAAGCTGACCGAAGCGGCGGGCTGGCTGGAGGCGCGGCGCGCGGGGCGAGGGTCTCCGAACGAGAAAGAGCCAGCGGCATGAGCGCCGGCCAATCGTGAATTCCCGGCGAAAGCGCGCACAGCGGCAAGGTGGAATATTATTTTCGGTTTTGGCGCTCGCGGTATTCGTAACGGGTTGTGCTGGACGCAAACCCGTTGCAGCGAGCGCTCCTCCGCCGATGGCTCCCGCGGCGACGCCGCCAGCGACTGCGGAGCGCGCAAAACGTTCGACGAATATGGATACCCGCACCGGCGATCAGCCGGTCACGGGCGGCGGGTACATCGAAGAGGGAAACGCTTCGTGGTACGGAGCGCCGTTTCATGGGCGGCGCGCTTCGAACGGCGAAACCTACGACATGAACAAAATGACCGCGGCGCACCGGACCATGGCGTTCGGAACGATCGTCAAGGTCACGAATTTAACGAATGGGAAAACCGCGGTGGTGCGCATCACCGATCGCGGACCGTTCATAGAAAACCGTGTTATCGATTTGTCTATGGCCGCGGCGAATGCCATCGAGTCAATCGGACCCGGCGTAGTTCCCGTGCGGCTGGAAGTAATTTCCGGAGCCGATCCCTTTGGCGGATTTTTTACGGTGCAGGTGGGAGCGTTCAAGGAAAAGGGAAATGCCGAGCGGCTGCGCGCTCGTTTGGATGAATTGTATCCGCCCTCGACGATTCAGCAAGTAGCACTGGAGGAAGCAACGTTTTATCGCGTGCGCGCGGGGAAGGTTTCCGGCGAGCAGGCGGCGCAGAAGTTCGCCGATGAATTGAAAGCCAAGGAAGGATTTCACACCATGGTGATCCGTCTGGATGAGGCGCCCGCGGGGGGAGACCAGTGAGCGGCGATTGCTTGTTCTGCAAAATAGCGGCCAAGCAGATTCCGGCCAAGCTGGTGTACGACGATGCCGACGTTTTTGCGTTTGAAGATATCAATCCGCAGGCTCCGACGCACATACTGATCTGCCCGAAGAAACATTTCGCTTCGCTGGAGCAAGCGACTCCGGAAGAGAAATCAGTGCTGGGAAAGATTGCGCTGGTGGCGGCGAAATTGGCGCGCGAGAGAAAATTGGGAAATGGTTACCGCACGGTGATGAACACCGGAACCGGCGCGGGACAGACGGTGTTCCATCTGCATATGCATTTGCTGGGCGGGAGAACGTTCCATTGGCCGCCAGGATAAGCGTGCGAAGTTGAACTTATTGCGGGGGCAGGATGATGTCATCAAAGGCCTTAATGGCGACACTCTAGAAAGAATGCTGTTTGTTGCCGTAGCGCCGGCTGCGGCTGGGCTATAGCCTAGACCGCCACCCGGGGGGCCCAGCGCAGTGGGGTTGTTGGCCTGAATCACGAAGCAAAAACCGTCCGCGAGAGTATTGGTGCCGGGCACAAGCTGGAAGTTGAAATTATTGGTAAACGATGAAACGCTGACTTGGCTGCCATACCAGGCGCTGGCCGCTTCGAAGGTTCCTCCATCGGTAAGACGAACGCGGGAACCGTTCAGTGCGGCGGTGGCGTTGAAAATCATTCCGCCTGCGGCAAAGCCATTTCCAAAGTTGATAGAACCGGCGCCCCCGCTCGAAATTGTGTAGGCGGCTGAGGCGACGGAGCTCGCGAAAAATCCGCTGGCGATAGAACGGCTTTGATTGTGCCAGTCGTATTCACACTCACTGGCGATGAGTCCAGAAAAGTTGCGCCGCCAGCTACAGAGGCTGCGCATAAATGCGGCCATCGACAGTGTAGGAGAATATCTTGCCGAAATTGGCCTGATTGACATTTGTTGCCGTAAGAATCGTCTCGGTGGTGCATGCGCCGGTGCGGGCGTTGTTGTTATGCTGGGTAAGAACGGGGGTCTGAGCCATCGCCGGGGAGGGAAGAAACACGGAAGAAAGCATCGGCAGGATAACGACGATCGACGAACATCGGAGACTGCAAAATACACTCTGAGACACATGATTATCCACCGAAAACGGAATCCGCATTCGCGATGCCTGGGATCAATAGTTAACTGAACCTTTACCAGGAAGATTCAGGTCGATCGCAGAACATTCCCCTGATTTCCCGGAGTGACGGTGACAGGTGAGCTCTTTGCGCTTGCGGAGGCTTAAACGCTAGGAAAATCGGCTCAAGAAATTCATGGAGACTCGAGGACTAACTTGAAAATTCTGGCGGGCGCGAGGTCGGAATTGCAGTCAAAAATCATGCAAGGCCATTAGATTCAATGAGATAGTGCGAATGTACTACAGTTAAGTAATGGGAAGTGTCTACCTTTCCCATGTGGAACAGTCGAGATAAGATTCATCACCCAAATTGGAGGAATACATGACCCGGCCATCGGTACAAACGTTCCGGCAAATCATTGTGACCATCTGCTTCGTCCTGGTAAGCGCCAGCCACTTGCGCGGACAGGAGCAGAACGGGCTGTTGACCGTGAAGAGAATTTATTCGCAGCCAGGTCTTAGCGGACGTTTGTACAAAGGCTTGCAATGGGCGCCGGACGGAAAGATGGTCACTTTCTTCGAGGCCAAGGGAACGGGAAAAGACGCCGAGACAGAATTGTGGGGTCTCGAGATCGCGAGTGGGCAGAGACGCCTGCTGGTTAGCGCGGAAAAGTTGGAGACGGTGTTGCAGGCCGGGAAGGCGCCGCAAACGCAGGCTACCGGGCTGGGACGGCATCCGGCTTCGCAGTACGTGTGGGTTCCGAATGGAGAGCAGCTTTTGTTTGTTGGTCCGAATTCGCTGAGCTGGTTTGATTTGAAGACGCAAGCGGCGCGGACGCTGCTGCAAGGAAAAGATTCGATCGCGGACGTGAAGATTTCGCCCGACGGGAAGTTGGTCAGTTTTGTGCGGGACCACAATTTGTTTCTGGTCAGCGTGGCGGATGGGAAAGAGCGAGCAGTGACGCGCGGCGGCACGGAAGCGGTACGCCAGGGCGAGCTGGATTGGGTGTATCCGGAAGAGTTGGACCTGAAGACAGCGTATTGGTGGTCGCCGGACTCCACACGGATTGCGTTTTTGGAAATGGACGAGAGTAAAGTTACGAAATATCCGCTGGTGGATTTTGCTTCGTTTGAAGGGGAGGCCGACGAAGAACGGTATCCCATCGCGGGCGGAAGTAATCCGGTGGTGCATGTTTATGTGGCGAGCGTGAACGGTGGCAAGTCTGCGTTGATGGACACTGGCGCGGAGGTGAATCAATACATTCCACGCGTTGAGTGGTTGCCCGATTCCAAGCGAGTCGCCATCGAGAGATTGAATCGTCCGCAGACACAATTGGAATTGCTGGTTGCGAATGCGGAGACGGGAAAGTCCAGCATTGTGCTGACGGAGAAAGACGCGTACTGGATCAATGTGTCGGACGATTTGTATTTCCTGAAAGATGGCAAGCGGTTTTTGTGGTCGAGCGAGCGCAGCGGTTACCGGCATTTGTATTTGTACGGATTGGATGGAAAAGAAGCAACGCAACTGACCAAAGGTAATTGGGAAGTGACGGCGCTCGAAGGCGTGGATGAAGCGAAGGGAATTGTCTACTTCAACGCGACGGAGAAGACGCCGATCGAAAGGCATTTGTACCGCGTGGGATTGGATGGAGCTGGATTCGCGCAAATTACAAAACAAGACGGAGTGCATACAGTGCAGCTTTCTCCGGAGGCCAGCGCGTTTGTGGATACGTATTCCAATGCGATGACGCCTGCGCAGCAATGGGTGAATAAGGTCGATGGCGGCACGCCGATCGTGCTGAATGAAAATAAAGTGGCGCAACTTGCGGAGTATAAGTTGTCGCCACTGGAATTCATGACGGTGAAGACGCATGACGGAATGGATTTGAATGCGTGGATCATCAAGCCGGCAGATTTTGATGCGGCGAAAAAATATCCGGTGCTGGTTTATACGTATGGCGGGCCGCATGCGCAGGTGGTGATGAATCAATGGGGCGGGCCGACATTTTTGTGGCATGAAATGATGGCGCAAAAAGGATTTGTAATTTTCGCGGTGGATAATCGCGGGTCGGCGGGGCGCGGGCATTTGTTCGAGGAGCCGATTCATTTTCGATTTGGCGCGCAGGAAATATCCGACCAGCGGGACGGGGTGGCGTGGTTGAAAGGGCAGCCTTGGGTGGACGCGAAGCGTATCGGGATCTGGGGATGGAGTTACGGCGGCCACATGACGCTGCACGCAATGTTCGAAGATACCGAAGACTTCAAGGCGGGCTTTGCTGGAGGCCCAGTGACGGATTGGCATTACTACGACACGATTTACACCGAGCGGTATCTTGGGCTGCTGCCGCAAAATCAGGAGAATTATCAGGAGTCTTCACCGATTGAGAAGGCCTGGCAACTCCGCGGCAAACTGCTGATTGCGCACGGAACGGAAGACGACAATGTGCACTTTGCGAACACGCTGGCGCTGGTGGATAAGCTGATCGAGAAAGGGAAGGATGTGGAAGTGTTGCCGTTTCCTGGACGGGGGCACGGAGTTTCGGAT
>Ga0070697_100000614_pt1 | contig 27117 bp, 26 predicted proteins | sample KBSK1501metaG_FD_65475 | JGI IMG/M metagenome (GOLD analysis project Ga0070697, IMG submission 65475) | Corn, switchgrass and miscanthus rhizosphere microbial communities from Kellogg Biological Station, Michigan, USA - KBS K1-50-1 metaG | ecosystem: Host-associated > Plants > Roots >...
ACGAACGGGTCGCTCCACAATTTGAATGCAAGCGAACAGAAATTGCCATTGTCATCGGTCGGCGCTTCCATCGGCTCGCCTGTGTCAGGGTCCTGACCCTTGGCCGGCGGAATATCGAGTGGGCTCGGCAGATAATCGACCACGGCATCGACCAGATACTGCACGCCTTTATTCTTGAGTGCCGAACCGGCAACGACCGGCACGAACTTGTTGGCGATGGTTTGGCGCCGAATGCCCGCTTTTAGCAGCTCAGGCCCAACCGGCTTTTCTTCGAGAACAGCCTCCGCAACTTCGTCGTCGAGATTTGAAATTTGCGCGACCAGATCGGTGTACGCCTTATCGACAAGATCGATATACTCTTTTGGCACATCAGCTAATTCATACGTCGATCCAAGCTCATCGCTGTCCGAATAAACGACTGCTTTCTTATTAATAACGTCGATCTGGCCTTTGAACTGATCTTCTTTGCCGAGCGGAAGCAGAACTGGCCAAGCATTTGCGCCAAGTTTCTTGCGCATGCTGTCGATTGACATCTTAAAGTCAGCACCGACGCGGTCCATTTTGTTGATGAATGCGATGCACGGGACGTTGTATTTCATCGCCTGACGCCACACCGTTTCCGATTGCGGCTGCACGCCGGCAACGGCGTCGAAGACCGCAATCGCGCCGTCGAGCACTCGAAGTGAGCGCTCCACTTCCGCCGTGAAATCAACGTGGCCGGGCGTGTCGATGATGTTAATGCGCTGCTTGATCTCTTCAAAAATTTTGTAAACGCCGGGTTCTTTGTTCTGCGCCCACGCGCAAGTTGTTGCCGCGGATGTGATTGTAATGCCGCGTTCGCGTTCTTGCTCCATCCAGTCGGTGACGGTCGTGCCTTCATGCACTTCACCGATCTTGTGGATCATGCCTGTGTAAAACAGAATGCGCTCGGTCAGCGTCGTCTTGCCCGCATCAATGTGGGCAGCAATCCCGATGTTCCGTGTCCGCTCGAGCGGGAACTTTCGATTTGGCGAATTCGGATTCTTCGCCACAGGCTTTTTTTCGAGCGTAGCGGGCATGGTCGTCACCACCGGAAATGCGCAAACGCGCGGTTCGCTTGCGCCATTTTATGTGTGTCTTCGCGCTTCTTAATCGCGTTGCCTTGACCGGAAGCGGCATCCTTGATCTCATGCGCCAGCGCATCGGCCATTGGCGTCCCGCGGCGGCTATCGGCGTATTGCACGATCCACCGCATGGCGAGCGAGACTTGACGAGCGGGCGTCACCTCCATCGGCACCTGGTAAGTCGCGCCACCGACGCGACGCGATTTCACTTCCAGACGCGGCCTGACGTTTTCCAGCGCTTTGTTTAAAACTTCGAGCGGATCGACCGAGTCAGAACCTTCGCGCGATTTATCAATCGCAGTATAAACGATGCGTTCCGCGAGGGACTTCTTGCCCCGCTTCATCACGGTGGAAATGAGACGCGCGACCGCCGGACTCCCGTATCGGGAATCGACGCGCTCCTCTTTTTTGTAAACTTTCCGCCGCCGTGACATCGTCGATTTTCCTATCCAAAATTATTTCTTTTCTACGCCTTCCTTCGCTGCCGCCTTCGGCGCAGCCTCCTTCGCTGCGACACCTCCGCCGCCACCTTTCGGTCGTTTCGCTCCATATTTGGAGCGACTTCGGCGACGTCCATCGACGCCCAGACTGTCGAGCGTCCCGCGCACAATGTGATAGCGCACGCCCGGCAAATCTTTCACGCGCCCACCGCGCACGAGCACGATGGAATGCTCCTGTAAATTGTGCCCTTCGCCCGGAATGTAGGCAATCACTTCCTGGCCGTTCGTCAAGCGAACCTTCGCCACTTTGCGCAGCGCAGAGTTCGGCTTCTTCGGCGTGCGCGTCATCACTTGTACGCATACGCCGCGCCGTTGTGGACAATCGGTCAGCGCCGGCGACTTCGATTTCACCGACACCTTGCGACGTCCTTTTCGAATTAGCTGGTTAATTGTGGGCATTTTCTCTCAAAAACACGCCACCCGAGGTCGTAATTCGGGCGACAAAAAACCCGCCCAGGCCGCGTAATAAACTCTCACGCCCCTGTGCGGTGAGCGCGAAACATAGAGGGAAAATTGCGACCTGCAAAGGATATTTTGCATGCGAATTTGTCATTTCGATCTCTGTCGAGGAATTTCTCATCCGATCCGAAAATGTTCGAACTCCTCGCACAAGATCGACAAACAAAAGCGCGGCGCGGCCGGTTAACGACTGCGCATGGCATGATTGATACGCCGGCGTTTATCCCAGTGGGGACTCAAGGCAGCGTAAAAGCGGTGAGTCCGCGCGAGCTGCGGGAGTTGGAGGCCCAAATCATTCTCGGAAACACCTATCACTTGTTCGTTAGGCCAGGCATCGATGTAATCCGGCATTTCGGCGGACTGCACAAATTCATGAATTGGAACGGCCCGATTCTGACCGACAGCGGCGGTTACCAGATTTTTTCGCTCGCCAAATTGCGCAAAATTACCGAGGAGGGCGTGCATTTTCAGAATCACATTGATGGAACACCAACGTTCATCAGTCCTGAAATCGCGATGGAGATTCAAACAACACTTGGCAGCGACATCGCAATGGTGCTCGACGAATGCGCTCCGTATCCGTGCGACTACGATTACGCGGCGCGCAGCGCGGAAATGACGGCGCGCTGGGCAAAGCGCTGCAAAGTGGCACTGGCTTCCAGCCAGTGGAGTAAAAAACGACACAGGCACGATGCATGTGCCACTTTACTTTTCGGTATCGTCCAGGGCGCGACGTTTGAGGATCTGCGCATATCCAGCGCGCAGGCGATTGTCGATCTTGATTTCGATGGCTACGCGATCGGCGGAGTGAGCGTAGGCGAGCCGGAACAGGAAATGATGCGCGCGGTTGAATCGACCGAGCCATGTTTGCCCAAACAGAAACCGCGTTACGCGATGGGTCTCGGCACACCACCGCAGCTGCTGGAAATGATCGCGCGCGGAATGGACATGTTCGACTGCGTTTTGCCGACACGCCTGGCGCGCAACGGCACCGCGTTTACCGCAAACGGTACGATCAATTTAAAAAACGCCGAGTTCGCGCTGGATAAGAGCCCGATCGAAGAAAACTGTGCATGTCCAACCTGTCGCGAATTTGCTCGTGGATACGTCCGCCATCTTATTAAGGCGGAAGAAATTCTCGGGTTGCGGCTGATCACATTGCACAACTTGCATTTTTATCTCGATCTGATGAGGCGAGCACGCGCCGCAATAGAAAACGGAACGTTCAACGAATTTCGAAAGCGTTTTGTTTCAAATTATAAGACGCGGGATGTTGATGTTGCGACGGTGTAGCGGCGGCTGTCCTCAGCCGCAAAGTTAGATTTGCGCGTGAGGACACGCGCCTCTACAACAACCGGCAAAGAAGAAATTGCAGCGGTCGCTATCGGGTTTAAGGTGCGCTCTCCGATCCCTGCAATATGCTCCACGCGCTTCTAGCCCAGGCACAAAGTCCCGCTCCAACCGGTCCCGGAGGCGGTATCGGGTTTTTTGTGCCGTTCATTTTCATTTTCATCATCATGTATTTTGTGATGTTCCGGCCGCAGAAAAAACGCCAGGAACAGCAGCAAAAATTGATCTCAGCTTTAAAGACGGGCGATCGTGTAGTGACAAACGGTGGCATTCATGGCCTCATCTCCAACGTGAAGGAGACCACTGTGATCGTAAAGGTGGCCGATAACGTGAAGATCGAAATGGAGAAATCGGCGATTACTACCGTCCTGTCGACGCAGAGTTGAAGCGTTGAAGAGTTAAAGCGTCAAAACGATGAGCAAATCGAAAATGCGATGAGTCCTGCGCTTACATTCTTCATCGGACTCGTGATGCTGGTCCTCTTCGGCTGGTATTTTGCGACCGACCAGGGTCTGCGGAAGCGCCTCCTCGCATTAACGCTAACCGTTTTGCTCGTTGTGTTTAGCGTCATCACGATCTGGCCGCCGCAGAAAAAAATCGCGCTCGGTCTCGATATCCAAGGCGGAACTTCCTTTCTCATCCGGCTCGTGCCCGGAGATAAGACGATCAATAAAGCCATGCTCGAACAGGCAGTCGAGGTCATTCGCAAACGGGTCGATTACTTCGGCGGAGGCGAACCGATCATCAGCCCGGTCGGGAGCGATCGGATTCTCGTCCAGATTCCGGGACTCGACACCGCAAAAATTCAGGAAGCGCGAGATCAACTTTCCCGTGTGGCCAAGCTCGAGTTTCGCCTGGTTTATCCCGATAGTGGCGAACGGTTGCGCGCGATCGATGCCGGCAAGGAAGTGATCCCGCCGGAGTACCGCATCGAGGTTTACAAACACCAACCCGAAGGAAATGAAAAACCCACGGAGGAGCGGTTACTTGTCAAAAAGAAAGCCGACCTCGGCGGCGACCGCGTTTCAGCATCGAATGCTTACTACGGCAACGAGGGTTGGACAGTGCAGTTGAAATTCGACAGCGAAGGCGCAAAAAAATTCGGGCAGATCACCGAGCAATACAAAGGTCACCGCTTTGCAATTGTTCTCGATGGAGTCATTCAGTCTGCCCCGGTGATTCGCGATGCCATCTACGGCGGCGATGCGATCATCACCGGAAAGTTCGGTGAGCAGGAGGCGCGCGGTCTGGCTAGCGTACTCGAGAACCCGTTACAAACGCCGGTGAGCATTGAAGAAGAGCGCAGCGTTTCGCCTACGCTTGGGATGGATTCGATTCGCGCCAGCATTCTCGCCGGCCTGGTTGGCCTCGCCATCACGCTGGTCTGCGTCGCGATTTACTACAAAATTCCCGGTCTCGTCGCGAATCTCGGGCTCATCATCAACCTCTTACTGCTGATCGGAGCACTCACCATGTTCCGATTCGTCCTGACGCTGCCGGGCATCGCCGGCATCATTTTAACAATCGGGCTGTCGGTAGACGCGAGCGTACTCATTTATGAGCGATTGCGCGAAGAAATGGCCCTCGGAAAGTCGCTCAAGATTGCGGTAAAAGCGGCCTACGAGAAGGCTTTTAGTTCCATCTTCGACGCCAACGTGACAACATTGATAACGGCGTTGATTTTATTTTGGAGGGCGAGCGGTCCCGTTAAAGGCTTCGCGATCGCGCTTACGCTTGGTATTTTGGCTTCGTTGTTCACGGCCCTCATCGTCGGCCGGAATTTTCTCGGTTGGTTCGTCGACACGGGACAATTGAAGCGCGTCTCGATGTTGCATTTGATTTCATCCAAGAACATCAATTTCCTCGGCAAAGGCTTCATCGCCTGCATGTGTTCGCTCGCGCTGCTCCTGGCTGGCGCGATGGCATTTTATAAGCGTGGTGATCGCAACTTCGGTGTCGATTTCAAAGGCGGCGATTTGGTGACGTTGAGCGCGCCGAGCAACATCGACATCGGACAAGTTCGTGACGCCCTGAAACCGATTGGCTTCGCCGAGGCATCGATTCAGGAGTCGGCGCAGGGCGGCAAGAGTTACATCACCGTGCGCACGCCATTGAACACGAGTGACAAAGTGGAAAAGCAGATCATACAGTCGATGCCCAACGCCGGTTTTAAGGTGGAAGGGTCGGAGCGAGTGGGCGCACTGGTGGGTGGTGAGCTGGCAAAAAACTCGCTGGTCGCGCTCGGCCTCGGCATCCTGGGAATTTTAATCTTCGTAACCTTTCGCTTCGAGCTTTCATTTGCCGTGGGGGCGATTGTCGCCCTTTTGCACGATGTCCTCATCACGGTCGGCATGTTCGCGTTGCTTGGCCGCGAGCTTACTCTCACCATGGTCGGCGCCGTTCTGACGATTGCCGGTTACTCGATTAACGACACCATTGTCGTTTACGACCGGATCCGGGAAGGTCTGGCCAGTGGCCGCCGCGGCACGATCGAGCAGATCATGAACGAAAGCATCAACCAGACGCTCAGCCGCACGATTCTTACCAGCACGGTGACGCTGATCCCAATCTTGTGCTTGTTCTTGTTCGGTGGCGCGGTCCTGCGCGACTTTTCGCTTGCCATTATTATCGGTGTGGTGGTCGGAACTTACTCCTCGATCTTTATCGCCTCGCCCATTGTCCTCTGGTGGACTCGCGCCCGTGGCGGCGGAGACACCGCTCTACGGCGCGAAATCACGCAAAAAGCTACTGCGGCCCACCCAGCGCCTCCATAACAGCGGAGGGCGCTTCTATTCCGCAAAAGTTGACGAGGCAGGCCGGCCCGAGTAGGCTCGGCCCGGTCGAGCAAGCGATTTTAATTCAGGACAGGAGTGATTATTGATGCCAGAAGTGATCGTTCGTAAAGGTGAACCGGTCGATCGCGCATTGAAGCGGCTGAAAAACAAGCTGGATGCAGAGGGCATTCTCGAGGAGGTCCGGCGCCTGCGCGCGTTCGAGACGCCGAATCAAAAGAGCCGCCGCAAAGCGAAAGCCAATGCCAAGCGCGGCCGAACGAAATTTCGGTTTAATGCGTCGTGAACGAGAGTTCGATCGTTAAAACGCTACAAATGTTAAAACGTTATAGGCTGCAGGGATCAAGCGAGGGCCTTGATTGTTGGCCCGTGTAACAATTTAACGGTCACATTCGCGTCAATTCCCGCCTGTCTCCCTGCTCTGTCCGGCAAAAAACTTTCGGATTGCTTCAACTAATCCGTCGATGTCGTGTCGCCGGGCTTCGATGTCGATCTTTAAACCGCGATCACGCGCAGTTTTGGACGTGATCGGGCCGATGCTCGCGATTTGCATTCCTTTCAGCCACGGCAATCCAAGCGCGAGAAAATTTTCCACGGTCGAGGAACTGGTGAACGTAATGAGATCGGCCCCTTCCTCTAGCAGCTGCTGCCGTGCGCCGGTGGTGTCGCGTGTCTCTGGAACCGTCCGATAAGCGAACCCTTCGTCCACGATTGCTCCCAAAGCTGAGAGTTGTTTTGGAAGCTCATCCCGCGCCTTTTCCGCGCGCACCAAAAGAATTCGCAAATTTTCCACGTCGCCCTGTTTCCGAAATTCTCGCACCACGGATTCGGCGATGAATTCGTCTGGCTGAAGATCGACATGCAGATGAAAGTCTTTCACCCGCTGCGCGGTGGCCGGGCCGATGGTGGCGATCCGTGCGCCGCCGATCTCGCGGGCGTCGTCGTAGAGCTTGAAAAAAATCTCGAAGAACGCCTCCACGCCATTTGCGCTTGTGAAAACGATCCAGTCGTAAATATGCGCGTCCTGCACCAGCTCCGCGAACGCGCGCAAATCGCTCGGCGGCTCGATCCGAATCGTTGGCAACTCCAGGACGTCTGCGCCGAGAGCGCGCAGCTTGCTGCTTAGCGCGCTCGCTTGTTTTCGCGTCCGCGTTACGACAATCCGTTTCCCGGAAAGCGGCCGCTTCTCATACCAATTCAAGCTTTCCCGCAAGGCAACAACCTCGCCAAACACCGCGACGGCTGGCGCTTCGAAACCGCGATCGAGAGCGCGCTGCGCGATGTTTCGCAACGTTCCCGTCAATGTTTCCTGCCGGCCGGTGGTTGCCCAACGAACCAGTGCCACCGGCAAATCCTCGCGCACACCTTGTTTGAGCATTTCGCGCGTAATCCCTTCAAGACGTTCCACGCCCATCAACATCACTTGCGTGCCGCCAAGCTTTGCCAGCGCGGCGTAATCAATCGCGCTTTCGATCTTCGCCGGATCTTCATGGCCGGTAAAAAATGTGACATGCGAATTCTCCGCCCGATGCGTCACCGGAATTCCCGCGTAAGCCGGCCCGGCAATGGCAGAAGTAATCCCCGGCACAATCTCAAACTCAATTCCAACATCGACAATGGCCTTGGCTTCTTCCGCGCCGCGCCCAAAAACAAATGGATCGCCGCCTTTCAACCGCACAACTTGTTTTCCTTCCCGCGCTTTCTCGACCAAGAGCGCGTTGATTTCCTGCTGGCTCAGGGAGTGTTCGCCCGCTTTTTTCCCAGCATAAATTATCTCCGCGTTATCCCGCGCCCAGCCTAGCATCTCTGGATTTGCCAGATGATCGTAAACGATCACGTCGGCCCCCTCGATGCACTCTTTGGCACGCAACGTGAGAAGACCTAGATCGCCCGGACCTGCTCCGACGAGATAAACCTTTCCGTTCTTACCCTTGCTCTCCATTGATCTGTCTCAGCAACTGCGCAGCGAGATGCTCGCCATTGTCGCAGCCCCCTTCAACTCTACCTTCGCGCGGCCCCACCGATGGTTGATCGAAGAGTTGCGCGCGCAAGTCCATGGTGCCGTCTTCGATCGTCGCCAGAACGCCAACCGGCGAATTACAGTCGCCTTGCAACAAACGCAGGAACTCCCGTTCGGCTCGCAAACAAAGCAAAGTTTGGCGATCGTTTACAGAATCGACAATCGCCCTCATACCTTCATCACCTGCGCGAATTTGGAGGACGATGACCCCCTGTCCGCCGGCGGGAAGAAAACTTTCGCGCGCGAGAACCTCAGTAAAAAATTGGCGGCCTTCGAAATTGATCTCGGTCTGCACTGGCGACAAACCGAGCCGCTCGAGCCCCGCGCGCGCAAGGACGAGCGCATCCGAATCGTTCTCCGCGAGTTTACGCAAGCGAGTTGGTACATTGCCGCGAAGATCGACAATCTTGACGTCCGGACGTTTCCAGGAAAGCTGATGTTTCCTTCGCACACTACCGGTCGCGATCGTTGCGCCTTCCCGAAGCGAAGCCAAACCGCCCGGCTGTTTCGCAACCAGCACGTCATCCAGTGCCGCGCGAGGCAGAACGGCTGCGATCTCTGTGTCGGCAGTCAATTCGCTCGGCAGATCCTTCGCGCTGTGGACGGCAAGATCAACATCTAGCGCAAGCAGCGCCTTCTCGATTTCCGCAGTGAATAATCCCTTTCGCCCATGGCACAGGTTTCTAACTTGCGAGCGCGATTCATCACCACGCGTTCGAATGATTTTTGTTTCGATTGTGAGTTCCGGACATTTTTCATGCAATGCCTCTTCGACCGCCCGCGCTTGGGCACGCGCCAGTTCGCTGCCACGCGTTCCGATTACGATCTTATTGACCATCCCGACAATGTAGCGTCGGTATTCTGTAGGGGAAGCCGTTGGCTTCCATCGTTACAATTCCGAGGTGTGTAGCGGTGTTTCTCCTAGCGCTCGACGCTCGGCACTCGGGGCCTTGCAATTCAATTTATCGGAAATCGATTTGCCAAAATCCGCGACATGTTCAGCGATGATTGCTTCCGCAGCAGTGATTTGTTGGCGACGAAGTGCGAGGGATTGTTCCGCGACTGATTGCAAGGAATCGATGTCGTAAAGATAGACGCCGTGCATTTCGTTTACGCTTGGCTCGACGTCACGCGGCACCGCGATGTCGATCACGAAAAGCGGACGATCGACGCGATTGCGCAGCATTGGCGCGAGCATCTTCGGTGTGAGCAGAGGCGTTTCCGATGATGTCGATGTGATCAGGATATCGATCTCGCGGCATTGCTGCGGCCATTCATCGAATCGAACAGCCCGTCCACCGACAAGCTGGGCTAGTTCCTGCGCGCGATCGCTTGAACGATTGCTTACACGCAAGTCCGTCACACCGCGTGAAACGAGCGCCCGGGCTGTTCGCTCGCTCGTTTCGCCCGCGCCGAGCACAAGCACTTTGCAACTGCTGAGTTGGCCAAAAATTCGTTGTGCAAGATCGACCGCGACCGACCCAACCGATACCGAGCCGCGCGTAATTTCAGTGTGCGTGCGAACCTGCTTTGCCACCCGAAAAGCGCGTTGAAACAAGCGATGGAGGCAGGGCCCGGCCACGCCCGATGCACGCGCGGATTCGTAGGCCTTTTTCGCCTGACCGAGAATCTCGCTCTCGCCCACCACCATCGAATCGAGCCCCGACGCGACACGAAAAAGATGCTGCACGCACTTTTCGTCCTCGTAGCGATAAAATGGCGGAGCATACTCGCTGCGATCATTCTCGATGTTTCGAACGAGACAGCGCGCAATCTCATCCGTTGACACACGTTTTTCCGACGCGGCATAAACTTCGACACGATTGCAGGTCGTGAGCAACAACGCTTCGGTGCAACCCGCACCGCGCAAAATGCCATCGGTCTCAGCATGGCCGGCAAAGCGCTCACGCGTTTCCACGTCTGCGGTGTGATGGCTCAAGCCGACACAGAAAAGATTCATGGTAGCGACTGCATTTGTGCGGTGAAAGTGATTCCCCAGAGAAGCGCCAGCGCGGCGCTGAATCCGACAATGCAAAGCGCGGCCACGTGTTTCGGCGCGAGACGGCGAAGATGCCGGCCTTGCAAAATTGCGGCGTAAAGCAGCCAGACGCCAGAGGCGCATACCACCTGCACATACGGAAGCGGTTGCCCCACAAAAAAACCGCTGACCAGTCCAAGAGTGTAAAGCGCAAAGCCCCACCAAAGCAGGCGCGTGATCGCAGCAAAAAGATCGGTTAGTGGCGGGAGATGAGAAAAAATCGAGTGCAGTTGATGCGTCTTGAGCTGGCGCTCCTGGACGAGATACATCACGCCAGCGATACAGGCGAGCGCAAATGCTCCGTAAGCCACCAGTGAAATCGACGCATGAAACTCCAGCCATGGATTTGCCGGCAATTTTACCGGATGCCGGGTATCGATCGGCGCAATGAGTGCAAAACCCTGAAGCAAGACAACCAATGGCGCGGTGAACGCCCCCATGAGCGACAGCCGGTACGCGGGGCCGACCAGCATGTAAATCAACGCCACCGACCAGGCGAGGAAGATGAAAACCTCAAACAAATTCGTTAACGGACAGCGGCCAAGCGCATGGCCGCGGATCGACAAGAATGCCGTTTGAAAAATGAATCCCAGTCCAATCGCCAGAAAATTAAATTGTCCCGGTCGAAAAATTCCCGCGCGCAACGAGACAATTGTTCGCCCAATTGCGGCCAGAAAACAAAGCGTCGAAACGATGAGAAGTTGTCGATCCACCAGAAACGGGACTCTAAAATCGCGATCTCTGCTTGGCAATCAGGCGTTTGCTTGCGCGCTCGCAAGAAAATCTCTAGAACTGTCCTCCATTATGAACACCAAACGTCTTATTCTCGCAATCGTTGTCGCCTTTGTCGTTCTTTGGGTAACTGATTTTCTTATCCACGGAGTATGGATGACGCCCGAATACCGGGCCACGCAACAGCTCTGGCGCACAGATGCGCAAATGCAGTCGCACATGGGTTGGATGCTCGGCGCTCAACTCTTATTTGCGATTACCTTCGTCCTCCTTTGGACCCGCTGGGCCGAGACCGCGCGTCTTGGTTGCGCCATTGGATACGGTTTGCTCATGGGCCTCTTTTCGGGGGTCTGGGCCATCATTATGTATGTCGTCATTCCCATGCCCTGCTCGATCGCCTGTAAATGGTTCTTCGCCGGCATCGCGCAAACAATCCTCCTCGGCATCGTTACGTTTTACGTTTACAAGCCAAAGGCTTCCGCGGCTTAATCCGGGCTGAAGGGCAGACACAGACGGACGCGTTGACGTTTCGGTACGTGCCGGTAGCATCGCGCTTGAATGGCTGATATGCTCGAAAAATTGCGCACGGGAATCCGTGATGTCCCCGATTTTCCGAAAAAGGGAATTATCTTCAAAGACATTACACCGATCTTGGGCGATCACGCCTTGTTTCGCGCATCGATCGATCTCTTTTTGGAGCGGTGCCGCGGGAAAGAGATCGACAAGATCGTCGGAATCGACGCCCGCGGATTTCTTTTCGGATCGACGGTCGCGTATGAGCTCGGGGTCGGGTTTGTCCCAATTCGCAAACGCGGGAAATTGCCCTACAAGACCGAGATTGCGAAGTACTCGCTCGAGTACGGGGAAGCTGAAATGGAAATGCACATCGACGCCATGATGCGCGGGGAGCGAGTTGTATTGGTGGATGATTTGCTGGCGACGGGTGGAACCTCGGCTGCGGCCGCGGCACTTATTGAAAAAGTGGGCGGCGAATTGCTTGAAGCACAATTTCTGATTGAACTCGGATTCCTTAACGGCCGCAAGCAACTCGAACCGACGCCGGTAATCTCATTCTTGAAATATTAATTAATGACGAAGCACGAATGACGAATAAACAATCCAATGCTTTTCGTCATTCCTTCGACATTCGTCATTCGGCATTCAGAACCACCACTTCCATTTTAATCTCTTGAAACGCGAGTTGATCGTGAATCATGCCGAGTAACTCGAGAGAGCGCGCGTCGGGCGTGTGCGCACAACGAACTTCAATGCGCGCAAGTTTACCGGCAAGATCCGGATGCGTTTCGGCCATTTCACCATCGAGCAAAAATGAAACGTAAGCGTTAAACCGCTCCTGCAACGCGAGCAACCGCGCGTCCGAACCGTCCCACGCGTCAGGCTCGTTCATTACAAGCACGACTTCGCCCGTTTTCGCTTGGTGCGCGATCATGTCAATGATGCCCGTGCGATCTTTGGTTTTTCCCGCTCGCCTTTTGATGCAACACTTCTCAGTCCTCTGTCTGCAATTCTCAACTGATGAAAATCGTATCGGATGGAGGCCGTCCCTCCATGTTTAAATTGAAGCGTTGCTGACGAACGCTAAGTTTCGATGTGGCCAAGATTAAACAGAGCCATCGATTAACGTTGCTCGGCCGCAGCAAAGCGAAGCTGCCGGCGTCACCTGCGGAAGCGCGCCTGGAAACTTTTCCAAACCCGGCGCGACGAAATTACCGCATCCATTTCGAAACCGACGATTTCACATCGATTTGTCCCGTGACCGGCCAGCCCGACTTTGCCAGGATCGACATCGACTACGTGCCTGATCGCCTCTGCGTCGAAAGCAAGTCGCTCAAATTTTATCTCGCATCGTATCGGAATGAGCGCGCGTTCAATGAAGCGGTCACGAACCGGATACTGGATGACTTCGTGAAAGCCTGCGCGCCGCGCGAGGCAATCGTGACCGCGCAATTCTCCGCGCGGGGCGGAATCGCGCTCACCGTGCGCGCCGAGTATCCCGACGAAAATATTCGCGAGAAAAAAATGGGCCGCGACGGCCGATGAAGCGGGCGGTCGTTCTTCTCAGCGGCGGACTGGACTCGACAACGACGCTGGCGAACGCAATCGCTGAAGGTTACGAAACGTACGCCCTTTCATTCGAATACGACCAGCGGCACAAGATCGAGATCGACGCCGCGCGCCGAATCGCAAGAGCACTTGGCGTAAAAGAGCATCGTGTTGCGAAGATCGACATGCGGATCCTCAGCGGCTCCGCGCTCACAGACGACGTTGATGTGCCAAAAAGACGATCGGCAGCAGAAATCGGGCATGGCATTCCGCTCACGTACGTTCCTGCTCGCAACACGATCTTCCTTTCCTACGCGCTGGCTTTGGCGGAGACAGTTGGAGCAAGAGATATCTTCATCGGAGCGAATGCAATTGATTACAGCGGGTATCCGGATTGCCGCCCGGAGTTCGTCGCAGCGTTTGAAACGCTCGCCAACCTCGCAACAAAGGCCGGCGTAGAAGGCACGCGTTTTCGAATTCACGCACCACTGATCAAGTTTTCGAAAGCCGAAATCATCCGCAAAGCGCTCGAGCTCGATGTCGATCTTGCGCTCACGCACAGTTGTTACGACCCGTCACCGGACGGTGTCGCCTGTGGCGAGTGCGATTCCTGTCTCTTGCGACTCAAAGGTTTTCGCGAGGCGGGAGTAGAAGATCCAATTCGTTACGCGAGTAAATGAAGCGCCTCGCCGGGATCTTTGTTCTTTCCAACAGCGAACAACGCGTGATCGTGATCGTCGTCCTCGTATTGGTAATCGGCGCGCTGGTGCATTACGAGCGCCGCGCCAATCACTTCCCAGTTCATGCCACGGCCACCGCGACACCAAACCCCTCACCAACTCCTCCCGAAGCCGAGGATGAATAAAATCTACTCCTCACTTAGACCCGGAATACGACCATAGCCGACGAATACTGGACTCAGTTTGGCGTCATTGCTGTCCGGTGGCTTCGACAATTTGAAATCGAAGATGCTGACGCCAAATCGTTGTTTGCCATCAAAAGTGCGACCATCGCTCGCCCCGACCATGATACGCTTGTTCGTATGTTTCTCGCGCCCCAAATAGATCATCGCGTGCGTGACTGGCGGATCGCGGTCGATTTTGTAGGTGCCGATCCAGAAAAGCAAATCACCCGGCTTCAGCGCGTCGAGTTCAAATGAATCTTCATGCCGACTCAAGACCGCATGAAAATTTCCCGCCTTCCGCACCCAAACGTATTGCTGGCTGGAGTCTCTCGGCACATCGTTAAATTCATTTTGGCGGAGCACATAATAGATGAAGCCGGAGCAATCCATGCCTCCATTTGCCGGATCTGCCGACCCATAGGTGTAATTGAGATTTTGCTTCGTCAGATCGAGACCGTGCTCGATGATTTGCCGCACCTTTGACGGATAACTGTCATATCCGCTGATCTCACGAGGCGAAATCGTGGCATTGGGCGCGCCTTTTTTCTCCGGAAGAGGGCGCGCGGTTGCCAAAGGCGCCGCAGTTGGTTCCGGAGTTTCAGTTGGAGTCGGCGTCGCGGTCTCCTCCGGTGTGGTTGTCGCAGACGGCGACGCGCTTGGCTTGGGCGTGGGAGACCTTTTTTTCCGCTTTGATTTCGTCGCAGGCGAGGAACTGGGAGATGGAGCTGGCGAGATTTTCTTTTTCGGGGAAGCGGTCGGCGATGGACTCGGCGTCGATTTCCCGGTCGAGCGCTTCCGGTGTTTTCGCGGTGGCGTCGGCGCTGGTGTGGCCTCGAAGATTTTTTTGATCTTTGTGCCTAGCGACTCTTCAGCAGCTTCCGGCGCAGTGATCGTCCCAACCAAGATCGCGACGATAAGAAAGAGCCGAAGCATTGCATTGATCGCGGGAGATAAAGATCAGCCGGCAAGTTCCTGAAGGACAGCTTTGTTTAACCGAATTCCGCCCTCAAAGTTCTCGAGAGGAAAATTCTCATTAGGCGAATGCGCCCGACAGTCGGCGAGGGCGAGACCCATCAGGAGCGTTTCAATTCCCAAAATGCCACGGAACTGCGAGACGATTGGGATGCTGCCGCCTTCGCGGATGAGCGCGACATCCGCATTGAATGCCTTGCGCAACGCTCGCTGCGCCGCTTCACCATCCGAAGAATGTGGATCGGTAAGATACCAGGGGCCGCTGTGACCATCAGTGATGTCGAGCGTCACGCCTTTAGGCGAGTTCTTTCGCAAATGCGCCCTCGCCAGTTTTAGGATATCGTCGCCTTCCTGGTTTGGGACGAGACGGAATGTCAGTTTTGCCATCGCGTGACTGGCGATCACCGTTTTTGTCCCCTTCCCTTGATAACCACCGCCGATCCCATTGATCTCCGCGGTTGGCCGTGCCCACAGACGCTCAAATGAATTGTAACCGGTTTCGCCAAAAAGTTCAGGGGCGCCGGTTTCCTTGAGAACTTCCCGATCACCATCGATCGGAAGCTTGCGCCATGCTTCGCGCTCCCAATCTTCGAGCGGTTTAACGCGATCGTAAAAACCCGCAATGGCGACGCGACCTTCGCGATCGTGGAGCGTAGCTAAAAGCTGTGCGAGCGCGGTGATCGGATTTGCGACCGCCCCTCCGAAAATACCAGAGTGCAAATCCACCTTCGGTCCGGTCACTTTGATTTCGAGGGCGGTCACTCCGCGCAGCCCATAGCTCAAGGTTGGCACTCCGCGCGTAATCATTCCGGTGTCGGAAACGACCGCAACATCAGACTCCAGCGAATCGCGGTTTTGATTGAGAAAATTGCCGAGATTCGCGCTTCCGATTTCTTCTTCTCCCTCGATCACCAGATGCAGATTGACCGGCAATTCGCCATCTTCTCCGATCGTCTCCTGAATGCCGAGAATGTGCGAAAGAATCTGACCTTTGTTATCGGTAGCGCCGCGCGCAAAAACGTAGCCGTCCTTTAGAACAGGTTCGAACGGCGGAGAGTCCCACAGCTCCAACGGATCGGGTGGTTGCACATCGTAATGGCCGTAAATCAAAATCGTGCGACGCCCTTGTCGATGTTTGTTGCGCGCCCAAACAATGGGATGACCAGGCGTCGGAACGACTTGCGTCTCCAAACCAATATTCGTGAGCTTTTTTGCGACCCAATCGGCGCATTCGCTTACTTTTTCTGCGAAAGCGTCGTCGGTGGAAACGCTGGGAAAACGAAGAAACGAATAAAAATCTTCAAGATAATTTTGGCGCATATTCAAAAGCTAATCAGTTTTCGGCCGTTGCCTATGACTTCTGCCGAAACTGCGCCTGCAGCAAATATACAATCGACGCGAGGGCAAGCAGGATTCCATTCACTTCAAATTCCCAGAGTGTGGCGTGCACAAGGATCCAAATGATCGCGATGATGGCAAGCGCGGGCACGATTTTCATCCCGGGAAAGTTAAACGGTCGACCGTCGGCACGAATGTCGCGTTGAACCAAAAACCAGCAAGCGGCGCAGCAGAGGAGATACATCAAGAGGACGGCGACATTGGAAAGCACGGCCAATTGCTCGAACGTCCCGCTAACAGACAAGCCAAAAGCGAGCACGGCATAGGTGATGATGGCGACGTCGGGGGAGCGGTAACGCGGATGGACGTGCGCGAACCACGCCGGTAGCGCTCCGTCGCGGCCGAAGGCGAAGATCATGCGCGGCGAACTGAGGATGTCGCTGGTGACAAAGCCGAACGCGGAGATGGTCGCGCCGGCAAGCAGAGTTGTGCGGCCGATGTTCCCGAGAAATTTTGCGGAAGCTTCCGCGAGGGGCGCGTCCTTGTAATTTGCGAGATCGCTGCCGAGCGTTCCTTGCGCCACGAGTTGGATCATGATGTAAATGATCGTTGTGAATACGAGCGCGAGGTAAGCCGAGCGGGGAACAGTGCGCGCCGGATTCTTCACTTCGCCGCTCGGGATCAACGCGACTTCAATTCCGACGAAGGCGAAGATCAACAGGATAACGGCGTCGCCTAACGACTTACTGCTCGGCCACGCTGACCACCAGATGTTGGCCGGGTGAATGAAAAAGATTCCCGCGCCAATGAACAACACCAACGGAAGCAATTTTGCGAACGTGACGACGGTCACTGCGCCAGCGCCGCCGCGCACACCCCGGACATTGATCCCGACGAGTGAGCCATAAACAACGAGCATAACGACGATCCGCATTACCGGATTGCCGAGAAAAGGCGCGACGATCGTGATCGAGTTCACCAGAACGTTGACAACGCCAGCAACCGCTCCGAGGGCGGTAATTCCGTAAAGAACGCCTGCGAGAAATCCAACATAACGACCAAAGGCGACCTCGACGTAGGCGTAAAGTCCGCCGGTCAGCGAAACGCGACTGCCCGCGATTGCGAAACAGGTCACGAACAACACCATCGCGATCGCGCAACAGACGAACGCAAGTGGAGCTGCTGGCCCCAGACCTTTCGCCACTAACGCGGGTAGGACGAAAATGCCGGCACCGATTGTGGAATTAACGATGTTCGCAGTCAGCCCGGGAATGCCAATCGCACGGATGAGTTGGTGATCGACCTTCTCCGCGCGTTGGATCAAAATCGTCTCCTCGGCAGCCATGGGGTCGCATCGTGCGTGATTCTGGCAATGGAAGCAAGAGGGATCAGGGGCCGGCCCGGCCACTAAATGTTGCGGTCACGGGCCGCGGGCGGCCTACAAATTGTGTGATTTTGCTTGTAACGGCACAAAGGCTACTATATTCCCGTCTAAGACTGAGATTGGGACCCGGCCCGCATGCATTTACAATCGCTCGAGTTGTTCGGCTTTAAATCGTTCGCCGACAAAACGATCTTCAATTTTCACGAAGGCATTACCGCTATTGTCGGTCCGAATGGCTGCGGCAAGTCGAACGTGCTCGACGCTGTGCGCTGGGTGCTCGGAGAGCAATCCGCCAAGTCGCTCCGCGGCGACGAAATGGCCGATGTCATTTTCAATGGCACCGATACGCGCAAGCCTGTCGGCTTTGCCGAGGTTTCGCTCACATTTACCGATTGCGCAGCTGAGCTGGAGGTTGATTGGCACGACGTTCGCGTCACCCGCCGCGTGTATCGCGACGGCAATTCCGAATATCTGCTCAACAAAACTCCCTGCCGGCTGCGCGACATCCAAGGTCTTTTTGCCGACACCGGGGTGGCACGCGCCGCTTATTCAATGATGGAACAAGGCAAGATCGACATGGTCTTGAGTTCGCGTCCGGAAGATCGCCGGGCGGTCTTTGAGGAAGCGGCCGGAATCACAAAATACAAAAACCAGAAACGCGAAGCGCTGCGCAAGCTGGAAGCCACTGAGGCAAACCTTCTCCGCATCGGCGACGTCATTAAAGAGGTAAAGCGACAGATCGGCTCGCTGCAACGACAGGCGGGCAAAGCTCGACGTTACCAGGCATTGCTCGCCGATCTGCGAACGCTCGATACCCATCATTCGCGCAAGCAACTCGAGTCACTGGAAACCGAGCTTGCCCGATCTCACGCGGAGATAGCGCGTGTCAGTAAATCCGAGCACGAAATCCGCACCGAGATCAACATGAAGGAAACTGAACTGGCCGAACGGCGAAACGCCCTAGACAAGATCGACACGCAAATCACCGATGGCCGGAGTGATTTACAGCATTTGGAAACCGAAATTGCTGCGCATCAAAATCGAATTCAGGTAAATCGTCAACGCGCCGGTGAGCTAACCGAGCTGATTGAGCACTTCCGAAAAGATATCGCCGTCGCCGAGGCAAAGCGGGTTCAGCAGGAAAAGGAATTACAGGACGCGAATGCGCTGATTAAAAAGACGAATAGGATTCTCCAAGCCAAAGAAGCGGAATTGGCAAAGCTTACTCAGCTGATCTCGGGACTTCGCGCCACGCGGGGAGAGCACGAGGCAGAACTGGAGAAGCTGCGGTTGGCGGCATCAAAGAACGAGGCCCGCATTGCCGAGTTAGAAGACGATCATTCTGGAATTGCGATCCGCCGGGAAGCAACTGAGGAAAACCGGCGGAATCTGGACCGCGCGATTTTAGATGCACACGCCACCCGTGATAAGATCCAGAAACAGATCAGCGCTGCGCGCGCAGCGACAGAAACCGCACGAAAAAAAGCCGATCTTCTAAAAAACAAGGCCCGCGCCGCAGAGGAAAAATTCCGTGAATATCAGCAGCTTCTGGCGGGGACAGAAAAAAAACTCGTCGAAATTGAGCGTGCGCTGGCGGAAAAGGAATCGCGCCTTGAGATTCTGCGTCAGCTAGACCAGGAAGGCGAGGGTCTGGCGCAAGGTTCGCAAGCGGTGCTTAAAGGTCTTGATAATCCCTCGCGCATCCAGCCGGCGCTCGCAGGAGCTCTCGCCTCAAATCTTGATGTCGAGCCGGAATATATCGCGGCGATCGAAGCTGCGTTGGGTCAAAACGTGCAAGCGATCGTTCTGCAAGACGTTGATTTGGCGCCTGAAATCATAGCGACGTTAAAAGAAAAGAAACTCGGCCCCGCGGCATTGGCGATTCCGAAGTTTTCCAGCTCGTCCGCGCGAACTGACGCAACGCTTCCGCGATCTGCCATCGCCTGGGCGATCGAAAAAGTGAAAGCGCCAGATTCACTTGCGTCACTTGTGTCGCGACTCCTCCATAATGTCACAATCTTCCGCAGTCTCGATGAAGCCCTGGCTTTCAAAAAAACTGGAACCGACTTGGCGGCCGCAACGCTTGCCGGTGAATTTGTTTCATCCGAGGGAGTTGTTTTTGGCGGCAGCGGTGACGGTTCGGCCGATTCGGTGCTCGAGCGCAAAGCGCGGGTCTCTGCTTTAAGCGCAGAACATTCCCGCATCTGCCAGGAACGTGACGCGTTGCTCCGCGAGCGTGACGACGCAAGTATCCAACTGGAAAAAACAAGGCGTGATTTCGAAGAAATCCGGGCTCAGCACGAGATTGCTGATCGAGTGCAATCCGCTTCCAAAAACAAAATTCTCTTCCTCGAGCGGGAATCACATGAAGCCGAACAAAAAATCGAAAACCTCCGTTCGGAGCAATCAACGCTTGCGCAACAAATCGAAGCCGCGGACGAGCGTATTACGAAGTTAGAGCAGCAATTAACGGCAGAGAGCGCGCAGCTGGAATCGCGACAGGCGCAACAAGGTGCGATCGAAGCGACCCGGGAAAAAGCAGCGGCCAGCGAGGAAGAAACGTCTCACCAATTAAATGAGCTTCGTCTTGCGCTCGCCACTGAGCGGCAGCGGTATGAAAACCTTGTTGCACAGCGTCAGCCGATGACTGACCGCGAAACTGAATTGTCGGACATGATCGCGGCTCGCCAGGCGGAAATCGCCAATTTCGAAAACCGGCTTGAATCGCAAGCAGACGAATCGAAGAATGCGGAGGCAGTAATTCAAAAACAAACCGCTCAACGCGCCGAGTTGGAAGCAACCGTTGCCACATTTGCCAGCCGGCGGACGGAATCCTTGTCGACAACGAATGAAATGGAGACGCACCTGCGCGCTCTGCGAAACTCGTTGAGTGATCTGCACGATTCGCGGTCGAAACATCAGGTTCGCGACACGCAGTTACAGTTACAGATCGACAATCTGGCCGAACATATTTCTCGCCGTTATCAGCTTGACCTTCGTGAGTCGGCGCCCGATCAGGTCGCATTCGAGAAAACGTTGCGCGCGCAATTAAAACGGCGAGGTGGATCGAGCGCTCCGTCGCTCGATGCTGGTATTGGCGGCGAAGCCACCGCGACCGCAGAAGCGACGGATGTCGATCTTAGCCAGATCGACGTCCAAAAGTTGATCGGGGAGCTCACAGCCCAGCTCGATAACATGGGCCCGGTCAACCTGGATGCCGTCCATGAGTACGACGAGCTCGAAGAACGTTACCGTTTTCTTGAAGGTCAAAACAATGATCTCACCGCCTCGCGCCGCGAGTTGCTCGATGTAATTGCGCAAATCAATTCCACGACGAAAAAATTGTTCGCCGAGACCTTCACCCAGGTGCGGGGAAACTTCCGCGACATATTTGCTGAGCTTTTCGGCGGCGGACGCGCGGACTTGTCCCTGCTCGACGAGAACGATCCGCTTAACTGCGGGATTGAGATCAGCGCCAAGCCGCCGGGGAAACAACTGCAAAGCATCTCGTTGCTAAGCGGCGGCGAGCGCGCGATGACAGCCGTCGCATTGCTGTTCGCGATTTACATGGTACGACCGAGCCCGTTCTGCATTCTCGACGAAGTGGATGCGCCGCTCGATGAAGGCAACATCAACTGCTTCATTCGCGTGCTCGAGCGATTCGTTGCCCAGAGCCAGTTCATTATCATGACGCACAACAAACGCACCATTGCAAAAGCGGATGTGCTTTACGGCGTGACCATGGAAGAGCGCGGGGTAAGCAAGCTCGTTGGAATGAAGTTGACGCCGCCACGCGAAGCTTCGACCGAAGTGACGTCGAACGGAAACGAGCAGAACCCAACGCAACGTCGCTTTCCGCTCGCAGAGTCAGAGACTAAGCGCAGTTTGCTCGCTACGCGCTGAGGTGGATCGGCCGCTCCGCTGGCGATAATTCTCGGTAGCGCACGCGTCTCGCGTATTGGCGATTGCGTCTTGCGATCGCGAACTTTCCTGTGCACCCAATCGTCTCACGCGATTCGTCCCTTAGAAAAGATCGTTTCGGCGCGACGCCGAAACCAGAGACGCGTGCGCTGCCCAGAGCGACTTCGCCAGAACACAAAAAAATTGCGCGCGCTTGTCGATCTTGGGTAAAATTCCCGGATGCTTCAGACCGCGCCGCGCCGCAAAAAATCTACAGCGTCGAAAGCGGCGCCGCATGAACGTTTCCTCGAAGCGTTTCGCTGGATGCTGCTCGCGCGCACGCTCGAAGACAAACTTGTCAGTCTGTATCGTGGCGGTTTGATCACAGGTGGAGTCTATGTCGGTCGCGGTCAGGAGGCGGTTAGCGTAGCCTGCGGTTTATTTTTGCAAGAGGGCGACATCTTTGCGCCGCTGATTCGCGATCAAGCAGGGCGGTCCGCATTCGGCGAACCGCTTGTTGATGTCACGCGCACGTATCTCGGCTCACGACAGGGTCCGATGCGCGGACGCGATGGTAACATTCATCGGGGCCGACCGCGCGACAACCAACTCGCGATGATCAGTCATCTCGGCGCCATGGTTTCGGTCACGGTGGGTGCGTTACTGGCGAAACGATTCAAGCGCGAAAAGAATTTTGTCGGTCTGAGCTGCATTGGCGAAGGCGGGATGCAGACCGGCTCGTTTCATGAAGGCATGAACCTCGCCGCAGTTGAACAGGTCCCGCTCGTGGTCGTGGCGACGAACAATCATTACGCTTACTCGACGCCAAATGACCGTGAGTTCGCCTGTCATGATCTGGTTGATCGCGCGATCGGGTACGGTTTCGAGGGTTACACCGTCGATGGAACTGATCTGACAAATTGTCTGGACGTAATCGGCAGCGCGGTGAAACGGGCACGCGCCGGCCGGCCGCCGCAGTTGGTTGTCGCTTCAACCCTGCGCTTGTCCGGGCACGGCGAGCATGACAACGCAAGTTACGTAACCGATGAGATGAAGGGCCAGCCCTTTGCGCGAGATTGCCTGAAAGCCGCCGAGCAGACAATTGTCGATCTTAATTTGGTTGATGCCGAAACTCTGCGCGAATGGCGTGAAGAGGCAACGGCGCAAGTCGATCAGGCGATTTCCACAGCGCAAAAAGAAGCCGCGCCTGAGGCGGACGAAGAAGATTGGTGCGCGATCTCCATGCGTGCTCTTGTCGATAAAATCGAATGAGCATCACGTATCTTGAAGCGATCCGCGAAGCGCAGGCAAAACTGCTGCGCGATGATGACCGCGTTTTCATTTACGGAGAGGATGTCGGGGGAACGTTCGGCGGCGCTTTCAAAGCAACCAAAGGGCTCGCGAAAGAATTCCCGGGACGCGTGTTGAACACCCCGATCAGCGAAGACGCGATGGTTGGGGCCGCGATTGGGGCCGCGATGAACGGGATGCGGCCAATTGTCGAGATGCAGTTTGCTGATTTCTCGAGCACCGCGCTGAACCAAATTCTAAACAACGCCGGGACGCATTATTGGCGGACGAATGTGCCGGTCCCAATCACAGTCCGTTTGCCATGCGGCGGGACAAAAGGAAGCGGCCCATTTCACAGCCAAAGCATGGAATCCATCTATGCGCACTATCCAGGGCTCATCGTGATGACGCCGGCGACTGTGGAAGATGCTTACACGATGCTGATTGAGGCGGTCACGATCGACGATCCGGTTGTTTACTGCGAACACAAATATCTTTATTACCATCTCAAGGCCGACAAACTTCCGACCGAGGAAGGCTTGCCCACTGGTCAGGCGCGAATCGTGCGTGAAGGACGCGATCTTACCATTGTCGCTTATAGCGCGATGGTGCATGAAGCCCTTGCAGTCGCTGACGAGTTGATTCGTGAAGGCTTTGAAATAGAAGTTGTCGATCTTCGCGCGGTTAAACCGCTCGATACCGAAACCGTTCTCGCATCGGTTGCGCGCACCGGGCGTCTGCTCTGCGTCGGCGAATCGTTTCCGTGGGGCGGCGCAACGGCTGAAGTGATATCGCGAGTCACGAGCGAAGGCTTTCATTTCCTCGATGCCGCGCCGCAGCGCATCAACGCGAAAGATACACCTATCCCATATCATCCAAATCTTTGGGCAGCGCATCGTCCCAATGCAAAAATAATTGCCGAGAAAGCTCGGGGGTTGCTTCGAGAATAAGATTTATGCCCCAAGTTCCCATCATTATGCCGCAGCTTGGCGAGTCGATCGCCGAAGCAACCGTCGTTGATATCAAAGTGAAGCCAGGCGAAGAAGTCGTGTCCGATCAGGAAATTATCGACGTCGAGACTAACAAAGCCGTCATGGGCGTGACTACGCCGTGCAAAGGCAAGATCGACAAGATCAGCGTGCAATTGAAGGAAACCTATCCGGTGGGGGCGGTGCTCGGATATGTGGAGGCAAGCGAGGAAGACGCGGACAGGTTTAAGAAAACAGCGCCCGAACCTCCGAAAGGAATGGCCAGGGAAATTCCGGGGCGCGAAGAACAAACTGCCGTCGCTGCGCGGCAAAGGGACGGCGATGGTGTAAAACCTTCCGGAGAATTACCGGTTCCTGCCGCGGCGAAAGGAGCCGGATTTTTGTCTCCGCGGGTGCGTGCGCGCATGGCGGAATTGCAACTCACTAACGTCGATCTTGCCGGAATACTCGGAACCGGCGCAGGCAATCGCGTCACCATCAAGGACCTCGAAAATTTCCTGAAGAAGATTGACAGCCAGCGAACAGAAGAAGCTTCCGCGATTCGCGCGGGCGTCGCCGATGCGATGCGTCGAAGCTGGAGCCGGCCACTTGCAACGATTGGCTCGTCCGTTTGCCTTAAGGCTGTTCTGCAAGATCGACAATCGCGCGATCCAAAACCAGGTCCGGCGCTTTACGCGGTGCGTGCCATTGCCCTCGCGCTCGCCGAAAATCCGGCTGCGGCTGCAAAATTGATCGGCAGCCGCCTGGTACAATCGGATTCAATTGATGTCGGCGTCGCGGTGGAGGCCGAAGATGGAATCATGGTGCCGATTATTCGATCAGCGGATAAGACCTCCCTTGTCGATCTTACCGCGAAATATAAGGAACTCGTGAACCTTGCGCGACAGCGCCGCATCTCGCCCGACATGCAAGCTGGCGGTATCGCCGCGGTTTCAAATTTTGGAACGTTTGGCGTTGAATGGGGCACGCCGATTCCCCTGCCCGATCAGACGTTGCTCGTTGGTCTCGGCGTTGGGAAAAAGGTTCCCTCGTGGGATGAAGAGAAAAAGGAATTCGTTCCCAAGATCGAAGCTCAGATCACGTTGAGCTTCGACCATCGCAGCATCGATGGCGGCGGCGCCGGGCGTTTGCTTAAACGCATAATCGAGCTGCTCGAAGATCCGACAAAGCTATAACGAAGCTTTGCCTACCCTGTGAAACCGCCGAGCTCTGATCCCTTTTTGCGTTTGGACCCCTTTTGGCTTTGCCTTTAACTAAGTTCCTTTCGGCGCGCGTCCGCTGACGCGCTTTCTCGCGCGAGGCTTGCGTGCCACAATGTAAAGGCCGATCCGCCGCAACCGCCCCAGCACAATCAACCGTTTCTCCTGCCGAAGACCTCTGAGTCCGTCTCTTCCATCCTGTATCACATAACGAAAAAGATATGGCGAACGCCGCGTTCTCACCTCTTCAAACAATCGACGAACGGCTATAATCATTTCCGCTCCGGTGGCAAGCGGAGGGTCATGCCGATGTTCTTCCTCCCATCGGGCTAAAGGGTCATCGGTTCTCTGCCCTGTGATTCGGTACAGCCATCTAGCAGTAGCACGATCCATGCACTCACGGCAGAACTCCTCGACAAGGAGAAGGCCTCCTGGTTTAAGCAGTGAACGAGCACGGCGGAGAGCGAAGTCGATCGGATGAATATGATGGAGCGAGCGAGAAAATAACACAGCGTCGAAGCGACCACCGCGAAATGTCCTAATGTCAGCCCGTCGGGCATCGACACCAAGGGACCGCGCGTCGAGAATGGCCTGTCGTGATGTGTCGATGGCCACTACTTTATGTCCCACACTTTGCAAGCACGCTGCTAGTCGGCCCCTGCCGCAGCCGATCTCAAGGATACGCAGCCGCCTGCCACGCAAATAACGGCTGATCAGCCACAAGGTCTCTTCCGTTTCTAAAGCAACAGAGAGCTTACTGTCGATAGTTCCAACCAACGCCGAAAGATAGCTTGCACTGACGATTGAGGTCAACCCACAGAAGCTTTTCCGCAGTAATCGTTACTATCGACGCTGACAAATCGCAGCGAAAAAGCTGAGCGCGACGATTAGAGCACAAGCAATCGCTGCGCTGCCTCCCAAAATTAGCCAATACGGCCGATATATCAGACTCAGTCGTCCGTGCGCGCCCGTCGGAACTTCGACGAGAGGAAATAATCCGCGATAAGAAGTAACTGCGAGCTTTTGATTGCCCAGACGCGCTTCGTATCCGCGAAAATATGGGCGCGAAAAGGTCAACAGCGCGGGCCGATCACCACTTGGCACATCGACATCTAGTGCCACGCGCTTTCGCGAATCATTAACTCGTGAAATTGTCGCAGCGACAAATTGTTCGTTAGGTCGCGAATCAATCGAAGTGACCGAGCGCACTCGCGCAAACGGTGCACCGCGCCGATGGAAGACCCGTCCTTCATCTGCCGCAGTGATCAACTCCCACTCAGACGCCGGCTGAGGAAAGATATCCGCCTCTCGCGCCACAACGATCCCGTCGACACCAATTCGCGCCAATTCACCATCAGGGCCAGCTTGGTCATTGAGTAAATACATTCCTGTTGCCGGATCAATCTCGCCGTGAATCGTGGTGTAGAATTTACGAGCGACTCCAGCAGGCCGGATTGGGCTGTAACCATTGATGAAATGCAATCCAGCCCACATCGATGTGCTCCCGGGACGCACAATTTGTCCGACCGGCTGAGGTTTTTTCTCGATTCTGTATGTCTGCTCGGCCCAGAGATAGATGCTGAGGTAAAGCCGTTGTGGATCGAGCGGTGCGGGTTCAAGCAGTTTTTGAGAGAGGTTATACTTCGGCACACCACAGTTCGGCGGGATGCAGAGATACGTTATTAGTAGTGCCACAAATGTCATCGCCGCAGGCGTCCATTTGCGAACCTCGGAATTGCGAAAAAAAACATCCAAAAGAAACCAAAGAGCGGCGAGACCAAGAAAAATCCAAGTCAGCGGGAAAGCATATTGACCGTCTTTGTTCAGGATCGACATCGTAACCGCGATCAGAACCACGAGTACAAGCGCCGTTGTAGCCGGGGCCGGTGACCCCGGCCTGATCGAATCGTACAAAGATCGCAACGCTTCCGCCGCGCAAATTGCTAAGATTAAGTGGAAAAAAGGAAGCCAGCGAAAGCTCCAACGAAAAACGCCGGCGGTCGGCAGCATCGCAAGCAAGAGAACTAGCAGCAGCAAGATAAGTTCCCATTTAATTTGCCTAACGAGTTGGCGACCGCAAGCG
>Ga0070697_100000616_pt1 | contig 27077 bp, 23 predicted proteins | sample KBSK1501metaG_FD_65475 | JGI IMG/M metagenome (GOLD analysis project Ga0070697, IMG submission 65475) | Corn, switchgrass and miscanthus rhizosphere microbial communities from Kellogg Biological Station, Michigan, USA - KBS K1-50-1 metaG | ecosystem: Host-associated > Plants > Roots >...
CCCCCGCTGCGTCGCTCCCGCGCCGAGGTTCACCATGCGGCGTAACGGACCGCTCCGTGTCGGGTACGTGGTAAAGCGCTACCCGCGCTACTCCGAAACCTTTGTCGTCGCCGAGATCGCGGCCCACGAGGCGGCAGGGCTCGAAGTCGAGATCTTCTCCCTGTATCCGCCCAACGACACGCATTTCCAGGACGCCATCGCCCGCGTGCGGGCACCGGTATGCTACCTACCCTCCCAGGGCGTGAAGGCAGTGGATTTTTGGGCCGCGCTGGAGGACGCGGCCGCCACCCTGCCGGGCATGTGGGGCGAGCTGGAGGCGGCGCGGGGCGAGGACGCCCTGTCCGTGTGTCAAGCCGCCGTGCTGGCCTGCGAGGTGCGGCGGCGAGCGATCGACCACCTGCACGCGCACTTCGCCAGCGCACCCGCCACGGTAAGCCGGCTCGCCAGCCGCCTCGCCAAGGTGCCCTACACCTTCACCGCGCACGCGAAGGACATCTTCCACGAGAGCGTGCGACCCGAGGATCTACGCCGGAAGCTCACGGAGGCGGCGGCCGCCGTGACCGTGAGCCGATACAACTGGGACCACCTGAGGCGGGTCTACGGTGCGGCCGCCGCGCGCGTGTACCGCGTGTACAACGGCCTCGACCTCCAGGAATTCCGTTACGAGTCCCCGGCCGAGCGGCCACCGCGGATCGTGGCCGTCGGTCGCCTGATCGAGAAGAAGGGCTTCGCCGACCTCGTCGAGGCCTGCGCCATCCTGCGTGATCGGGGCATCGCGTTCCGGTGCGAGATCGTCGGCACCGGCCCGCTTGAGCTGGCGCTGCAGGCGTTGGTACAACGGCGAAGCCTAGAGGGACGGGTGCAGCTCATCGGCCCGCGCCCGCGCTGCGACGTGATCGAGCACATCAGGAGTGCCGCCGTGCTCGCGGCGCCCTGCGTCGTGGCACCGGACGGCGACCGCGACGGCCTGCCGACCGTGCTCTTGGAAGCCATGGCGCTCGGCACACCCTGCGTCGCGACCGATGTAACGGCGATACCGGAGCTGCTCGAGCCGGGCGAAGCGGGCCTAGTCGTGCCCGAGCACGATCCGCCCGCACTGGCGGTTGCGCTGCAACGGCTCCTCACCGACCCCGTGCTGCGCGAGCGGGCCGCGACGCACGCGCGCCGCCGGATGGAAGCCGACTTCGATATCCGCCGCACCGCCGCGCGGCTCCGCGCGATCTTCCAGGACGCGAGCACGGCTGCCGTCGAGCTCGCGGAGGCGGTGGGGTGAGGCGGATCGCGTACGTCTGCGCCGACGCAGGTGTCCCGGTGTTCGGGTCCAAGGGCAGCTCGGTCCACGTGCAGGAGATGATCCGTGCCCTCCAACGGCAGGGTGCCCGCGTGGACCTGTTCGCCGCCCGCGTGGAGGAGCCGCCGCCGTCCGGTTTCAACTCGCTGACGATTCACCGGCTGCCTTCGATACACGACGGCGAGCCCGCCGGCCACGCGGTCGCCGTGGCGGCGCTGAACGACGAGCTCGCCGCGGCGATCGAGCGCGCGGGGCCGTACGACCTCGTCTACGAGCGCTACTCGCTCTGGAGCTTCGCCGCCATGGAGCACGCGCGCGCCGCCGGTGTTCCAGGGCTGCTCGAGGTGAACGCGCCGCTCATCCAAGAGCAGGCGGTGCACCGCGGGTTGCGCGACACCACGGGCGCGGCCCACGTGGCCACACGGGTCTTCCACGCAGCGACCGCGCTCGTCGCGGTGTCGACGGAGGTCGCCGCCTGGCTCGAGCGCCGCCGGTCCGCACGGGGGCGCGTCCACGTGCTCCCCAACGGCGTAGACCCCGAACGGTTCCGGCCGGATGTGCCTCCCGCCGCGCCGGCTCCGCCCGGGACCTTCACGGTGGGCTTCGCGGGCTCGATGAAACCCTGGCACGACCTGCCGGTGCTGATCGAAGCGTTCGCCCGCCTGCATGCCGAAGAGCCCGCGACTCGCCTGCTGCTCGTGGGCGGCGGGCGGGGGGAGGCGGCCGTGCGGGCGGTCCTCGCTGCCTGGAAGCTCACGGACGCAGCCTGCCTCACCGGAACCGTGGTCCCGAGCGACGTGCCGGGCCTGCTCACCTCCATGGATGTCGCCGTCGCGCCCTACGCCGACGCCCAGCGGTTCTACTTCTCGCCGCTCAAAGTCTTCGAGTACATGGCGGCGGGTCGGGCGGTCGTGGCCAGCCGGGTAGGGCAGCTTGAGACCGTGATTCGGCACGACGTCAACGGGCTCCTATGCGCGCCGGGGGACTCCGCGGCGCTCGCCGCCGCGCTCGCACGGCTGCAGCGTGAGCCGGAGCTCGGCGCCCGGCTCGGGCGTGCCGCCCGGGCGAACGTGCTCCGCGGACACACGTGGAAAGCGGTCGCGGCGAGGGTGCTGGAACTCGCCGCCCCCGACCCGGTGGCGGCGTAGATGGGACGCCCCCTCAGCCTTCGCGATTCGCTCCCCGGCCTGGGGCGGCTGGCGCGGCGCTTCTGGCCCTACGTGCGCCGCGAGCGCCCGCTGATCACGGTCTCACTGCTCGCGCTCTACGCCGAGATCGCCCTGCGGCTGCTCGAGCCCTGGCCGCTGAAGTGGGTGCTGGACCGCGTCGCCGGTGTGACCCGCCACCGCGGGCTGGCCCGGCTCCCCTTCCTCGACGCGCTCGATCCGGCGACGCTCCTCGCGCTGTCCGCGCTGGCCGTGATCGCGTTCGCGGGCCTGCGGGCGCTCGCCGCCTACTACAACACCGTCGGCTTCGCGCTCGTCGGCAACCGCGTCCTGACGACCGTGCGGAACGAGCTGTACGGCCAGTTGCAGCGTCTCTCCCTGTCGTTTCACAACCGGGCGCGGAGCGGTGACCTGCTCGTGCGCGTCACCGGCGACATCGGCTTCCTGCAGGACGTCGCGGTCACGGCGCTCCTGCCGCTGCTTGCCAATGCCCTCACGCTGGTCGGCATGGCGGCGGTCATGCTCTGGCTCAACGCGCCCCTCACGCTGATCGCCTTGGCGACGGGCCCGCTCTTCTGGGCGTCCACGACCCGGCTCACCCGACGCATCCGCGAGACGGCCAGGCGGCAGCGCCAGCAGGAGGGCGCGATGGCCGCGACGGCCGCTGAATCGATCGGCGCGGTCAAGGTGATTCACGCCCTCTCCTTGGAGGGGACCTTCGCGCAGGCCTTCACCGGACAGAGCCGCAAGAATCTCGCGACGGGCGTCCGCGCGACCCGGCTCTCCGCCGGTCTGGAGCGCACGGTGGACCTGCTGATCGCGGTCGCCACGGCCGCGGTGCTGTGGTACGGAGCGCGATTGGCGCTGCGCGGCGCGATGACCCCGGGCGACCTGGTCGTGTTCCTCGCCTACTTGAAGAACGCGTTCCGCCCGGTGCGCGACTTCGTCAAGTACACGGGCCGCCTCGCCAAGGCGTCCGCCGCGAGCGAGCGCGTGCTCGATCTCCTGGACCGCACGCCCGACGTGCGGGACCTGCCGGGTGCGGTGTCGGCGCCCGCGCTGCGCGGGGCGGTGCGGTTCGACGCGGTCAGCTTCTCCTACGAGCCGGGCCTGCCCGCGCTCGAGCAGATCGACTGCGTGGTGCAGCCCGGACAGCACGTCGCGCTCGTGGGCCCGTCTGGCAGCGGGAAATCCACCTTCGTGAGCCTCATCCTCCGGCTGTACGACCCGACGGCGGGCCGCGTGCTGATCGACGGGCGCGACATCCGCGAGTACACGCTCGCGTCGTTGCGCGCGCAGCTGAGTGTGGTCCTCCAGGACAGCCTGCTGTTCGTCGCGACGATCCGGGACAACATCGCCTACGGCGCGCCAGGCGCGCCGCCCGAGGCGATCGAGGCGGCCGCCCGCCTCGCCAACGCCCATGCGTTCGTCGCGGCGCTGCCGCAGGGATACGACACGATGGTCGGGGAGCGCGGCGTGACGCTCTCCAACGGGCAGCGCCAGCGGATCGCGATCGCCCGTGCGGCCATCCGGCGTGCCCCGCTCCTCATCCTCGACGAGCCCACCACGGGCCTGGACGGCGAGAACGAGCGTGCCGTGATCGAGGCTCTGGAGCGGTTGGCCGAGGGACGGACCACCTTCCTGATCACTCACGACCTGTCGCTCGCAGCCCGGGGGGATCTGGTCCTCTACCTCGAAGCCGGCCGCGTGCGGGAATGCGGCACCCACGCCGAGCTGCTGCAGGCCGGCGGACGGTATGCCCTCCTCTACCACCTCCAGACGGCGGGCGGCGGTCGCGGGACAACCCCGCAGCGCTACGATGCTGTCACCACCTGAAAGCAGACCAGGCGCGACCCGGCGCCGCAGCCCCGGCGGCATGACGACGTTCATCCGCGCCGATGGGCGGCCGGTGCGGGTCGTGCCCGGCTTCCGCGACCGGGTGCTCGCCTACCGGCCGTCGGTGACGCCGCGGCCCGGTTGGACGCCCGTGCAATACGCACACGCCGCAGACACGAAGCTGGACCGGGGCCGCCGGTTGATCGCCCAAGTCAGGAAACGGTATGACCGGCTGGATAGGGCTGCCGTGCTCGACGTCGCGTGCGGCGACGGCATCAACTGTCTCGTCCTGGCCACCGCGGCGGGGCGTGCGGTGGGCGTGGATCTTCGGTTGCCGCTGTTCGAGCTCGATGAAACGGGAGCGCAGGCGCGCCAGCTGTCCGGCCTGGTGCTCGAGCGCCTCGACGGCGGGAGCCGGCTGGCCGACGCCCTCCAGCGGCTGCCCGTTCGCTTCGTTCGTGCGGACGCGACGCGGTTGTCGTTTCCCGACGACAAGTTCGACGTGCTGCTGTCGCGCTCGGCGATGGAGCACATCGTGCCCGTCGAGCGCGCCCTGGCCGAGATGGCGCGCGTGGTGCGCCCCGGAGGCGTGATCCACCACAGCGTCGATCCCTACTTCTGGCTCCGCGGCTGCCACAAGCGCGGGCTCGTGGACATTCCTTGGGCCCATGCCCGCCTGTCGCTGGGGGACTTCCGGCGGTTCGTCACCGCGAGCGAGGGCGAGGTGGTCGCCGCCAAACGTTGCCAGCGCCTGGAGACCCTGAACCGCTTCACGCTCGCCCAGTGGCGGGCCGTCGTTGAGGCGGGTCCGTACGAGATCCTCGACTGGACGGAAGAGCAATCGCCGTTCGCCGTCGCTCTGCTCAAGGAGTATCCCGAAGTGGGCGAGTCGCTCGCGGAGGGGGTCGAGTCGCGGGATCTCGTGCACGGGCGCCTCCAGATCTGGTTGCGGGTGACGAAATGAGCGTGGTGACGCTGGACCCGTTCGGCGTGCGCGCAGATCCGCGGATGCCGCTCCTCGCCCGGGCGCTCGACCCTGAGCTCGTCGAACGCCACCTGCGCGCCCGAAAGGTCGGACCACCCGACGCTCCGGCGCGACTCGCCCTGCACGCGATCCGCACCGTGCGCTACAAACCCGGGCGTCGCTGCCTGATCGAGTACGACGTGGAGGTGACGCGCCGGGACGCGCCCCCGGAGGTCGTCACGCTCGTGGCCAAGGCCCGGGCCCGCGGCGCGGATACCGCGACGTTTCGCCTGCTCCAGGCGCTCCGCGCCCGCGGGTTCGACGAGGCGAGCCCGGACGGGGTCGCCGTCCCGGAGCCGGTGACGGTCATCCCGGAGCTCGGCGTGTGGCTGCAGCGCAAGGTGCGAGGCATCGCGGCGACTGCTGCGCTCGCGGAGCCGGACGGGGTGGCGCTGGCGCGACGCATAGCCGATGCCATGCACAAACTGCACCACGCGGGTGTGGCACCCTGGCGCCGGCACACCATGGCCGACGAGCTCCGCATCCTCCGGCGGTGCCTCGAGTCCCTGCGGGAACGCCGGCCCGAGTGGGCGTGGCGGCTGCGGCGGCTGCTCTCCGCCTGCGATCGCCTCGGTGCGGCGACGCCGCCGCAGCCGCTCCGCGGCATCCATCGCGACTGCTATCCCGACCACGTGCTGCTCGACGGTGAACGGCTCTACCTGCTCGACTTCGATCTCTACTGCGAGGGCGACCCGGCGCTCGATATCGGCAACTGCATCGGTCACATCACGGAGCAGAGCGTGCGCACCTCAGGCGATCCGGGCGCGCTGGCAGACCGGGAGACGGCACTGGAAGACCGCTTCGTTGAGCTCGCGGGCGAGCCGGCACGAGCGGCCGTGCGCGCCTATGCGCTGCTCACCCTCGCGCGCCACGTGTGTGTCAGCACGCAGCGTCCGGAGCGACAGCCATTCACGGCCAGATTGCTCGAACTGTGCGAGGAGCGGCTTGGCGCCGCGGGGGCCGAGCCCGCCGGGAGGGCCGTGTCGTGAGTCGGCTGCTCGCCTTGCTGTTGGCGCTCGGCGCGCCGCGGGCCGCCGCGACGCAGGCCGGCGCGATCGCGGACACCATCGCCGGCACGGTCACGGGGCCCGATGGCCAGGCCCTCGTCGGAGCGATCGCGCAGGCGACGTCCGTCACGACCCGCGTGACGCGCCGGCAGAGCACCGACGCTCGCGGGGGGTTCACCATTCTCCTCCCCGAGAGCGGAGGGCAGTATCAGCTCATCGTGCGCTACTTCGGCATGGTGCCAGCCAGGCTCAGCGTCGTGCGGCAGCTGCATGAGGGCCGCCTCGCCGCCAACGTCCGGATGGACCTAGCCGCGCTCCCCAACTCGATCGCCTCGATCCTGAGCGGCCGGGACTCGCTCCGGCTGTCAGCGGCCCAGGCCGCGCGGCTCCGAGGGATCGCGGACTCGCCGGCCTCCAACAGGCTCCAGGCCCTGGAGCGCGCGCGCGGCGTGCTCACAGCGTACCAGTGGGCCCAGCTATCCGGCGCGCTCGGGACGCCCGGGTCCAGAGACGCTGCGTCACCTGTGGGGAAGGTCCAGGAGGCGGCGCCCGCCCCGCAGGCGCCAAGCGCCCAGGGGGCCGCACAACAGCAGACGGCGCCGGCACCACAGGTGCCAAGCGCCCAGCGGGCCGCGCAGCAGCAGGCGGCGCCGCCACGGCGGGCGTGGGCCGTGTATACGGGGCTCTCGAACGTCTACGACAGCAACCTCGACCATTCGCAGCCCGGCCTGGAATCCTACGGCGTGCTCGTCGGGCTTGGCGGGTGGTACCGCTACCGCTCCTCGGGCACCACCCTGGCCGCGCAGTACGACGGGGTGTTCCGCAACTATACGGGCACGGACATCTGGAATCGCCCGGGGCACGACGCCAGCGTTTCGATCAACCAGCGCATGGGGCCCCACTGGGCGCTGGGAACCGAGGTGGAAGCCCTGATCAACGGCTCGGCCGAGGACCGCGTGCTGCGCAACGAGTACAGCGCGCAGTCGCAGCTCGAATACCGCTTCAATCGGTCGAACCGCCTGCTCTTGTACGGCGAGTACCTCCTCAAGCGGTATCCGACCCCGCTGGCCAGCCAGAACGCCGTCGACCCACGCGTGGGCGTGCGATTTCGGCAGCTGCTCGGCCCGGGCCGGACGTGGGGGGTCGGCGGCCGCTACGACTACAATCGAGCCGACACTACCCGCTACCGCTTCAGGGGCTGGGCGGTCACCGGGGACGTCGCCAGTCCATTGTGGACCGGTGCCCGCATCTCGTCCAGCGTGCGCTATCGCGTCCGGCATTACACGTCACGCCTGGTCGAACTGGGCACCACGAAGGTCCTGAGGCGCGACGACGATTGGGTGGCGACGATCACGTGGGGACAGACGCTGGCGAGATCATGGGAGGTGGTGCTCAGCTATCAGTACGAAACCTACCAGTCCAACGACAGCCGCCGCGAGTTCCTGGACCACCTGGTCGGCTTGACGGTCAACCGCTGGTGGTGAGTCAAGGCCGCCCACCCAGCGCGAGCAGCTTCTTCCACTGCGCCGCCGTGAGCGGCACCACCGAGAGGCGCCCCACCCGGACGAGGGGATGGTCCTTGAACGCCGGGTCCGCCTTGATGTCCGCGAGCGGGACGGGCCGGGGCAGCCTGCCCTTGGCCTTCAGGTCCACGACCACGAGCTTCGGGTCCTGCGCCTTCCGGTCCGGGTAGGCGGCGGTCACGATCTCGGCGACGCCAACGGCGGCCTTTTCGTCGCCCGTGTGGTAGATCAGCGCCGCGTCGCCCGGCTGCATGGCGCGCAGATTCTTGAGGGCGACGGGGTTCTTCACGCCGTCCCACACCGCGCGTCCGTCGCGCTCCAGCAGATCGTAGCTGTAGGCGGAGGGTTCGGTCTTGAGGAGCCAGTAGTTGGGCATGGCGTCTCCCGCGTTCAGCTTACGTGAACAACGTCTCGGGCCCAGTTTGCCACCGCGTCCCCGAGCTCCGCAACGACCTCCTCGTCGCTCCGGCCCGAGCGCTTCAGCACTCTGAACGAGTGATCCGCTCCCTCGACGACATGCAGCGTCGCGCGGTCGCCGAGGCGGCGACACACCGGCTCGAGGAGCCGCAGCTCGGCGAGATCGTCGCGGGTCCCCTGAAGGAACAGCATCGGCACGTGGACGGCGCTCAGGTGCTCGGCACGGGCATCGCCGGGGCGCTTGGGAGGATGGAGCGGAAAGCCGAGGAAAACGAGCCCGCGCACCCCGGGCAGCGGCTGCTTCGCCTGCGCGTTGGAGGTCATCCGCCCACCGAGCGATTTCCCTCCCGCCACGAGCGGCAGCCCGGGCGCCGCGCTCGCCGCCGCGGCGACGGCCGAGCGCACGGTGGCTTCGAGCACGCCCGGCGGATCGGGGCGTCGCGCCCGCGCCTCCACGTAGGGAAACTGATAGCGCAAGGTGGCGATCCCCCGCCGGGCCAGGGCATGCGCGACGGAGGCGAGGAAGGGATGCCGCATCCCCGCTCCCGCGCCGTGGGCCAGCACGTACAGGAGCCGGGCCTCGGGCGGACGTTGCAGCAGCGCCGACACGCGGCCCACGCGCTCCCCTACGACGAAGTCGAGCTGCTCCGCTTCGAGCGCTATTTCGCCCGCTCCAGGTACTTGCCTTCCCGTGGATCGACGCGCACGCGCTGGCCCTCGCTGATGAAGTCGGGCACCTGGACGGTGACGCCGTTCGAGAGCTTGGCGGGCTTCGTGCTGGCCGTCTTCGTCGCGCTGCGCATGACCGGTGACGTCTCGACCACGTCGAGCTCGATCACGGAGGGAAGGTCGATCGCGATGGGGCGGCCGTTCAGCCATTCGACCTGGACGACCATCTCTGGCTGCAGCCACGGTCCCGCGTCGCCCACGATCTCCTCGTCGAGGGTATACTGATCGTAGGTGCGCGTATCCATCACGTGCACGCCTGACTGGTCGCTATACAGGACCTGGAGCTCCTTGGTATCGAGCCGCGCCTCGTCCAGGAAGTCGGTGGCGCTGACCCGCGTATCGAAGGTGTTCCCCGTGACCAGGTTGCGGAGCCGCAGCTGGACGAACGCCCGCAGGTTGCCCGGCGTGCGATGGGTGAACTCCATCACGCGGCAGGGCTGGCCGTCGATGAGGACGACGTGGCCGCGGCGAATGTCGGTTGCCTTCACAAAACGGTGCTCCCGGAGATGAAAATGGCGCGGGCCGCACCCACCGGCGCGCGCGCCTCGAGCTGCTGTCGACTGTGGGCGAAGATAAACGCCGGGAGACGAAGGTCAACCAGGCCGCTAGATTCTCCACCCATGACCGACCGCTGCGGCTGGGCCGAATCGAGCGAACTGATGATCGCCTACCACGACCGCGAGTGGGGTGTCCCGCTGCACGACGACCGCCGTCACTTCGAGTTCCTGCTGCTGGATGGGTTCCAGGCCGGGCTCTCCTGGGCCGTGATCCTGAACAAGCGCGCAGGGTTCCGCCGCGCCTTTGACGGGTTCGATCCGGAGAAGATCGCGCGCTATCGGGCGGGCACGATCGGCCGGCTGCTCAAGGACCCCGGGATCGTGCGCAACCGGCAGAAGATCGAGGCGGCGGTGCGGAATGCGCGGGCCTTCCTCGAGCTCCGGGAGTCGGCTGGCTCCTTCGATGCGTTCGTGTGGGAATTCGTCGGCGGGGCGACCAAGCACAACGCCTGGAAGACGCTGCGCCAGATCCCCGCGCGCACCAAGGAGTCGGACCGCCTGAGTCGCGTGCTGCAAGAGCGGGGATTCAAGTTCGTGGGCTCGACGATCTGCTACGCGTACATGCAGGCGGCGGGGCTCGTCAACGACCACCTGGTGAGCTGCTTCCGCCGCGCGGACCTGCGAGAGACCTAGTCCGCCCGAATCGTCGCGACCGGAATGCCGCGGCTCCGGGCGTACGCCTGCAAACCCCGCACCCCGCCCTTGAACGAATAGGCCTCGTATCCCGCCCGCTGCATCACCTCGGCCAGATAGCCGGAGTGCAGGCCGAGCGAGCAGTACAGGATGTAGCGTCGGGTCTTGTCGAGCGCGGGGAACCGCTCGGCGAGGTCGACGGGATCCCAGCGCTCCGCCCCCGGCCAGCGCCAGGCCTCGTAGTGCTGCGGCTCCCGGCAGTCGAGCACGACGGCGCCGTCCGGGATGTCGGCCGCGAACAGGTACGGTTGGACGAGATCGGTCGCGGTGAGCGCCCGCAGGTCGAGGCGCTTGCGCGCCGCCACGGCTTCGTCGAGCACGGCGAGGTTCACGCGCGACTCCTCGTCCCCCACGGCTTGCGGGCTCGCGTGGGTCACGGGGCGGGCCTGCTCGATGGCGCAATACTCGCGCACGTGGGCGCTCACCGCGGCAGTACCGATGGTGCGGGCACGCGCGATGATCTCGATCTTGTCGAAGCCGATGAGGGGGCGGAGCACGGGCAGGGCCGTCGCCTCGCCGATCGCCCGGAGGTTGTCGAGCGTCTGCGAGGACACCTGGCCCACCGACTCTCCGGTGACGATCGCGGTGGCCCGCAGCTCGCGCGCCACCGCTTCGGCCGCGCGATACATCAGCCGCTTCAGCACCACCTGCCGGTAGCGCGGCTCCACGGCGCGGCGCAGCTCCTCCAGCGGCCGCGTGAAATCGATCGCGTGGAGCACCGGCCGGTACCCGTGGCTCCAGCGGTCCGCCAGGATCTTCGCAACGGAAACGACCGACCGCTCGTACGCCTCGCCACCCAGGTTGCAGAAGACGTAGTCGAGCGCCACGCCGCGCTTGAGCAGCAGCCACGCGGCGACCGGCGAGTCGAACCCGCCCGAGAAGAGGCAGACGGCTCGCCCCTCCGCACCGAGCGGCAGGCCGCCCGCGCCCGCGACGTGGTCGCTGAAGAACAGCGCCTCGCCATCCCGCGCCTCGACGAACACCGTGACGTCGGGGCGATCGAGGTTCACGTCGCCGTAGCGGTCCAAGGCGGCGCCGAGCTGCACCATGACGTCCCGGGTACGGAACGCCTCGCGACCGCTGCGGCGCGCGCGCACCGCGAACGTCCGCCCGCGCACGCGCTCGGCGTACACCCGCTCGCCCACGCGCACGATGTCGTCGAGCGTGGCCGGGCAGCGCGCTTCCACGAGCGACAGGGACGCCGCGCCGAAGACGGTGGCGATCACCGCGGCCGCCGACGGGTCGCCCGCCTCGACGAACAGGCGGCCCCAGCGGTCGCGCACGCTGCCGGCGCACCCCGCCGTGCGCAGCGCGTCCCGCAGGTTCTCCGAGAGGCGCTGCTGGAAGCGGCGGCGCGTGCGGCGGGCCTTGGTCGCCACCTCGGGCGCCACCCGCACCAGCAGCAACACGGGATCCTGCCCCGTTCCGCTCATACCGCATAAGAAACACCCGTGGCGCCCGTCACTCAACCTCGGGTCAGGCGTCGGGAAACGTCGGGCGCTCCGTGGGGTAGGAGAGCGGCTTCCCCCGGGCACGGCGCGCGTCGACCGGGCCCGGGGGCCGGGTGACGCCCGTCACGCCGGCCGTAGCAAGAGGCAAACGAAAGGGGATCGACATGTTTCACACTAGCCGTTCCGCGGCGCGCCGGGCCTGGCTCCCCATCGCGCTCGTCGCCGCGGTCGCATGCAAGCAGGGACCCACACCCGAGGTCCAGGCCAGGCTCGACTCGCTGAACACCGTAGCCCAGCAACGAGAGCGTATGGTCCAGGAGCTCGCCGACCAGTCGCGGTTCTTGAGCGAGATCAGCGCCGAGCTCGCGAAGGTGCGCGCACCCATCAAGCAGCTGCGGGTGTCGCGCGAATCGCCGCTGCGCGCGTCGCGCGACAGCCTGATCCAGAAGGTCAAGTACATCACCGACAAGGTGAACGAGAGCGACGCCAAGCTGAAGGCGAGCGAGCAGCGGATCCGCGAGCTGACTACGCTCTCGGACAGCCTGCGCACCACGCTCGGGGAGACCGTCACGAATTACCAGACGGTGATCGCCACGCAGAAAGCGACGATCGACGACCTGACCGAGCAGATCAACCAGTTCTCGGCCGACAAGGTCGCGCTGGTGGACTCGGTGAACCAGCTGCAGGAGAAGCTGAACACGGTCTACTACGTGATCGGCACCAAGGACGACTTGCTGAAGAGCGGCATCATCGTGAAGGAAGGGGGCAGCCGCTTCCTCTTTGTCCTGTGGAAGTCGGGCCAGACACTCCAGCCGGCGCGGGAGCTCGACCCCGCCGCATTCCACGCGATCGACAAGACCAAGGTGACCGAGATCCCGTTCCCGGACGACAAACCGTACCGCATCGCGTCGCGGCAGGACGTGCGGGGTCTCGCCACCCCCCCCGGGGAGCACGGTGAGATCGCGGGCGACCGCCTCAAGATCGCCGACCCCGACGAGTTCTGGAAAACGTCGAAGTTCCTGATCCTCGTCGAGAGCTGAGGGCCGCCCGTCCGAGCGGCAAGCCCCACATCACCTCCGGTGGTGTGGGGCTTCGTATTCGCCGTTAGCTTATTCGCCATGAGCGGGAAGCTGCGCAGCCGCACCATCACGGAAGGAGTGCAGCGCTCTCCCAACCGCGCGATGCTCCGCGCCGTGGGGTTCGGGGATCGCGACTTCGAGAAGCCGATCGTGGGTGTCGCCAACGCGTACAGCACCATCACGCCCTGCAACCTGGGCCTGGACGGGCTGGCCCGGCGCGCCGAGGCGGCGCTCAAGGCCGCCGGAGCGATGCCCCAGACGTTCGGGACGATCACCGTGAGCGACGGCATCTCCATGGGCACGGAGGGAATGAAGTACTCGCTCGTCTCGCGCGAGGTGATCGCCGACTCGATCGAGACCGCTTGCAACGCCCAGTGTATGGACGGCCTCCTGGCCGTGGGTGGGTGCGACAAGAACATGCCCGGCGCGATGATCGCGATGGCCCGCATGAACATCCCCGCCGTGTTCGTGTACGGCGGCACGATCAAGCCGGGCCATTACAAGGACCGCGATCTCACCGTGGTGAGCGTGTTCGAAGCGGTGGGCGAGTACAGCGCCCGGAAGATCGACGCCGCCGAGCTGCTCGAGGTCGAGCGGCGCGCCTGCCCGGGCGCCGGCTCGTGCGGGGGGATGTTCACGGCCAACACGATGTCCTCCGTCTTCGAGGCGATGGGGATGAGCCTCCCCTACTCCTCCACCATGGCGGCCGAGGACGCCGAGAAGGCCGACAGCGCCGCGCGCTCGGCCGAGGCGTTGGTCCAGGCCATCCGCAGCGACCTGCGGCCGCGGCACATCCTCACGCGCCAGGCGTTCGAGAACGCGATCGCCGTGACGCTGGCAATCGGCGGGTCGACCAACGCCGTGCTCCACCTGCTCGCCATCGCCCACGCGGCGCAGGTGCCGCTCGCCCTGGACGATTTCGAGGCGATGCGCGCCCGCGTGCCCGTGCTGTGCGACCTGAAGCCGTCGGGGCGCTTCGTCACCACGGACCTCCACCGGGCGGGGGGCGTTCCCCAGGTCATGAAGCTGCTGCTCGCACACGGCGTGCTGTACGGCGAGGCGCGCTCGATCACCGGCCAGACCATGGCCGAGATCCTGAAGGACGTTCCGGCGGAGCCGCGGCGGGACCAGGCGGTGATCCGCCCCTGGGACAGGCCAGTCTACGCTCTGGGCCACCTCACGATCCTGCGCGGCAACCTCGCGACCGAGGGGGCCGTCGCGAAGGTGAGCGGCGCCAAGCGGCTCGCGATGACGGGACCGGCGCGGGTGTTCGACTCGGAGGAAGCCTGCCTCGACGCCATCCTCGCGGGGAGGATCCGGGCGGGGGATGTGGTCGTGATTCGCTACGAGGGGCCTAAAGGCGGGCCCGGAATGCGGGAGATGCTCTCCCCGACTTCCGCGATCATCGGGGCCGGGCTCGGCGACGCGGTGGGTCTGATCACCGACGGACGGTTCTCGGGCGGCACCTACGGCCTCGTCGTGGGCCACGTAGCGCCGGAAGCGGCGACGGGCGGGACCCTGGCGCTGGTGGAAGAGGGCGACGCGATCACGATCGACGCCGAGCGGCGACTGCTGCGACTCGATGTGCCGGAGGACGAGCTGGCGCGGCGCCGTGAACGGTGGCGGCCCCCCGCGCCCAAGTACACGTCAGGGGTGCTCGCGAAGTACGCGAAGCTGGTGTCGAGTGCGAGTCGGGGGGCGGTGACGGACGGGCCCTGAGATCCTTCGCGTCGCGCGCGTTCCGCGCGCTCGCTCAGGATGACAGGCCGCGAGCCGCCTTTGAGACAATAAAAGGGGGAGGTCATCGTGGACGCGGCGGTTCGGGAAACCAGTGAGCAGCCAGATCCTCCCACATGGGGTTTTTCTCTTCGATCAACTGGATCTTTCGTGAGCGAACCCAGCCCTTCAGCTGCTTCTCGCGGGTGATTGCATCGCGCACATCGCCAAAGTCTTCGAAGTAAACGAGTCGAGTGATGTGGTACCTACTCGTGAAGCCGGGGGTGACGCTGCGCCTGTGCTCATCCACGCGTCGCGCGAGATCATTGGTGACGCCCGTATATAGCACTCGCGAGCGACTGGCCATGATGTACACGTAGTAGGTCCGCATGACCCACCAAAGTCGTGCATCTGGGGCTCGCCACCGGCATCATTTCTCGGCAGCCGGGCGCTCAATCCTCCGTCGAAGCTTCGTTTCTTTTTCCGTTTCGCGGAGCGAGTGAGCCTGTCATCCTGAGCGCCGAAGGCGCGAAGGATCTGCCCGTCGGCTCACTCCCCACAAGCTCCACTATCCGATCTCCCATCTCCCGCGTGCCGAGCACCGGCTCGCCGGGCGCGGCGATGTCCTTGGTGCGCGCCCCTCCCGCGAGCGCCGCGCGCACGGCCGCCTCCACGGCGTCCGCCGCCTGGGCGAGCCCCAGCCCGTGGCGCAGCAGCATCGCCACGGACGCGATGGCGCCGACGGGGTTTGCGACGCCCTGCCCCGCGATCCCCGGCGCCGACCCGTGGATCGGCTCGAACAGTCCGGGTCCCGCGCCCAGAGACGCCGACGGCAGGAGACCGAGCGCCCCCACGAGCACCGCCGCCTCGTCGCTCAGGATGTCGCCGAACATGTTGTCCGTCAGCAGCACGTCGAACGAGGCCGGCTCCGCGACGAGGCGCATCGCGGCGTAGTCCACGTGCAGGTGCTCGAGGCGGACGTCCGGATACTCGTCCCGCCCGATCCGGGTGACCGTCTCCCGCCACAGCTGCGACACTTCGAGCACGTTCGCCTTGTCCACCGACGCGACCACTCGACGGCGCCGGCGCGCCGCGTCGAACGCGACGCGCGCCACGCGCTCGATCTCGGAGGCCGAGTAGGCGAGCGTGTTGACCGCCTGGAGGGCGTTCTTCCCACGCGGCTCCCCGTAGTACAGCCCGCCCGTGAGCTCGCGCACGATCAGCAAGTCCACGTCGCGCAGGCGATCGGGCTTCACGGGCGAGCGACCCACGAGGGCCGGATGGATCGCTACGGGGCGGAGGTTCGCGTAGACGCCGAGCAGGGCGCGCAGCGCGAGCAAACCGGTCTCGGGCTTGAGGTGGCGGGGCGCGTGATCGAACGCCGGATCGCCCACGGCGCCCAGCAGCACGGCGTCGGCTCCCGACGCGGCGACGCGCGTCTCCTCGGGCAGTGGATCCCCCGCCGTCTCCACCCCCGCCGCGCCCACGGCGTACCAACTCGTCGCGAACCCGAGCCCGAAGCGGTCCGCGACCGCCTCGAGCACCCGCTCCGCCTCCGCCGTAACCTCGGGCCCGATCCCGTCGCCCGGCAGGACGGCGATGGTCCACTCCTTCATGGGGCGGTCCCGGCGGCGCGGCGGCGCTCGTACTCGACGATCCGCGGCTCCTCGAGCAGGGTGCGGCCGATCTCATCGAGGCCACGGAGCAGCATCTCCCGCCGGTAGGGATCCATCGGGAAGGGCGCGGTGAAGCCCAACCCGTCCTCCACGCGCTGCCGCTCCAGATCCACCGTCATCCAGTACTCGCCCCCCGCGGCCCGGCAGCGGCGGAGCAGCTCGTCGACCTCGCGCGCCAGGAGGCGCACCGGCAGGAGCCCGTTCTGGCAGCAGTTGGCGAAGAAGATGTCGGCGAACGACGGTGCCACGATGGCGCGGAACCCGTACTCGGCGAGGGCCCACACGGCGTGCTCGCGGGACGATCCGCAGCCGAAATTGGCCCCGGTGACGAGTATGGTGGCGCCGTGCGCCTCCGCCCGGTTCAGCTCGAAGTCGGGATTCGGAGCGCCGTCGGGCCGGTAGCGCCAGTCGTGGAACAGAGAGGGACCGAAGCCCGTGCGCTCGAGCCGTTTGAGGAACTGCTTCGGAACGATCTGGTCGGTGTCCACGTTGGCCCGCGGCAGCGCCGCGACCTTGCCGAGGTGCCGGACGAACGGCTCCATCAGGACGCGAGCTCCAGCGAGCCGGGCAGGTCCGCGAGCGCCCAGCCGCGCACGTCCACCAGCCGCCCCGCGACGGCCGCGGCCGCCGCCATCGCCGGGCTCATCAGGTGGGTGCGGCCGCCCCGCCCCTGCCGCCCCTCGAAGTTCCGGTTGGAGGTCGCGGCGCAGCGCTCGCCGGGCTGCAGGATATCGGCGTTCATGCCGAGGCACATCGAGCATCCCGAGTTGCGCCACTCGAAGCCCGCCTCTCGGAAGATGCGGTCAAGTCCCTCGCGCTCCGCCTGCGCCTTGACCTGCTGCGACCCTGGAACCACCAGCGCCCGCACGTGCGGGGCGATCCGATGCCCGCGCACTACCCGCGCCGCGACCCGCAGATCCTCGATGCGGGCGTTGGTGCACGAGCCCAGGAACACGCGGTCGATCGGCAGACCTTCGAGCGGCGTACCCGGCGCGAGCCCCATGTACTCGAGCGCCCGCGCCGCCGCCCGCTGCTCCGCCTCGGTGGGAAAGTCCGAGGGGCGCGGCACCCGGCCGGCGATGTCCTTGACCATGCCCGGGCTCGTGCCCCACGTCACCTGCGGAGCGACGGCGGCGGCGTCGAGCGCGACACCGACGTCGTATTCCGCTCCCGGGTCGCTGCGCAGCCGCTTCCACTGCTCCACCGCCCGCGTCCAGGCCGCGCCGTGCGGCGCTCGAGGCCGGCCCGCGAGATAGGCGACCGTGGTCTCGTCGGGCGCGATCAGCCCGGCCCGCGCCCCCGCCTCGATCGACATGTTGCACACGGTCATCCGCTCTTCCATCGAGAGGGCACGGATCGCCTCCCCGGTGTACTCGATCACGTGCCCCGTCGCACCCGCCGTGCCGATCTGCCCGATCAAGGCGAGGATCAGGTCCTTGGCGGCGACGCCCGTGCCGGGGCGCCCCATGAAGTGCGCCTCGAGCGTACCCGGCTGCGACGCAACGAGGCACTGGGTCGCGAGCACGTGCTCGACCTCGCTCGTGCCGATGCCGAACGCGAGGGCCCCGAAAGCGCCGTGCGTGGAGGTGTGCGAGTCGCCGCACACGATCACCATCCCCGGCTGCGTGAGGCCGAGCTCGGGGCCGATGACGTGCACGATGCCCTGGTGCGGCGAGCGCAGGTCGAAGAGCTCGACGCCGCTGTCACGGGCGTTCCACTCCAGGGCCTCGAGCTGGCGCGCGGCCACCGGATCCGCGATCGGCGCCAGGCGGTCGCCCGTCGGCACGTTGTGGTCCACGGTGGCGATCGTGAGGTCGGGACGGCGCACGCGCCGCCCGGCGACGCGCAGCCCCTCGAATGCCTGCGGCGAGGTCACCTCGTGCACGAGGTGGAGATCGACGTAGATGAGCGCCGGCCCCTCCGGGAGCCGGTGCACCACATGCGCGTCCCAGATCTTCTGGAACAGGGTGCGGGGGATCATCCCGCGGCGGCGGCCCCCGCGCGCGCGCGGGCCGGCGCGCCGTCGCCAGCGGCGTGCGCCTTGCCCTCCTCCGACCACGGCATCATCGCGCGCAGCTTCGCGCCCACGCGCTCGATGAGGTGGTCGTTGTCCTGCACGCGCAGCGCCTGGAAGCGCTTCGCCCCGTTGCGGCACTCATTGATCCACTCGCGCGCAAAGCTGCCGCTCCGGATCTCGGCCAGGATCTCCTGCATCTCCTCGCGCACCTCGTCCGTGATGATGCGCGGTCCCCGCGTGTAATCGCCGTACTCGGCCGTGTCGCTGATCGAGTAGCGCATGAACTTCAAGCCGCCGCGGTACATCAGGTCGACGATCAGCTTCAGCTCGTGCATGCACTCGAAGTACGCGAGGTCCGGCGAGTAGCCGGCCTGGACGAGCGTCTCGAACCCGGCCTTGACGAGCGCGGTGACGCCGCCGCAGAGCACCGCCTGCTCGCCGAACAGGTCGGTCTCCGTTTCCTCGCGGAAGGTCGTCTCGATCACGCCCGCCCGCGTGCAGCCGATCCCGGACGCGTAGGCGAGCGCGTCCTGGAGGGCGTGCCGGCTCGCGTCCTGATGCACGGCCACGAGCGCCGGGACGCCGCGCCCCGCCTGAAACTCGCTCCGCACCAGATGCCCCGGCGACTTGGGCGCGATCATCGAGACGTCCACATTCGCGGGCGGAATGATCTCCTGGAAGTGCACGTTGAAGCCGTGGGCGAACATCAGGGTCTTGCCGGGCGCGAGCGCCGGGGCGACGCCCGCCTCGTAGACGGCGCGGGCCGTCTGGTCGGGGACGAGCATCATGATGAGGTCGGCGGCGGCGGCCGCTTCGGCGACCGGCCGCAGGTCGAGGCCTTCCGCCGCCGCACGCCGCCACGAGGCGCCGTCCGGACGCAGGCCCACGGTGACGCGGGCACCGCTCTCCCGCAGGTTCAGGGCGTGGGCGTGGCCCTGGCTGCCGTAGCCGATGATGGCAATGGTGCGGCCGTCCAAGCGGCGGCGGTCGGCGTCGCGGTCGTAGAAGATGGGCACACTGGGCGATTTCATAGCACGGTCTCCGCTGCGGACGTAGAGGGGGGCGATGGGGGGGCGGCGCTGCGCACGGCCACGATGCCGCTGCGCGCCACCTCGATGATGCCGAAGCGCTCGAGCGCCCGGACGAACGACAGGATGAACCACGCGGCCCCGGCGACCTGGAGCACGAACACGTCCGGCCCCTCGTCGACCAGCTCGGCCTTGAACAGCTCCGCGACCTCCGTGAGCTCCTGGTGGACTGCGGCCGGGGCGTGGACCCGGACGAGCGCCACCTCGCGGGTCACGGCGTCCGCGGCGCGCAGCAGCTCCGCCTCGCGCACGCCGTAGGTCTTCTGCAGCTGTTTCACCATGCGATCCGCACCGGCGTCGTCGGTCTGCATCATCACGGTCAGCCTCGAGGCTCCGGGAATGTGTGACGGGCCCACCGCGATGCTCGCGATGGGAAGGTTGCGGCGCCGCACCACGCCGACGGCCCGGTTGAGGGCGAACACGTCGTCGTCGAGCAGCACGGACAGCGCATGCGTCGGCTCCGCCATCGCGCCGGTCAGGTGGCCGCCGCGGCCGGGGCCGTCTCGATCGGCTCCGACAGCGAGCCCCCCGGCGGGATCATCGGGAACACGTTCGCCTCCTGCTCGATCACGAGCTCGACCAACGCCGGCCCGCGCTCGGCGTTCGCCCGCGCGAGCACGTCCCCGAGCTCGTCGACGCGCTCGACGCGCCATCCAGGAATGCCGTACGCCGCGGCCAGCTTCACGTAATCGGGGCTCCAGATGGGGGTGCAGGAGTAGCGCTTGCCGTGGAAGAACTGCTGCCACTGCCGCACCATGCCGAGGTAGCCGTTGTTGAAGACAGCCATCTTCACCGCGAGGCCTTCCTGCACCATGGTCGCGATCTCGGCCATGTTCATCTGGAAGCCGCCGTCCCCCGAGATCGCCCACACGGGCTCGTCCGGCCGCGCCAGGTGGACGCCCATCGCCGCCGGCACGGCGAACCCCATCGCGCCCAGGCCGCCGGACGTGACGTGGCCGTTCGGCCGCCGATACGGGAACAGCTTCGCGACCCACATCTGGTGCTGGCCTACGTCCGTCACGATGGTGCAGTGCTCGCCGGTCACCGCGAACAGCGCGCGGCAGATCGCTTCGGGCGACAGGCCGTCCCGCCACGCCTCGTCGCGCACCCGCATGTACCGGCGGATCTCCTCCCACCACGCGTCGCAGCGCCGCGGCGCCACCGCCTCGATCAGCCGCCGCGTGACCTCGCGCGCGTCGCCCGCGATGCCGACCGCCACCTTCACGTTCTTGCCGATCTCGGCGGGGTCACGATCGACGTGCACGATGCGCGCGCGCGGCGCGAAGGCCGCGGTGTTCCCGGTGACGCGGTCGTCGAACCGCAGGCCGATCCCGACGATCAGGTCCGCGTGCTGAATGGCGCGGTTCACGTGCACCTCGCCGTGCATCCCCGGCATGCCGAGGTGCAGCGGGTGGCACTCGGGGAAGGCGCTGATGCCGAGCAGCGTCGTGATCACGGGGATCCCCGTGCGCTCGGCGAGCGCGCGGATCTCGGCGTAGGCGTCGGCGAGGATCACCCCGTGCCCGACCATGAGCAGCGGGCATTGGGCCGCGGCGATCAGCCGGGCCGCCTCGGCGATCCCGTCGGCGAGCAGCGGGGCGTGGGACGTGGGGCGTGGCTGGCGTGCCGCGGCCTTGGGTCGGTACTCGGCCTTCTGGTTCTGCACGTCCTTCGGCACGTCGACGAGCACCGGCCCGGGGCGGCCGTCCAGCGCCACGGCGACCGCTTCGCGCACCGTGTCGGCGAGCTCCGAGACATCCTGCACCAGCCAGTTCGCCTTCGTGATCGGCAGCGTGATGCCGATGACGTCCGTCTCCTGGAAGGCGTCCCGCCCGATCATCGGACGCGACACCTGCCCCGTGATGGCGAGCACCGGGGAGCTGTCCATGTGCGCCGTCGCGAGCCCGGTCACGAGGTTCGTCGCCCCGGGGCCGGAGGTCGCCACGCACACACCGACGCGCCCGCTCGCGCGGGCGTAGCCGTCGGCCGCGTGCGCCGCCGCCTGCTCGTGCCGCACCAGGATGTGCCGCAGCTCGGGGAAGTCCCCCAGCGCGTGGTAGAAGGGCATGATCGCCCCGCCGGGGTAGCCGAAGAGGTACTGCACGCCCTCTTCCACGAGCGTCCGGCAGAGGATCTGCGCGCCTGACAGGGTCTCGCTCATGCCGCCCTCACACGCCCCAGAGGTAGACGCTGTTCAGCGACGTCGCCTCCAGCTTGTCGGCGTGGTCCGCCTTGTTGAGCGCGTGGACCAGCGCGCGGGCGCTCGCCTCGACGATGTCCGTGGACGCGCCGTGTCCGGTCAGCGTCTTGCCGTCGACCCGCACCTGCACGAACACGTGTCCCACGCTGTCCTTGCCCGGGGTGACGGAGCGCAGCGACAGGTTCACGACCTCCACGCTCCGCCCCACGACTTCGCCGATCGCGCGGTACGTCGCTGCGATCGGGCCGTCCCCCGTGCCGCTACCGCTCCGCTCGCGGTGCCAGGGCCCCGCCAGCGCCACCTCGGCCGTGGCCGAGGCCATACCGCATGACACCCGCAGGAACGTCAGCTGGTAGGCCTCCGGGACGTCGCGGAAGCTCTCGTGCAAGAGGGCGAGCAGGTCCTCGTCCAGGATCTCGTGCTTACGATCGGCGAGCGCCGTGAACTCCCGGTACAGCCCCTCCAGCGTCTGCTCGTCCAGGTCGTAGCCCAGCTCGCGGTAGCGCCGCTCCAGGGCGTGGCGGCCGGAATGCTTCCCGAGCACGAGCGTCGAGTGCGGGATGCCGACCTCTTCCGGGCGCATGATCTCGTAGGTCAAGCCGTTCTGCATCACGCCGTGCTGGTGGATGCCCGCCTCGTGCGCAAACGCGTTGCGTCCGACCACGGCCTTGTTGGGCGGAGGGAAGACGCCCGTGAGGTGCGAGAGCAGCTGGCTCGTGCGGAAGATCTCCCGCGTATTGACGTTGGTGCGGAACGAGACGGACTGGGGTCGGACGCGCCCCGCCATCACGATCTCCTCGAGCGAGGCGTTCCCCGCGCGCTCGCCGATACCGTTCACCGTGCACTCGACCTGGGTCGCACCCGCCTCGACCGCCGCGAGCGAGTTCGCCACGGCCAGCCCGAGGTCGTCGTGGCAGTGGCAGCTGAGGGCGACGCCGCGGGCGCCCGGCACGCGCTCCCGCACGGCGCGGAACATCGCGCCGTACTCGACCGGCAGCGCGTAGCCCACCGTGTCTGGCAGGTTGATCGTGGTGGCGCCCTCAGCGATCGCCGCCTCGATCACTCGGCAGAGAAAGTCGAGCTCGGTACGGCTCGCGTCTTCCGCCGAGAACTCGACGTCGTCGGTGAAGCGCCGGGCGCGACGGATCGCGGCGCGCGCGCGCTCCAGGCACTCGTCGCGGTCGATGCGCAGCTTGTACTTGAGGTGGATGTCCGACGTCGCGATGAACACGTGGATGCGCGGCCGCGCCGCGGGCGCGAGCGCCTCTCCCGCCAGGTCGATGTCGCGGTCGTGACAGCGCGCCAGCGCCGCGAGCGCCGGGCGGCGCACGTCCTCCGCGACGGCGCGCACGCCGCGGAAGTCCCCGTCCGACGCCGCGGGGAACCCCGCCTCGATCACGTCCACTCCGAGCGCGTCCAGCTGGCGCGCGAGGCGGAGCTTCTCCTCCGGGGTCATCGCGTTGCCCGGGGCCTGCTCCCCGTCGCGCAGCGTAGTATCGAAGATCCTCACGACGCTCTCTTCCATGGCGGCTCCTCATGGGTGAAGCAAAAACGCCGCGAACCTCTGGGGGTCCGCGGCGCTGGCTCGACTCCGACGACTACTCTATCGCTTATTCGATCGCAACCCTTGCGCGCGCCGCCGACCCCTCCTGAGCAGTAATGCTCAGCAGCAGGACGACCAGGAGGACGACGAGCACGAGCTGATTCACGACCATGTTCCGAGCAGTTGGTCCGCGTAGGTTAGACCGCACCGCGATGCGTGTCAAGGCAGGCGCAGGGTGGGTCGCGCCCCACCCGACCAGGTAGGGCGCTGCGGCTCCCGCCATCCTTGCGACGCCGCAGCCCTCGCGATATGTTGCCGTCGACAACCGACGATTCGTGGTGAGTTGCCGCGTATTGCCGCCACGTTAAACAAGGTGCTAAAAAGCGACCGCCCGCGGCATTTGTTGCCCGGGCTTCTTGTTTGGTGACCTGATGACCTCGACGCTCGCCTCCGCATCCACGCCCGCTCCCCGCGTCCCCCCGCGCGCCCGACCGCTCCGCTGCAGGAACTGCGGCGCCGGCCGCGCGGCCGCGCCGGTGGCGATCTGCGGGCAGTGTCTCGGCCCGCTGGACCCCGTGTACGATCCCGCCGGCGCGCTTCCCGACCGTGCGACCATCGCGGCCCGGGCGCCCTCGCTGTGGCGCTACCGCGAGTGGCTCCCCTTCGAGGGCGACATCGTCCACTCGCTGGACACGGGGTTCACGCCGCTTTTCGAGGCGCCCAGGCTCGCCCGCCGGCTCGGAGTGGCGCGGGCCTGGGTCAAGAACGACACGGTCTCGCATCCCTCGCTCTCCTTCAAGGACCGGGTGGTAGCGGCCGCGCTCAACGCCGCCGCCGCCTTCGGGCTCGAGACCGTGGGGTGCGCATCCACGGGCAACCTCGCCAACGCCGTCGCCGCGCACGCAGCGCGCGCCGGGCTCGAGGCGTGGATCTTCGTGCCGCACGAGCTCGAAACCGGGAAGGTGGTCGGCACGAGCGTCTACCGACCGCATCTCGTGCGGGTGCGCGGCACGTACGACGACGTAAACCGCCTGTGCGCCCAGGTGGCGGACCACTTCGGGTGGGGAATCGTCAACGTCAACCTGCGGAGCTACTACGGCGAGGGCTCCAAGACGCAGGCGTTCGAGATCGCCGAGCAGCTCGGGTGGCGGCTGCCGAGCGCCGTCGTGGCGCCGATGGCGGGCGGGTCGCTCGTGACCAAGCTGCACAAGGGATTCGGCGAGTTTCGGGAGGCCGGCCTCGTCACGGGCGAGCTGCCGCGGTTGTACGGGGCCCAGGCGGAGGGATGCGCGCCGATCGTGCGGCTGGTGGAGCGCGGCGACGACCGCATCGTCCCCGAGATCCCGAAGACCATCGCGCTCTCGATCGCGATCGGCAACCCCGCGGACGGCGTGTTCGCCGCCCGCGCGATCCGTGCCACGGGCGGCTGGGCGCAGGCCGTGACGGACGCGGAGCTGGTGGCGGGCATCCGCGTGCTGGCCGAGGACGCGGGCGTCTTCTCCGAGACGGCGGGCGGCGTGACGGTCGCGGCGGCGCTGGCGCTGGCGCGCGCCGGGCGCCTCGGACCGGAAGACGAGGTGGTACTGAGCATCACCGGGCACGGCCTCAAGACGGTCGAGGCCGTGAGCGGGGTGCTGCCCGAGGGTCCCACGATCGCGCCCAAGCTGCGCGAGGTGGCGGCCCTGGTGGAGGAAAGCGGAGCCCGATGAGCGCCGCCGTGACCGTCCGCGTTCCGGGATCGACGTCCAACCTGGGCGCGGGCTTCGACTGCGTCGGAATCGCGATCGACCGCTGGATCCGAGTCGCCGCGCGGCGGGAGGAATCGCGCGCCGCGCCGATCACGATCGAGCGCCGCGGCGCGCTGGCGGGCCTCGCCCTGCCGCCCGAGCGGGACCTGCTCTACCAGGGCTTCCGCAGCGCCTGCCGCGCGGCGGGACGCGAGCCTCCGCCGGGGCTCGTGCTCGAGGCGAGCTCCGACATCCCGATCGCCCGCGGCCTGGGCTCCTCCGCCGCCGCGGTGGTGGCGGGCGCGGCTGCCGCCGCCGGCCTGCTGGCGCTCGATCTGAGCGACGACGCGCTCGCTGCGCTTTGCGCCGAGCTGGAAGGCCATCCCGACAACGTCGCGGCCGCGATCTACGGCGGCGCGACTCTGGTCCTGCGGGGCGCGGCGGGGAAGCTCGCCTTCACCCCGCTCCCGGTGCACCCGTCGCTCGTGCTCGTGTTCGCCGTCCCCGACTTCGGCGTCGAGACGGAGCGGGCGCGGGCGGTGCTGCCGCACGTGGTGCCACACCGGTCCGCCGTGACGGCGGCGGCGCGGAGCGCGGCGCTGGTGCACGGGCTCGCGCACGCCGACGCCGCGCTGCTCGCGGTGGGGCTCGACGACGTGCTGCACGTGCCCTACCGCCGCTCGCTGGTGCGCCACTACGACGCGGTGGTCACCGCGGCGCGGGGAGCGGGGGCGTTCGGCGCGACGCTGTCGGGCTCGGGCTCCGCAATCGTGGCCGTCGCCCCGGTCGAGCGGGCGGCCGCCGTGGAGCAGGCGATGGCGCGCGCCTGGCAGGAGCAGGGCGTCGCCGCAGAAACGTTCGGCGTCGCGCGCCGCGTGGGCGGCTACGAGACGACGCCCCAGGACATTTCCTCCCGGAGGTCGTGATATGCCGATCACCGTCAACATCCCCACCGTGCTCGCCGGATACGCCGGCGGGCAACGGGCGGTCGCCGCGAGCGGCCGTACCCTGGGCGAGGTCGTGGCCGATCTCGCCGTGCGCTACCCCCAGCTCGCGCCGCGACTGCGGGATACGCAGGGAAACCCCTACCCCTTCGTCGTCTTCTACCTGAACGACGAGGACAGCCGGTTCCGCGGCGGGTTCCAGGCGCCGGTGCAGGACGGCGACGAGGTGACCGTCGTGCCGGCCATCGCCGGAGGCTGAGCGGCCTCCTCCCTTCCCGTGGTCGATCGCCGCTCCTCCCTCCCGCCCCAGATCCACAAGTTCGGCGGCGCGTCGCTGGCCGACGGGCCCGCCATGGCGCGCGCCGTGGACATCGTACGTGGTCACCGCGACGCCCCGCTCGTCGTCGTGGTGTCGGCGCTGGCGGGGGTGACAGACGCCCTGCTCGAAATCGCCACCCGTGCCGTGCAGGGTGACGCGGCATTCGTGCGGGCAGGGGCGGCCGCAGTGCGGACCCGCCACGTCGCGGCCGCGGATGCGCTGCTCGCGCCCGGCCCCAGCCGCGACGAGCTGCTGCGACTGATCGACGAGGCGTTCGCCGAGCTCGAGCAGATCGCGGCCGGCCTCGTGATCGTGCGCGAGCTCACGGCGCGGACCACCGACTATCTCGTCGCGCGCGGAGAGCGGCTCAGCGCCCGATTGTTCGCCGCGGCGCTGGGGGAGGCGGGAGTGGGACCGGTGCAGTTCGTGGATGCGCTGGAGGTCGTGAAGTCGGACGGGACCTTCGGCCACGCCTCGCCCGACCTCGCCCGCACCGACCGGGCGGCCCGCAAGGTGCTCGGGCCCTTGCTCGCGCGCGGCGTCGCCGCCGTGGTGCCGGGGTTCCTCGCCGCCACGCCGGACGGCCAGGTGGCGACGCTGGGCCGGGGCGGGTCGGACCTCACGGCCACGCTGCTCGGCCGGGCGCTCGGCGCCCGGGACGTGGCCCTGTGGAAGGACGTGCCGGGCCTGCTCACGGCGGACCCGCGGGTCGTGCCCGACGCGCGCGTGGTGCCGCAGCTGCACGTGCGCGAGGCCGCCGAGCTCGCCTACTATGGGGCGAAGGTGCTGTACCCGCGGGCCCTCATCCCGCTCGGCCAGCGCAACATCGCGATCCGCATCCGGTCCTTCGCCGACCCGTCGTCCCCCGGGACCGAGATCTCACGGCGCCGCACGCTCGACGCCTATCCCGTGAAGGCGCTCTCCGCTGTGACGGGGCAGGCGCTACTCACGGTTGAGGGGAACGGGATGCTGGGCGTCCCCGGCATCGCGGCGCGCACCTTCGCCGCCGTCCACCGCAAGGGGATCTCGGTGTCGCTCATCACCCAGGCGTCGTCGGAGCACTCCATCTGCTTC